>Ga0209489_104751_pt1 | contig 24642 bp, 10 predicted proteins | sample SiratrowhiteBW_FD_187527 | JGI IMG/M metagenome (GOLD analysis project Ga0209489, IMG submission 187527) | Root nodule microbial communities of legume samples collected from California, USA - Siratro white BW (SPAdes) (version 2) | ecosystem: Host-associated > Plants > Roots > Nodule | place...
CTGGTACCATTGCTGGCCTCAATGTTATGCGGATAATCAATGAGCCTACAGCTGCAGCTCTGGCATATGGCCTTGACAAGAGAGCTAAATGTGTTGGAGAGCGAAATATTTTCATCTTTGATCTTGGAGGTGGTACATTTGACTTGTCTCTTCTCACAATCAAGGGTGATGTCTTTGAAGTCAAGGCCACTGCTGGTGACACACATCTTGGAGGAGAGGACATGGATAACAGAATGGTGAAATACTTTGTGGAGGAATTCAAGAGAAAGAACAAAGTGGACATAAGTGGGAACGGGAGAGCCTTGAGGAGGTTGAGAACTGCTTGTGAGAGAGCAAAAAGGACTCTTTCTCTTTCATATGCTATTGACACCACCATTGAGTTAGATGCTTTATATAGGACCATTGACTTCTGTTCATCAATCACTCGTGCAAGATTTGAGGAACTCAACATGGACCTCTTTAGAAGGTGTCTGGAGACCGTAGATAGGTGTCTGGTTGATTCTAAGATGGACAAGAGTGATGTAGATGATGTTGTTCTCGTTGGTGGTTCATCTAGGATTCCCAAAGTGCAGCAACTATTGCAAAACTACTTTAACGGGAAGGAACTTTGCACGAGCATCAACCCTGACGAGGCTGTTGCTTATGGAGCAGAAGTTCAGGCTGCTTTGCTGACTAAAGGCAACAAGTTTCTTCCCAACTTAGCGCTATTAGATGTTACGCCCCTATCACTTGGTATATCTACAAAAGGAGATCTCATGGATGTTGTGATTCCTAGGAACACCACCATTCCTGTTGAAAAAAAGAAAAGATATAAAACATCCGAAGATTTCCAATCCACTGCGCCAATTGAGGTTTACGAGGGTGAAAGGACAAGAGCAAGCGATAACAATTTGCTTGGCCATTTTAGTCTTTATGGCATTCCTCATGCTCGTCGAGGTCATCCTTTAAGTGTATGTTTCAGTATAGATGCTGATGGTATACTAAGTGTAATTGCTGAGGAAGAAAGCAGTGGAAGCAAGAACGGGATTACCATAACCAACGACAAGGCAAGGCTATCAACTCAACAAATTGCGAGAATGATTCAAGAAGCTGAGAAATACAAGGCTGAAGACCAGAAGTACCGAAAGAAAGTTAAAGCAATTAATGCTTTGGATGACTTCGTTTACAAGATAAAGAATGCTATAGATGATGTTGATAACAGTAATAAGCTTCATCCACAAGACAAAGCGAAGGTCAACATGGCAATTGCAGAGGCCAGAAAATTGCTTGATGCTAGCCATCAGACAGAAACAGCGGTGTTTGTGGATCATCTGAATGAGGTGAAGAGCCTCATTGAACCTATTATGAGGATTAACTAGTTTGTTTCAAGTTTATGTTGGTGAAAATTGCAAAACTTTATGAACCATGTTATCTAAATTATATAATATTTCCAGTTTTCAGTATCAGTCCTTGAACACATTCTTCTTCCTGGTCTTGCAAATATGAAGGTAGATATGCCTATAATTATGTGTGGTATACTTGAGTACATTTCTTCCATATGGGTATTCAGATGGCCAATTGTGTAGATTGTTAACATAGCTCGGCCTAAAATGCAGTGTGGCTTTTATGGTAGGGTGAAAAATACAAACAACCAATAAGATTAGTGGTAGATAATTGGTTTCTTTAACAATCCTAACAGGGGTTCGATTCTTTGATAGTGCTATGAAAAGATAAAACCTATTTATATCTTGAAACATTAGTCTAATAACTTTCGTCTTTGAGATACCTTGTGTTCAGGAAAAAACTTGAGGAGCCGAATGGTCTTGTAATCAGTGCTATTCTTTGCAATATTCAGCTGGACTTTTCTCAGTTTATTAAAAAAATCTCATTACCTAGAAAATAACGTTTCTTATATAATGATATCAAATATTCGGATTTTTAAAAGTTAAAAATACTTACAAAATTATTGTAACTTGTCAATCTGATAGGATAAATGTTTTTATAATTAAATTTTATATATTATATGAATATTTAATAAACATATTAAATTATAATTAAAGTTCACGATAAATAAAACTGATAAACCACACGGCATTTCAGTGGCCTTGGTCTCTCTACCACAATAGACTTTAATAAAAATCTGAATAAATTTCTTTCATAAAATCTACCAAAATTTTGGGTCATCAACTTTAAAAAAAAAATTGTTCTAATATAAATTGTTTGTAGTTGCAGTGGTTTATCTCGGCACTCAATGCATATCTTTGACGTGATGTTTGTTTTTTTGCACATTTGTCAGTTTGTGTTTCTTTCGCATTTGATGATTTAGATTCTCTTCAGACCAGATACATAAATCACCAATTAAGATATGTGTGTGTATATGTATATCATTATGAGCAATTTACTTAAGTGGAAGTTGAAATCAACCATATATGTATGAATGGCACGTAGCAGTCAAGCACAAAGAAAGTCAACCTTTTTAAATTGTGAACTTAATTCCTTATCCGAACTAATTAATATGACTACACTTTCTCAGTAGATATATATATATATATATATATATATATATATATATATATATATATATGTATACTATTCATTTATTACATTTTTATATCTTGTAAAAGTCAATATTAAGTAGGGCATCATCTAGGTTTTGCTGTTGGTGGTGAAAAATATGGGTAGAGGTAAGTAGAGATAAAATGCACAAACAATAAACAAGTTTTGGACATAGCACTCTCGGGAATCTTGTTAATTTGCCTTTTTTTCTAAAAGAGTTTGTTGTTTATTATGAGATCTCTAATTTCAGGCAAATTTCCCATTTCAGTGCAATTTTGTTTGGAAATTCCCAGAATGAGTAATTTTTTTTTTAATTATCACTATGGGTAAATCTTGTCATGTCATAGTGATACCATAACGAAGAAATCGTGTCACTGTGGCACGATTTTGTTTAGCAGTCAGTGAAATCGTGCCAACATGGCACGATTTTATGAGTTAATTAAAATCGTGCTGATGTGACACGATTTCAAGATACTTTTTCTGAACTGAAATCATGCCACCTCAGCACAATTTTAGTTCAGAAAAATTACCCTGAAATCGTGCCACATCAACACAGTTTCAGTTCAAATAAATTACACTGAAATCGTGCAACCTCAGCACGATTTCCCCGAATATTTGTGATTGGTGTACATAAGTGATGTAGTGTGGAATTTTTCAAATTGATAACAAATAAATTAAAAGTTAAATGTGTTATTTTTCATTAAACTAAAAGTATAAATAAATTAAAAAGTTAAATGTGTCATTTTTCATTAAACTAAAAACATAGGTTACATTGAAAGATTATTATCTATAGCGACAATTTGTTCTATTGTGACCTTCGTTTCTACAATATGAACATTTCTTAGGCCTATAGGGAATTGGGCCATCCATTTCATTATGGATACGGTTTGTAGTTAGTCTTCCAACTTTGCTGCTTCTCATGTGTAGGTCAGGTATCATATTTGGACCCGTGTAAGGAGACCAATAGTCTTGGTTTTAAACTGGATGGAATTGAATTTCATAGGCCTTTAAAATGTTGCTAAGGCTGTAAATGGGAGAAACGAATGTGGCTAACTGTAGATGAGAAAATGAACAAACAGCTATGACATGTGGACAAGGTAACTTCAGGGCTTGAAATTGTCTACAATCACACCACTATTCATTTAATTTGACTTTGTATGACATAGGTCGACGAAGAAATTGGAGAGTGGGTATTTCCTGGACTTCAAACTCTGAGTTCTATCTGTCGTAGCGCTGCACAATGCACATAGCTGATTGTTGTTCATTTTTGCGTAGCTGTGCGGTAATGTCTTTCGGATATAGGTGACCTACTCGTAACATGCACTCCGCCTTTGTGCCTCGTTCAACAAACGAGTCTTTTGTTCGTTCAAATGTAGTCTTGACAATAGCACATATAGGAAGAGACCATGCACCCTTTAGAATCGAGTTAATGCATTCCGCTAGATTTGTTGTCATGTGCCCGAACCTTTTATACAAACTCCACACTACATCACTTATGTACACCAATCACAAATATTCAGGGTAATTATAAATATACTGAAATTGTGTTGAGGTAGCACGATTTTATTGTAATTTATTTGAATTGAAACCGTGCTGATGTGGCACGATTTCAGGATACTTTTTCGGAACTAAAATTGTGCTGAGGTGGCCTGATTTCAGTTCAGAAAAAGTACCCTGAAATCGTGCCACATCAACACGATTTTAATTAACCCATAAAATCATGTCATGTTGGCATGATTTCACTGACTGCTAAACAAAATCGTGTCACAGTGGCACGATTTCTTCATTATAGTATCGTTGTGACATGGCATGATTTATCCACAATGGTAATTAGAAACAAATTTACCCATTATGGAAATTTCCAAACAAAATTGCACCAGAATGGGAAATTTGCCCTAATTTCAATGTTTTTTGTTTTGGATGCATTAGAAATGGGGATCTGCAAGCTTGTGACACTATGCTAGTGTTGTTGGACCATATTTTGGCCTTGTACATGAGTTTGCATTTATGGTTTTTTTTTTTTTTAAACGAGCACGGCTTGATAGATATAAAAGGCTTTGTAAGTTTTATAAATTTAATTGGTATTGATTAGTATTTTCCATTTGAGATATGAACTTTATGATATGCTTTTACCAATTAAGTGTGATGGAATCAGATTCGAGAACCCAACATGAGTGTGTTTTGCGTAATCAATAGGTTTTGTAGATACACTATACCAATTTTTTTTCCTTCATTCAAATCCCCTCCACTAAATACAACAACGATTACAATAATCAACTTCTAAGGTTCTATTCTTTGAGTAAAAATCATGGAATTTTGGCCTACTTCATCATCAATATAGTAAAATCTCTTAGTTTGCAAATGGTTAGTTTGCAAATGGTTAGTACTAGTAGTTGTCACCAAAAAGAAGCTGTAGGATAGGAACTGTGTTAGTAAAGAAGTGGAGTTTTGCCAGGGAAAATTGGTTTTGTTGATAAGAATAAGTCATTTGTACAAGAATGTATATTTGAATCTGGTTGTCAATGTTAATTTTTTCTGTAAGTAACTCAAAAAAACTCTGACCCTTGAGATCTGTCCTAATCCTGATGAACCCCAAGACCTTATTTACCTCAACTTTTGGTCTTCACACAAAGAATGGTGCTTTTGGGATTTGCAATTGTAACAATTTCTCAAGGCTCACAAGGTTATGAATTGAGTTATATACACTAATGTCTTGTTTTATAATTAGGTGAAGAGAAAGATGATAAGAAGCTATAATGGAAGTCAATCTGCAATTGTCTGTGAAAATAAGGATTATAAGCAACCCCTTTACTTTCCTCCTCCTCTTCCAGTTGTCTAAGTGGTATAGCAGCAAGAAAGCGTTTGATGAACTCTTTACAACACTCTTGTCCTCTGCAAACTATCTCACTTCTTTGTTTCTTACTTCTCTTTTCATGCATAGAACTTGAACCATCAAACTTCATTATGAAAGCCTTTTGGCATCCCTCATAAAGCCTCTCCCCCAAAGTGTCAATCACATAACAAGCATCAACATCCACCTTTAGAACAAAGAAATGGTCATTCCAACTCACTATGTAAATTCTTGGCTCTTCTTCATCAACCTCATCATCCTTTCTAGTAATCTCATCCCAAATGTCATCAAAGGACATGGCTCCCTCCAAGCACTGAAACTTCTCCGGGGAGAAAAATCCTGTGTAGGAATTTTGAGGGAGAACAGCCACAGGCCTAATGTTGGCTTTCAAGACTGTCTCTAGATCAAAATGCTTATCTGGAAAGAGCTTTAGGTAGTGATCATTGTGGCTCAACCTTATCCATTCCGAGGAACCCCTTTTGATGAGGCTATCAAATTGAGTCCGTGTTGGCATGTTACGGTTTGAATGAAGCCAGTGTGCTATGAACACTGCTAGTGTTGTACATGCACTCTCACCACAAGCTTGTTTGCTTCTTTGGTCAAATGAAGCAAAAAACACATTGGTTTTGAGCTTTGCTTTCCCATCTCTGCTCCAAAATTCTTTATATTCCCAACCATTTGTAGTGTGATGAAAGTATGGTTCTGTAGAAAGTTCATTCAATTTCTGCAAGAAATGAATGATACCAATTGGTGATAAGTCTACTAAAGTAACCATTTTATGCTCATCGAAAAATGATAACTACTCAAATGATCCCAGAAGCTGTTAGATTAGAAAATTAATTGGAATGAACCACCTACAAATATAAAATTGAAAAACTTCTTACTATTTATAGAGATTGTTACATAATCTAAGATCATCAAGTGCTTATGATTCTGACAAAAGTTTATGCAGCACGTGACTCCATTTTACAGTTCAATTATGTGTCAAATAGATATTGTCCAAGATCATAATATTTGTGGATCATGAAATATTTCTTGTCATTTCACCAATCATAGATTACGGTATATGTTAAAACTGATGGTTCTGTTCTAATTACATTAAACTCATACTCTAATTAGTTGAAAGTATAAATCTAAATTCAATACCAGTATTATTATGATTCAAAAAGGAAAGTAAATGATGCTAATGTGATTGTTACCGTGCAATGACTTGAACGTGAGGTTAAAGTCTCTTGTTTCCTTGAGATGGCTCTTCTAAAACTCCATCCCTTGAAGCTTCTATTCCATGGCAGCATGGACCAACTCCTCTGCATTGTGTCCAAAAGGGTCTCTGTATCTGAGTCCATAAACCTCTCTGACTCGTTTGAAACTCTTGATCCTGCACACTGATTTCCAATGCTACTGCTACTGCCACTGCTAGAGGTTGTGGTGGACTCATCAGATGAGTCATCCGAATTAAACACGGCTAACTCGTCTGATTCAGAAGAACTCAGTTCCTCAGCTTGATCAAATTTCCCAATATTTTCCCCAATGTCTGTCCCTTTGTTTACAAATGTTCTTGGCAATGGCAAGTCATCATGAAAATTTTGTAGTTTCAATAAACTCAATGAAACCTGGTCAAGTCAATTAACTACAATAAGAATTGCTTTTATGAACTTTCATTCGTTTCAGATACATAAAATAAAAGAAATTAACAAACATCTAAGAAATCATTATATATTTTCTTCATAATTTGCACATTAATAAAGAGGCACTAGCATTTACATATATTGACAGTAACATTAAAATGATTAATTAAGGTGAAACTTAGCTATGTGAACTGATATAGGTTAAAAGAAGAGAAATAATACAAGTTAGAAGGATAAAATGATCAACTCAACACTTTTTTTAGATTTTTACATACATTTAAGAAAAAAAAATATATAAGATAAAAAAAATCCTGTGGTTGGAGCATACCGAAAGTGAAGCTTCCAAGAACAAGCCATGCACCTTCAATTGAATTGGAAGTGTTCTTTGAACCTCACAAGAATTTGACTGATTTTTCATTTCCTCCCGCAACATCAACTCAGCCATAGTTATGCTCATGGAAACTTCTCCAAACACCACCATTTCAGGTTCATATTCTCCTACATCACCCTCCACCTGCATTTCATATTTGGACAATTTCTAATCATACACATATCAATATCAGAATTTAGTTCAAGCACACAAACACTAAATGATGAGTGCAAACTCTTTTACACTAACCATGTCCTAAAACTATAAGTAAACAGTGCATTAGCTGAGATTTTAAAACTGCCATAGGATCAATATAAGTACTACATTGGAGAAAACCTTACATGTAAAACTAGAAATATGATGTGTAAGGTGCCATTGTTGAGGACGAGATGAAAGGCAGAGAGGTCACGTGCGTCCCACAGGAGGGTAGGTGTCCTAGAATTGATGACTCTTTGAGTCAAGGTGGTGTGAGTGGATCCTAGTTTGAGGGCACAATTTGAAGAAGAAAGTTTCCCTTTGTTCGTTGTTGTTCCAGTAATCTGAAGGGCAACTATGTCCTCATCCAAAGCACCCACCTTTGTTGCCCCAAATTCCAACCTCAACTGGGTGAGCTTAACAACGTAGTATTTCTCGACGTGCCCCCAAAACCATGGTCTCCAATTTTCCATCACCATGGTGTTAGTGTAGCACTAATCAATAGAGATATAATAAACATGTGAAGAACAAAACGAGAGAAAGAAAAGGTTGGATTTTTCATTATGCTATAGCATATCTATATCATATACTTTATATATGTATGAGATTTTAGTCACGTGTTTGTTTATGGTCTTTGGGTTTTGGTTTTGTTTAGATTTTTCTTTTGATTTGTGTTTTGTCGTTATGGAGAATGGAATCAGAGAAACGTTGTTCATTTAAACAACGTGAAGAAATGTGGGTTAGTTATTATGAATGGCAACACGGAAGAAAGAACACTTCACACCAAGAAATTTGGTTCTTGTGTTACATGTGTTATTTGATTTTCTAGAAGGATCAACTTTTTTTTTTTTTTTATGCAAAAGTAAAGAAAGAAAGAAGAAAAGAAAAAGGCTGTTTATTTTATTTGTATATTAAATAAACTGCTTTTTTTAGTGTGTGGAAATTTTACCCTGTATATAAGAATTAACAAATTTACATTAAAATATCAATATCTTAAGTTCCAATGATACTCAAGCTGGTAAAAAAATAGAGGAACGAAATTGCAAATGAAGAATTAAATAAAAACTATACTTACAATTTAGTAAAAAAGTGACACTTCAAGATTCAAAAGATGAATGATGAATATTCTTTTGAATTACCTTTTTTTTAATAATTAACATAAGAATTAAAAAATTTGCATTGATATTAAAAAAATGCACTTAAGATTCAAAAGATTATTTTAGTAATTAGTAGATTGAAAGAACTAAAAAATGAAATGAACAAAATTACATGTGTTGTTATTCTAGGAAAAATTTATCAAAAAAGTTAAACTATTATGTATTCTAATCTAATAAATAAGAGTACGTGTTGTTTCTCTTTTATTTTACGGTAAGTTCCTTTCTTGTATGAAAATTTTCTTTTTCTTTTCTATTTTGGCTCTTTTTGTTTTCTTTCATTGGTTTACTATCAGTAATTGTGGTTAATGTTTTCTTGGTGTGGAATAACTACCCTTCTTCAAGTTTCTAACTCCTTACTTCAATAGAATGATGTGTGAAAACCTAACTCTGAACACCTAATTCATGAAGAACAAAGAACACAAACCATATGCATGCCTGCAAGGACCTCCATTGTCATTTAATAGAAAAAGGATAAAGTGGAGACTTTCAAATTATGGGGTGCAGGAAGAACTTAAAGAGTATAAAACCAATCTCATATCACTAAGTTCCTTTGTTTACTATTCACACTACCTTTTTTTTTTTTGTTCGTATATAATTTTTATATAAAAGAAACAAGAAAAAAAAATTGGTGTGCTAAAAATTTAAAAAAAATAAAATATTACTATAAAAATATATATACATTATAACTCTTCGTCTCAACAAAATTATATATATTTCTTTTACAAAATAAGAAAACAGTATATATATATAAATTTTAAATTTCAACACTTTCACAAATTGATATTGTAAATCATAAAATCATCTTAATTAAAATTAATAATCTAGACCATGATTCTATTTTCTTTCAAAATTATGGAATTGAACAAGAAACCATAAATTTTTTCAACGGGACTTTTGTCTAAGGCAGTAGTTAGTACAGAGAAGAGAAAATAGAGAAAATAGGTGAGTGAGAAAAGAAAAGAAAAGAATATGAGGAATGGAGTTGTTCAATTGAAAATAAATAGAAGAAAAATAGTTAAAATTAACCTTTTAAATTATAACAATAATGATTATAATTACAGCTAATATAGTAGTAATATTATCATTATTTATTATTATTATTATTATTATTATTATTATTATTATTATTATTATTATTATTATTATGATAACTAGTGCAAACATTATGGTACATGTACATTTATATTTTTCTTATGTACTAAAATCAATTACCATAACAAGAATAATAGTAAACCAAATTCAATTAAGAAAATCTGTATTTTCTTATGTATATTAGTACAAACTATAATTATAATATAATAATAATAATAGTTATTATTATTATTATACTTACATGTATTTGATATATGTCAATGATACTTTTTAATAAAAGTTCAATTTGACTAGTTTATATTTAAAAAAAAAAAACACATAAAACAAAAATAGATTGAACTTAGTCTATTAATTTAAAAAAAACATAATAATTAAAGCAAAAAAACAAAAAAAATAAAAATAAAAAACAAAATAAAATAAAAATAAAACTAAAAACAGAAAAGTAAAAAATTAAAAAAAAAATGACAGTTTTAAAAACTGCTTCCCAGTCACTCTCACTTTCTATTTTTCTTACTCTCAACTCCCAATGAAATATAAAATAATAATAAAATAACACCAAAAGAAAAACCTTTAACAGAGTTTTAGTGTAATTATATTTTTATTTTGAATATATATGGGTGTATGGGATTTCTTTTTTGGGTTCAATGGAGGGCATTTCAACACTTTTTTTTTATTTTATTTCTTTCGCTACGGTTTTAAACGTGTGTGGTCTCTTTGTTTGCATGTATGGGTATTGCATAAAAGATGTGGACGGTGTGGGTCAGAGAGTATTCTTATTGCTTTCGGAGTGGGCCATATATTTCTTTATTTTATAGAAATTTATTCTTTTGGTTGAGGGGCTTACCTTTTTTTTTTTTGTCCTTTTCTCTTTTTATACAATTGGATTCAAGCCTTCCTTCTTTTCTCATAACACGTGAATGAGGAGAAATTGAATTCTGAGAAAGTGAGATATACTTTGCTTGAATTTAGAATTCAAAGATGAGAATATCCACATTCATCTTAGGACTACCTTTTGTTTACATAATAATACTTTTTGTACCTTTGTTTCCTTGTTTTTTTAATAAAAATAATAATAATTGGATTTATTGACTTGATCTAATATTTTTATTTTTATATTGTTTTTATAAATATATTATCATTATCTACTATTTTTTTAATAATTATTTTTTTAATATTATAAGTTTTAAATAATTTTAGATATTAGTATGGCCACATGTATCGTATGTCTTTCATTTTATTAGTCTAAATATTTTCTTTTAGATATCTAAATAGTCACACACGTCATTCGATATTTAATAAAATTTAAAAATAAATATCAAATTTTTAAGGATTAAAAGATATAAAAGTTTAAAATTAAAAATATTTCTTGTCCTTAAAAATTAAAATATGAAAATTAAAAAATTAAAAATGTCAACCTAATAAACAAGTTTTTTTTAGAAGTACGTGATTTTTGATTATCTATTATGAATGAAATTACTTAAAAGTAAGATCAATTCTTGCCAAATCTAAAAAATAAAAATATTTCTTTTTGTTTTTTTACTTATAAATTTGTTTATGTTTTTTGGAAAAATAAGTATTCTAAAAAACTAGATTCATTTAATCAAAGATATCGTCCTAAGACGGACATTGTAGGATGTTAATACCTTACTTACACATAAATGACTCCCCAACCTTATTTCGGTTTTAGAGACTCTTTCCTTCTCCTTTTTCTTTTCCTTAATTTTTACATAGTTTTCTCTTAAAAGTTTTTTTTATTCGCCTTGTTATGATTCCGATTGCGATAATATATTTCAAATAAATATATATATATATATATATATATATATATTATTTTATAAATAAAGTATTTTCTTAAGATTAGTGGATAACTAATTAAATATAAGTTGTAACAATTTGGTTATCTTTTATTATATGTTCAATGTAACATTGTTATAAGATTTTATATATTTATTTATTATCTTTTATTCATTTACAAACTTAAGTATATCTTTTATAAGTGGATTTTTATTTAATATTAAGATAATTCATCATCATTATTTATAATCAGACTCATAAATTAAAGATTTCATCTCTATCGATTATACGAATATTTAATGTGCACTATGAAAACTTGGTAAAACAATTCTTAAGTTACCTAAGTTCACGGTTTTAAATAAAAGTCAAAATATGTTAAATTAATCCTAAACTTATAAATATTTAGTCCCACACATTAGTTAGACAGTCTGGACCTGAGGATGATATATTGGAAATTCCACATTAATTAAAAATAAGATATTTTTTATAATATATAAATGAATGCATATCTAATTTTACAAACCGATTTTATAAGGTTGAATTAGACTTAGAATTTAATTTTAAAAATTACAAGTATACCTAGTTATATAACATATCAATATCAATACAAAATCTAATTTAATTAAATATATAAATAATAATTTAATAAAAACATTGACACCTAAAATGATAAACAATTCACCTGGCAAATTAACAAACATTATAACTATAATAATAATAATAATAATAATAATAATGTTATTATTATTATTATTATTATTATTATTATTATTATTATTATTATTATTATTATTATTATTATTATTATTATTATTATTATTACTGAAGAATGAGTATGAAGGAAATATACATGTTTAACTCAAAAGAAAAATAGGAGAAAAGAAGATAAATGATTTTTTTTCTTTTTAGCTTAAGCGAGAATGAACCTTGCTTAAGTGAAAATTCCTTCGATTGAGCCAGAATGGACCTTGCTTGAGCAAAATTCTCTTCGCTTAGACAAAAATCGACTCAAGAGTACCTATTTTTTTTTTTCGAAGAGCTCGCTCAAGCGAGTATTGCAAAGTGAATTTTTCTACATAATTCGCTTGAGAGAGATTCTCCACTTAGGGAAAGCATCAAAAAATGAGTTCTCAAAACAACTAACTTTTATCTACTACTGAGTATTAACTTGCATTTAAGGTTCAAAGTACTACATAAAGTCTTTAAATACATCAAACATATATATAATTGTATACAAAACAAAAGAAAAGACCACCTCTGCATATGCTCGTGCATATAATACCGTCATCACATTTCACAACACAACAAGACAAGCTAGTGAAATAATGTTTTTAACTTATAAAAGTAAAAGGAATTGAAGTGAATAGATTTAAGAATTTAGATATCAACTCTCAAGTTACATACACATAAGTCTATGATTCAATCACAATTTTTTATACTCTATTCCAAGCCTATTGACTTCACAATGATTCATTTACAATCACCGTACCTTGATTTCCTTTCAATCTACAATACTTTGATCTCATTTCAATCAAAATGATTGTATATAGACTCATCATTCAGTCATAATAATCATATCATTTCAACCATTTTGAAGCTTATAGGTGCATATGTAACTATGGTACCTTGATTTCCTTTCAACTTCCAGTACACTGATTTCATTTCAAACAAAATGATTACATATGAGCCTATAACTCAATCATTATACATAACATATCAATTCAATTATACTTAAGCATATAGATGCATTTGTAACCATAGTACCTTGAATTTCTTTCAACCCCCGGTACACTAGTTTTATTTCAACCAAAATTATTACATATGAGTCTATAACTGAGTTATTACACATAATATATCAATTCAATAATACTAAAGCATATAGATACATATGTAACCATGGTACCTTGATTTTCTTTCAATCCCTGTTATTCTGATTTCATTTTAACCACAATGATTACATATGAATCTATTATTCAAACATCATACATATCATTTCAATTTCATCATACACAATCATATCAATCCACAATTCATAATGTTCAGAAACATTTACTGTTTATCAAGCTATCCATATCATAATCATACTAGATACATAACCAACCAATCTCATCTTAAAACACATATGTAATATAACTTGAAACTTAGAGTCAAAACCTATCACAACCAAAGCTTTTAACCTAAGTTACTATGAAAAAACTTAAAACTAAATTTCCTTACCTTCGACGACAACCCCAAATCAATTATTCCAATTAGACGATGACATCAATCCAAACTTTAGGGTCTAGAACAAATTATTTAAAAGATACCAAATTTCATTATAATCTTAATAAAGTTGAGGAAATATTTTTATTAATTATTTCAACTAAAATTGATGACAAAAATTAATGAAAAATAGAGAACAAATAATTCTCATAATAAATAGAAACTTACTCTAATTAAGATTTTGATGTATTATAAATAATTATATGTTTCTCAACGATTTAATCAAATTCAGAAACAGAATATGAAGAATAAAATTAAGAAAGAAGAGATATATAAAAAGGTGTGGAGAGAGAAAACACTATACTTTGATTATGTCGGCTTACACTATAAGACAATTTCTCATGCAACCGTACCTCCTCCGTTGGATAATTCTTTTTAGGAAAATCTTAGTTTGACACCACTATTCATTAAAAACCTTCCTTTGACACTGTATTTTATTAATAAAATATTATATATTAATAAAATAACAATATATTTTAATATTAAATGGTGTCAATTGTGTACAGTGATATCAAAATAACAGCACCCTCTTTTTGGCAGGGTTCTACAATTTTATAATTTTTCCTCATTTTCATTCCTTTGTTCCTTTCTTTATCAAATAACAGGAAATATGGATGTTTAGTCCATAGGTTTGCTAGAAAGAAAACAAAGTAAATAAAATTAGAAAAATAAATTAAAACAAAATAAAAATATGTTTTGAATAAAATAAAGAGATTAAAAATATATTTAAACATATAATAAAACATAAACTGAAAAATGTTCATATCATACTATTTTCATTCTATTTTTATTTAATTAAACAATTTAGATTATTTCCAGTGTTATGGGGTAATGAAGATATGTTTGAATAATTTTTTCAATAAAGTTTAATTTTAAAAAAAAATACATAAAGATAAAATAAAATTTTTTTTCTAAGTTAAAATTAGTTCATTAATCCATAAGCTAAAAAAAATAAAAGTTTAAAGAAATCATACGAAAGAACTTGGACAAATTAATTAACTTTTATATATGATAATTTTAAATTAAAAAATGTTATTTTAATTTTTCAAAATTTTTATTGAGAACTTTATTCAAATACATCTCAAGATTAAGAAAATTATGTAAACCTATCTAAAAGAGGTTTAGTAAAATCGTGAAGAATCTCCATTATTGCATCCTTTTTCCATTAAAAAAATGACTGATGCAAAACAAGATTAGCGAAACCATGAATAATCTCAAGCTCTAACAAAAAAATCCCGAGCTATTAATGACATCCATTACGAATCTAAACCCTAGTAAAAAAAATCTCAAACTGCTAACTACACCTTTTTCATTAAAGAATTAGTTGTCACTCATCATAACCTTTCTGACCATGACACGAATATAGAAAACAATAATAGACTAATATATTATAAAAATGGATAAAAAATGGTGTAACGAAATTCAGTAGAATTCTTTTGTCTTTTTAACCTATTGTGTGTTACTGGTGTGATAGATGTTTTAAGAGATGAAACAAAATCAATCATATTACAAACATATAAATATGTTTTTGATAATTTTTGTATTGAAAATATAGTTTTTTTTTTTTTTAACTAAAACAACTTTCAAAACCATATTTAACTTTGTATACAATGTATATATATATTATATGTGTGTGTAGAAAATCCTTCACTCAATCATTGACCTAATTTATTGGCACATGGTGACTCCTCAAGCAATTTCTACACTTCATCTCATTGTTCCTCTTGTCAATCCAACAAAATCTTCAAGTTTCCATTTCATGCTTCTTCATTTGTAACATCAAAATCCTATTTACAATTTTTTTATTTTGATTTATGGTGACTCTCATTACTTTTCAATAAATGGTGTTGTTAGGGTATGATACTATTTCCTAGCCCAAGGTGTCCCATTAGAGCAAACACATGTCCTTGCCACTTCCATTATTTAATGCATTTTTTTCATCATCGTGTTATACTTTATTTAAATTTCTTTTGTTTAATATTTTTAGATTTAATTGTATTTCTATTGTCTTGGTATGTTAATGGTGTAGTTATAATATTTCATATTTTAATTACATCAATTAGATCTCTACGATACCACACATGTGTTTTAATGATTGAGGTTTCAATTACATGTTTATAAATATAATAATTATATACTTTTAATTTCTTTTTAGTTAAAATATAGGGATATAAAATTGATTGACATCTAAAAAATAAAAATAGCATAATTGTTTTACCTATAATAAGATCAAATTGATTTCGATAATCATTTGTGGGAGTACGTAGTACTGATCCGATCTTCCTCTTAGACTAGGTTTTAGGTTTAAGTTGTGTAGTTAAAAAATATAATCGTAATGAGAAATTCGTTAAAAATACTTAATTATATTTTTTGATAATTATTAGTCATAGACAAAATCAATAATACCAGATAACGTGGTTATTTAAAAGAATATCTCATCGAAGCTTTTCTACCTAGAAATTTAATGTCTTAATCTTCAATATTTGATATTTAATGTGAGATTACATGATGATGAGTGGTTTATTCATAATATCTTAAAACAATTATTTCTGATTTTCTCTAGAAATAATAGGTCTTGTAAGTAAGTCAAAGTAACATGTAATTTTAAAAAATTAGTTTTATAAAATGAAATCTCACTTAAAAATGAATATCTTTTAATTAGTTATAGTTTGTGTATTTCAGCATATGAGATTTATCTAGGAGGTTTTTCTATACCTTGTATGAGGGTTAGAATTTTTTTATTTTCTAGATATCATTATCATGCATTTCTTAATTAGTGAATATATATATATATATATATATATATATTGAAAAAGTCTGATAAAATAATAAATAAATAGAAAGATATAGAAATGACCATAAAACTAGTCTAGCGGGTTTTGTTCTATCTTACATTTGACATGCAAACAGAGAATTAGAATAGACTAACTCAATAAGAATTGTTGGTTAGTTTTGTTGATTTTTCATGTCTAATGATTAATCAATAAATCTTTAAGACCAGTTCGCATAAGTAAAATTTTAGAAAAATACCTATATGCAAATATTATAAAATATTGCAATAATAATTTTATTTTAATATTTCACTCTTTTGTTGTATCTCAATTTATAATTGACAATAAAATTTAAATAAATTAAATAAACATAATATTAATATCTACATCAAATAAATATCTTACATCAAATAAATATCTTAAAGTTAAATTTTTCATAATAAAAAAAAATTATCTAAACTATTAAAAAATTATAATAATTAATTAATTATTATCTCGTCTTAATTTCAAAAATATTATTATTATTGTTCAATTTCAATAATATTAAAATATAATAATTTTTTTATTGTGCGTGGTAAGTCTAAGCGAAGCACTAGATTAAAATACTCACTTAACAAGGTGATGGACTAACTCACATGACAAAACCCACACTATCATCCTTAAAGAATCATTAATAGATTGATAAAATGCCTACCAGATACAGTTTCTAATCTTAAACATAAAAGACAAGAGTATCATTATGGTTGAAAAAAGACTTACTTTTCCAAATATCATTACATATAGTCTAATTTTCATAATTACATCTTAAATATTAAAATCACATGATTGAGATACGGTAAGATAAGATTACGATTGTTTTATTATTATTTTAAAACAGATTATGAATGTTAATGAAAATATTTTTTTAGTGCATTTAATTGTGTAAGGCAAAATAAAAGACTTTGTTAAGCTGGTGTTTTCCAACTCAGGTGTGACCTACTCTTTAGTTGTAATCAACAATGGCTCCAATCCATTGAGTTTATCTTGTCAATGTTTAATTTACTATTTTCTATTTTTCGCGTTTTAAACATTATATTTTTCTTAGATTTCATGAGTAAGCACCATTGCCTAACCTAACATAATCTCTAATTAACTGGTGTAGGTTTTTTTGGTTCAGATATTTTTGATTTAAAATTGATTTTTGGTTTATAATTTTTATCATCGAACATCTTTTCATATTTTCATATGTTTGTGTTTTTTTTTAAATATTCATTTCGAGAAGGTTAAGATAAATATAAGAAAATAAGTGCATTCAAATTATAAAACTTAAAATTAATTTTAAATTTAAAAGATAAAAGACAAACTCGTCCTAAAACTAATATAGTACACTTATTTAAATTATGTAAAAGAACATATTTAAATCATAAATAAATATAAAATATAAAATTAGAGACTCTTAATGTCTTTGCAAATTCACCTTCTATTATCTTTAATACTCAAAAATCTCATAAATAGACCAAATTAAATAAAAAATTATAATCTAAATTAAACTAGGTATTTTGTTTTTTACTTGACCCGTTTAGCTTGTAACATAAATAAATTTAGATTTAATTCAATGAATAAACTTATGAGTCAGCCCATTTTTTAAAATAACAGTTATATTTAAAATAAAAATAATATTACTTTTTTTAAAAACACATACATGGGTTATAATTTATCAGATTTCTATATTTAAAATTAAAAAAATATTAATATAACTTGAATTTTAAACATACATATTTTATTTTTTACTTTTTATATAAATTTATGTTTTTTCACTTTTTTATTTTATTTTGTAAAGTAGACTAAACTAAGATTATACTAAAAAAAACTGCAACCCATTTTTTTCCAATATAACTGGACCCGCTCAATACAACTTTCCAGTAGCCAAATTGATACCTTTTTATAATATAAAAGTTTTTTTTATAGTACATAAACATATATTATGTGATTGCATGATTCCATAAAAATATTACAATAATAATTACTCAAATTACGTATGTTATTATTATATATTCCATGAATCAGTTGTAGACAGAGACATAAAATAGGGCTCAACTTAGATTTTTTTTATTATATTATTAACCATCTCTTTAAACAATGAATGATTTCTTCACCACATTAAAAAAATGTTGAACTTAAGTTTAATAAGTATCCACGAGTTGTAGAACATAACGTGAAATCAGAAAAAAGTAGATATTACATGACACATGTCTCAAAATGAAATTTAGTAGTTTTGTTTAAGAACATGAAGATCTGTGATACACTATTTTAAACACATTTTTTATGTTGTTCTGTCCCCTTCAATTTCGTCATTCACATTCCAACATTATGATAAGTGGTTGGGAAATTAATTTTTTTCAATAATGTATGTGATATATTTGAATATTAACTCCATAGTGACATGGTTAAGTGAAGGACTTAAATTGTGGGTTTATAAATTATTCTTTCAATCATATAGTTCTAATTTAAAAACAAGATGAAAATTAAAAATGAATAATACTGATTTGTTAAGTGATTTGAGTTTTTTATTTTTATTTTGGATTTCATCAAATTCTATAAAGTTAGCTTAATGGAAGTGTGTTTTATCCTATGAATTTAATGTTATTATATGATATAGTAAGTATTGCATGTCAAATATGTTATTACAAGTAAATATAATGATGTTTTCACAACGATCATGTTTGATTTTTTTTAAGTCTTCTTTATTTAGTTATAAAATAAATTCATATTGTTGTTTTAACTTTTTAATATTTCGATAATCAATGCTTATGTGTTATAAGTATTATCACTAGTTTATAAGAATTAAAAAATATTAATTTTATGATATTTTTTAAGATGTGAGTTTGAATAATTTGAATTATGTAGTCTAGGTTTATTTTCTTTCCGCTTTTTCCTAGTTTTTTTTAAATTCATTATTTCTTTAAATAAATTCTAATACTGAGATTAGCAGAATAATGAAAAAAAATTTTAATTCATCAAAATTTATTTTAGAATAAATTTATTTTTATTCTAAAGCATCTTTATTTTATCCTTTTACCATTCTTTTTATTAATATTTTAAAATTTTATAGGAATCTTTCGAAAGCCACCTTTTAATATATTGATATTATTATATGTTTAAATTAGATATTTAGTTTATCTTTGTTTTCGTATTTTTTTTGAATTTTTTATGACCATATTCTAAGGAGTTTTTAAAATAGGTTATATTTTTTTTTTTATCTCTTTTCGAGTTTTTCTGTTTATATAGATAGATATAGATATAGATATTTCTTACTTGTAACAACTTTTTAGTTTTAATAAAATGTTTTCTTCCCTAATTTTTAGTACACTTAACACGGTACTTATTCTTATTGCCTTTTGGTATTTTTGGTATTATATTTTAGTCCTCCCTCTACTATTCCAAGGTCTTTTAGGCTTATCTATGCAAGTTGGTTATTGTTCAATAGTTTATACAAAATGATTTTCAACAAAATAACTGTTAAAGTTTGAAAATACACATAATTAAAGATAATGAGTTGATTCAGCTAGCATCTTAGTGTGGGTTGAGATTAATTGAGTATGTTTCCTTAATAATTCAGAGAACCAGAGGAAAATATGATTGATTTTTATAATGTTTGTTAACTTTTAGACTAAGAATGTTTTGAAAATAATGTACAAATTAAAATAGAAATGAAAGAAGAAAGGAATCACCTTTTCCTGGGGATGAAACTTGAATATCTTAAAATCATAAAGATTTTGACCTAGCACATATGGCTTTTAAAGTGGGATAGGTGACTTCTAAAATTAGTTAAATTGAAATAATCAAATCTTATCATCTGTCTGTGTGTGTGAATCATATATATAATATTTATATTAACATAATTTATTTTTTCTCATTTATTTATATCAAAATCAATATAATATATATTTCAAAATATACTAAAATATAAATAATTTGATCACTTTATTATTGTTGTTAAATTTTAACAAAATTTGATATAAATAATCATATGATGATTTGAAATTATATTTTAGAGGTTGGATCAATAAATTCTTTTTATAAAATTATTTATTATTTAATATTTATTAAAATTTAATAATTTGGTTAAACACAATATATATATATATATATATATTTGTTTCAGTTGTATTTTAAATTAAAAAAAAATTATCTTTAATCTCTAATATCTTAAAATATCTTTCTCAAAAAAATTGATCTTATAATGACATAATAGAAAAAAAATATTTTAAGAGACTAAAGTGAATTTTTCAAACTTAACGGACCAAATAAAAAATAAATAAAACACTAAACTCTTATTTGATATGAAATGAAAATCCTTATTGTAACAAACCAAATATGTAGTTTTAAGTCTATTATATAGAATTTTTTTAGTTGGATATTTAATATATTAAATAGTTTACATATAAACAACTAAAGAAAAATTCAAAACATAAAAAGATGAATACGTTTATTTATTACTCTAAATACTTTTTTTCTAAAATCTTTTAACATGTGTTCCTGTAGATTTATTTTCTTATGTCTTAATATACAATTATAAAATAATTGTAAATATAAAATATGAGAGTAAATTAATTATTTAATTTCACATAATAAAATAAATGTCAATACATGTATAATTACATATTTAGTTTATCAAAAGTTATACATATCATTAAAAATAGATATATAATAGTTGGGTACTTTTTTGATGGGTAATATAATATCAAATCTACGCTAAAAGACTATCACCTATCAAAATTATTTGGTGTGTCTGACAATCTATCATCTTCATTATAAATTTCATCTAATAATATCTTATGACAAAGTCGTTTCTTACACATCTCCTTAAATATAAGTAACCTTTTATCTTCAACTCAATGTAAAACATCGACAAATTTTTCAAATTGGTGTAATTTTTTTTTGAAATTCTTGAAATGGTGCATTTTTTTATTTATTTTCAGATACGGGTAAATCTGGCATAGGTGACACCATATCATTGTAAAGAAATCCTGGCCTTATTATATAAAATTAAATGAAACCATAAAAAGAGTACACCAATCTTAGTTTTTTTACTAGATGAAATTGTGCATCTAATATTTCAATTAATGAGTTAATTAATATAGTGAGAATACTGTAGGAGATTTTAGTAGGGTTAATATTCTCCACTCATTCCTCTTCTGTTTTGTTTAACACGTGTGATCTATTGCTAATGTGTAACTAAAATAAATGCAAAAAGTTTAATTTAATTTGTTTAGAAGAGTGATTAATGAGAAGAAAAGTTACATGCTATGAATTTAGTTATTAATATATGAAACAGATTTAGTTAGTAATAAATATAATTTAAAAACTAACAATAAATTTATTTAAAAAATTATATAATATTTTCAAATTTTTCATTCTAAATTTATTGCTAAATCTTAATTTTATTTTAAATTATTTTTAAATTAGTAACTAAATTCAAATATTAAACTTAAACTTAATTTTGCTAAATATATTTTATTACTAAATGTTAATTTAATTTAATTTTTCTTTTCAAAATCAAACTTACTACTTTTAATTTAGTTCAATATATAAATCTCATACTAATATTTTTTTATTTTAATGTAAACAATAATTTCCTCAACCATTATTGTTTAATTTCAAATTAACTTCACATTTGTTCAATTTAATTTCAATAATTTTTATCAATAAATAAAACCACTTTTGTAACTGTGCATTTATTTTAGTTGCACATTAGTAATACATCATAGGTGTCAAATAAAATAGAAGAGGAATGGGTAGAGAATATTAACCTATAGTATTCTCACTATATTAATTAACTCATTAATTAGATGCACAATTTCATCTAGTAAATTAAGATCGTGTCCTCTTTTTACTATTTTATTTAATCTTATATTAAATCGTGGAATAAGGCCACGATTTATTTACAATGATATGATGTCTCCTATGCACGATTTACCCATATCCGAAAATAAATAAAAAAATGAACAATTTCAGGAATTTCAAAAAAAAATTACACCAATTTGAGAAATTTGCCTAAAACATCTTTACTAACTTTCACCATGTGATACCTGTGTCAGTGTCAATCTAACTAGAAAATAACAAATTCTTCAAATTTTCTACCTCAATACTTACTCAATACACAAAAAAATATAACAGTACCTGGTACATACATTTCGTTACACTAATACCATTTTGATTATTACTTACAATATCATTTATAGAATAATATATTTATCAATCACACTTTTGTGATTTCACAACCTCATTTAGAATAAAATTATTTCATACTTATGAGTAACAAAACAATAAACATCCAACTTGAAACAACTAAACATAGAAAATTTAAATTTAAATTACTAAATATTACACAAATAAGGAAATGTCCCTATAAAAATATTTCATACTTATGAGTAACAAAACAATAAACATCCAACTTGAAACAACTAAACATAGAAAATTTAAATTTAAATTACGAAATATTACACAAATAAGGAAATGTCCCTTGACTTGTGTATATAACTTGGGTGATATTTTAAAGGAGAGAATTAATATACCTCTTTCTCTGCTTAAGTGATAAACCAACATTTAAGTTTCTAACCTTCTAGTGGAAAGAGAATAAACATTGACTCTCTCCACTTAGTGTAACAAGCCATAATACATCACCTAAGAGATGAGAGATCCTGAGAAAAGTAAATAGATGCTATGAGTCTCTCACTTAATCTTTTTAAGTCATAATTTTAGCGATGAGCTTTATCACTAGAACAAGGAGATGGATGTTTAATCAATGTTCTGTACTTGCAAAAATTCTATAACTTAAGCATCACTTGAATTATAGCTTATGCTCAAGCAATATATATAAGATGAGAAGAATATGCAGACAGTGAAATCAATATTTCCAACCTAATTTAACTACACGTACCCATTCCAACATGTTTTAAACTTTAATTTCCACTCCTTTTGCAATCACCATCCACTGTGATCTACTAATAAAAACATGGTTATACAACAACCAAGGCTACACCTATAACCCAATAATTCATGGAGTAAATTTAAATTTCAATCTTAATATTCAATCAATCAAGTATAAATAAACATTTAAACAACAAACTAATTGGTTTAACACAAAACCATAGTCTTAGTTCAATTAACCTTACCTGGAAATTATTTGCTTCCTAAGCAATAATAGTTACAGACTGGGAGGAAGAGCCATAAATGCCATAAATTTTCCAAAGTTCCTAGAATAAAACACCTACTCAAACAAACATTGTTAAAGAGTTAGTCCAAATAAATGAATAACAATATTGATAAATTGAATTCATGAAACCTATGATACTCACAGACAAAACCAGAAAAAAATGTTTAAAGTAAAGGAGAAACTTACTCCAAATCAATCTTTAATTGGATAAAGTTAGTTGAGAATAGTTGCTTCGAAAAAGGATAATAAATAACTTCAAAAAGCTAAAAAGGAGAATCCCAAAATATAAAGAGAGTTTAGTGAGATGATATATTCTTATAAATGAATAACTAAATAGCTAACTTTTAATTTATTTTAACACATAACTTAGAATTTAAACATTTTTCTTCTTAAAACCATCATTTTTAACTATTAAAGTTGATTCTTACACTAATTATATAAAATAAAAGTAATAAATATATTATGTAATGCCCCCAAAATATATACATTTGTCTCTCCATTATATATATAAAGCTATTATACAATACATTATCTCTATACAATATTTTTAAAATTCTAAGTTCCTAAACCTTAGATTCTAAATCCTAAAATACATATAAATTCTCAAAACTATATGGGAGAAATAACTCCTAGCTTTGCCTATATGTGTTATCCTTGCCTACAACATGATTTGATATAGTAACATTTACCATTATAGTAGTATCATAACACACAATATAAGGGTGAGCTAATTTTTAAACAATTATATCTCTTATAATATAATACAATTCATATATATATATATATATA
>Ga0209489_104752_pt1 | contig 24640 bp, 9 predicted proteins | sample SiratrowhiteBW_FD_187527 | JGI IMG/M metagenome (GOLD analysis project Ga0209489, IMG submission 187527) | Root nodule microbial communities of legume samples collected from California, USA - Siratro white BW (SPAdes) (version 2) | ecosystem: Host-associated > Plants > Roots > Nodule | place: USA...
TTAATTTCTATGCTATTTTTAATTTCTAATTTTGTTGTTGTTTTGTTTTTAGGAATTTTAATTTCAATTTTGTCTTCATTTTTTTCTTATTTTAAATTTAAACTTTAGTTTTGTTTTTTTTTTTAAATTTTTAAAGTTTCAATTTTTTTTGAAGAAAATTTTTGAAAGTGGTCTAAGAACAACTCTGGCTAGGAAAAATTTGGTACTTAAGAATGTTAGTTGTGACTCACCTCTATTTCCTAGGAGTTTACTTGGTAAACTTATAACACAATTTCTTTTAAAAGAGAGAGAGAGAAAGAAATTAATTTTAGAGCATCTACTCTTCCTATGCAGGAGTATTTAATTGTTTTGCTTTAATTTTCTGATTTGTTGTGAATATGGATTTAAATTCTATTGTTAACCAACTTTCATGTTATTCTTCACAATAAAATAATAATGGATTGCAATGTGAGTCCTATGCATCATATTCTGTCTTATGAACCATATTTTCAATACCTACCACAATATTGTTAGCCCTATTTTCTACAGTCACTATAACCTTATGAACCATGTCAACCTTATGACCTATTTTTTTAGCAACCACGACATCCTGATGAGCCATGTGGTCAACAACCTTATTGTAATGATTCTGAACAAAGTGAACTATCTTTAGAGGAAATTATGAGGCAATTATGTGAAAGAAAAATAAAATCTCAATGATGTTTGTAAGTTTGTATTGATAAATTAGAAGAGATTGTTTTAGAATGAAAGAGGACTTCAAAAGACATGGAAGATTGCATTACGATTAAAACTTTTGTTGAGAAAGAGTCAAATTCACTTCATGATCCTAGTTTAGATCTTGATTTAACAAATTTTTTAGAACTTGATACTAGTTGCACTTATGATTCTAATATGTGTGATGAGATTAATTCTACCATATCTCCAATTTCCTTTTTACTCACAAGTAAAAACCCTATCCCAAACATAGACCCTCTTCTTGGTATATATCCTTTTCCACATAAGGAGATTACAATAGTTGTTGACACACTTACTATCTTTGAAAATGATGATTTATTTGAACATTTTGATTTTTTTGAACTATCAAATGTTGATAAGGCTTTCTTTTGTAACTCTTGTACTAGTTCATATATCTGCCAAATATGTGTAGAGATAGACAAATGTATAACTTGTGATGTAGACATTGATAATACTACACCAGGTTTGCCTAATGAACTAGAATTAAAAAATGCAACCATAGAAACTATTCTTAAAGCTAACCCACTTCATTTGCAGGTTTTTGAAATTTCTGAGTCAGTATCATCTCTCCAACTACCACTGAAGGAGTTGGAACCAATCTTAATCCCTACTTTAATTGATTCTAACACTGACTACACTTGTGATTTATGTTGTGATTCATCTGTATGTTGTGATTCATCAATTTCTAGCCACTGATTATGCAGATTTTGATATAGGGTTTGATATGTATATATTAGTAGAGTTACTTGAACTAGAATGTACAAATTTCGTTATAGTAATTTTTGATGACATTGCCTTAGTTTTTATTGTGCAACAAAATTTAGTGTGGAAGGAGCAAACATTGTCAATTCTTCATGTAGATGATGACAACTTAGCAAAGGATGACATTGCTTTTACATATCCAAGCTTTCGTAGACGTCCTCCTGCCTACGAAACCTTGGATATCCATTACCTGCCACAGTTAGACCATCTACCATTGCTAGACCTTATAAAACTCCTTTCGGTTGATTCTCTTGTGATTTCACAATGAAATCTGAGGTTTCTGTTTAATAAATTTTTGTTCTTTACATTCTTTATAACATTTGTTCTATATTATTGGTCTTTTTGAATTCTATGTGTTTGGAAAAGTATTTGTTTTTGAACGCTTGTTGAGAATTCAATTATTTTTTCCTTTAATTAGAGTTTTTGGTTAATTCGCTTAGTCTTAATCAATTTCTTGTACGCTTAGTCAAGAGATAAAAGATATACATCTCATTGAGTATCATTGGTGTATAATAATTTTGCCTGTTCCCAAACTTCTAAACATGTCTCATAAGAATGAAAAACTTGTTTTAAAGACAAGTGAATGGTAGATTTTATAACAATACATAAATGGGCATCAATTTTAAGCCAACGAGAAACCTCATCTTCATCAACATCAACACCACACTTGGTAAGATGATCAACATACCCTTGACTTGTAAACCATAATTTAATATCTGAAGCCCAAGTATCATAATTCGTTCAATCTAATTTGTCAACGGAGAGATGAATATTAACATAATTAGTATAGATGGATGAATCAGATATGACAGCGGAAGAGACCATAGATGAAGTGAGAGAAATAACCTTAGAGGGAGAAAAGTCCTAAAAAAAATCAAGCAAACTCCCATCAAGAAGAGCAGTAGTGGACAACAACAGAGTAGGACAATGAAACAGTGTATAAGAGAAGTAGAGACAGCTGCAAGAAAACAACGGTGAATAGTGGGTTCACCAAAAAAAGTTTAACCTAACCCTAGGCTCTTGATACCATATTAAAATAAAGGAAAAAATAATTATGAATTAATCTCTCTTGTGTAAAATACACACATAAAGGCTGTTTATTTATAGATAAAAATAATAACAAACTAATAGAAAATATGAGCTAAGACCATTATATTCAACAAGGTTCACCTGATTGTTGGCAGAAAATGACCCATTCTAGTGTTCTGCCAATTGCTTTTCATTTGCTGCACCTGTACCTCCAAACTCTTTGATAACAAGTTTGAATTCTTTTGATTCTAAAGGGATTTTTGCATAAATGTTGCATAGATTCTTCCAATTTGTTTACTCTTTCATATAATGGTGAGAATTGTTGCTGGTGGCCTCCACCACTTGAAGCCCCCTCTTTTTTGGCTCCAAAGTTGGTATTGTTTTGTCACCATCCTTGATTGAATTTTTGAAAAGAATTGATGGAGAATTGTTGCCTCACTTGATTCCCCATATAGTTGACTTCTGCACTCGTGGAATCATTAGGCATATGACATAATCCATTAGCATGGTTACTCCACAAAAGTCACACCTAATCACAGGTCGAATAGGAACACTTGCAGCCTGCATGGCTTGAATTTATTGAGGCAATTTCGCCATCTGCTAATTTAGGGTTTCAATCTCCTGTGAATTCAGTTCTAGCGCACCCTTCTTATGTTGCGCATGCATCATCCCACAATAGCCTCTCATATTCGTAGAGGCCATAGACTTAATGATAGTGATGGCTTCCTCTACAATCTTGAACATCTGAACCACCAAAAGAAACATCCAAGGTCATCTTGGTTTGGGTTGAAGTCCATTACTGAATGTTTGCACTTACATTTCCACTTCAAACCCATGATTAAGGCATTTTCTCAACAAGGCTTTAAATCTCTCCCATGCTTCACATAATGGTTCATCAACACCTTGTACAAATGTGGCTATAGTAGCTTTTGGCTCAGTATTATTTGATTGTGGAAAGAAACGAGACAACAACTTTGCTTCTACATCCTTCCAACTGGTTATACTTTGATTTGGTTGTGATTTCAACCATGCTTTTGCTTTCTTAGACAAAGAGAATGGGAACAGTCTCAAAAAAAGTTCTTCTTCATCTCGTCCTATGACACCAACTGAACCACAACTCATAAAAGGTGTATAAATGATTATGTGGATTCTTCATGATCCATTCTAGAAATTTGATGCAATTGATCAATTGTAGTAAAACAGGCTTCATCTCAGTAATTCAGTCATTCATAGTTGGCCTCACAATGCTTGTAAAATCTTTAGGGCTCGCATAAGCAATAAAATCTCCTATGGCCCTTCTCTGATTCATATTATGTTCATAATTTGCTTCTACCATCTCTCTTTCTTGAAAAGGTTGTGGACTTTGAGATAATGGTGATTGAATAACTTGTTGATTAGAGTTTCCTTGTCTCCTATTATGGAACAACTTTCTTCTTGCTCTAAAGAATTTGTCTTCTTGGTACGGATAGGCCCTTGGATAAAAGAAAACAAAACCTAAAACTACAAGTTAGTTTAAAAAGTAAAAAGAAAATTAAATTAAATTTGAAAAGTTATAAATGAGTAATTGTTAAATACTGAAACTCATATCCTTAATAATGACGCCAAAAAACTTTTTAGCAAAATTTGCAATGATGGCAAGTGCAGCAGTCGCACTGTAGCAAGTAATAAAGTTATCGTTCTTCCAGAAAGATTTGTGTAATATAAAGCAATTATAATAGATTCAAATTTAAAACAAGTTAATGATCTAATAAAATATAGAGAAAATTAAAAAAAAATAAGTTGTATAAACAATTAAAGGCTTAAAAAGGTTTAAAAATAATAAGACGAACTTGCCAGGGTTTGATCTCACCAATCTTCACTCTCATGTATTACAAAAGTTATCTTCTTTTATAAAAATCATCAATTTAATCCACAAAACTAATCAAACCTAATTCCTCAATGGATGAGCATAGGGATTATCTATTAACTGTCAATTCCTTGATCAATTATATAAATGAATCTTGCATAACACAGGGATCTTAATAACAACAAATGAATCATGCTCTATTCCTTGACACGAGTTTTCACCAGGTAAATAAATTCAGATATAGACTTAAAAGATATTTTCCAATACTCTTAACAATAAATAATTGAGTTATGGATCCCAACGACAACCGTAAGCATAAAATCAAGAAACTAATGAATTAAAAGAAAACATTTATGACAGGACATAATTAAGCACAAATATGATTACATGAGAGTTCCCCAATTTAACCTAAGCCTAACAACAAGAAATTTAGCTCCTCGTAGACACCAGGAAACTAAATATTACAAGAGAAAAACTAAATATTACAAGAAGAATGATGAAATAAGACGATTACTCCAAACGAAGCCTAAAGATTCTTTCAAGAGTCAATTTCGTTCTCAGTTCTATCCAAAGATATCCAACCCTAAACCCCACAAGTCTATCAAATAAGACACGAAACTGACGCTCACACCAAAAACCACATTTTGCGCTGAAGGCCTTTGAATTATGGTATTATTCCAGTACTGGGCCCAATCTACATCGGATCCATGTTTCTGTACCGGGCATTGACGTTGTCTCTTTGCTTCTAGTGTTTTTTCAAGTTGGGCCTACATGATTGACTTGGGCTTGGCTTTATTTGCTTCTTTTTCTTACTTATTCAAAGCTTCAATCCTAATTCTTCTCATCCAATATTTTCTAGATAAATTTCATCATAAATAAATGGAATTAATATCAAATCCTTCTCTTAACTCTCACAATTAATTATTAAGAAAAAATACTAAAAATTGAGAATTAAACAAGTTCTAAGTCTAGAAAGAGTTGATTTTTGATCTAAAATTGTATTAATAACATCATATTAAATTATTGTATCACTGATCTTCATGCAAGATCTGCCAAATATTTTTGAAGAGGGAGGGTGTGATGCAAACCCATTTGCAAGACTGTAGATAAGAATAAAAAGGTAACTAAACTAGAGCTTCAATCAGGAGTTTATCAGGAGATTGGCCTAATTGGGCTCGATTGGGCTTCACAAAAAATTTGGGGCCCAAGGTTTGGAACTTCAGGTTATAATGTATTTACTTGTAAAAATTGTATAGAGTAGTGTGAAATTTTGTTTTGGGCCATATAGTTTGAGCCAAGTTGAATAGGATTTTGAACCTTGTATTTTGGGCCAAACAGTGTAGGATTTTGGACCTTAAAGCCCATAAGAAAATGTGGACAATCACCTTTGAAAGAAGCCTTTAAGAAGACACCACCTAGGAAGAATGAGTGTAAGAAGGCACCACATGACACTTCAAGTAGGCGCCACATGGGAGCTTTTTATCCTAGCTTCCTTTGTCACTTGTCCACCTCTCATTGGAGAGTGTAAAGCTTGGGCTGCAAGCTACCTCTACCACATGACACTCTATCAATGAAGATGATCCTCTCCACTCTTGGCTTGCCACTTGTCAAGCTCCTATTATAGAGTTTTTGAGAAACTTGCAAAGACAAGTCATCTTTTAATTTATAAATAGGAAGCTTATGTAATTGAAAATTTAGCTTTGAATGAATAAGAACTAAAGTTCTGCCAAAATAGTTTATTCTTGTTCTCCTTAGACTAGTCTTCATTTCCAAGACTCTACTCTAGCCTTCTCCTAATTGTGTTTGCCTAACCTCATACTATCTTCACTTCAAATTCATTTTCACACGTTCAAATACTCCAAACTACAACGTTCCTCCACTACCTTTAATCGAGCAACATCCAAAACAACATCAACCTATGAAAGAATACACTAGGAGCATACAATGGAGATAAGAATTGCATTAGTTCCCATGTTGTCAGTTCCTAAGAAAGACGAGTCTTAGAGAACGTGTACAAATTGTCAGGTCATCAACAATATCACTGTAAATTAACAACACCAAACCCTAGGTTAGATGATATGTTGCATGAATTTCAGGAGGCAAACATATTTTCTAGAATTGATCTTAAAAGTCGTTATCATTGAATTACAACTAAAGAAGGAGACGAGTAGAAAATTGATTTTAGGCCTAAATTTGGATTGTATGAGTGGTTAGTCATGCCTTTTGGGTTTACCAATTCCCCTAACACTTTTATGAGACTAATGAATCGTATACTTAGGGATTGCATAACCATTTTGTCTTTGTTTATTTTGATGATATTCAAATATATACTCAAAATTTAAATGATCACATTGGTAATCTCAAACAACTCTTATCTATTCTCAAGAGAAATCACCTCTTTGCCAACCTTGAGAAATGCACTTTTTGTAAATAAAATGTTATATTTTTGGGATTCATGGTTGGACGATATGAGGTTCATGTAGATCCTAAGAAAAGAAGGGCCATCAAAAAATGGTCCACCTCTAAGACCGTAGGAGAATTCAGCAGCTTCCATGACTTAGCCAATTTATATACAACATTTGTTCTTGACTTCTCTATGATAATATACCCTCTCAATGATCTTGTTAAGAAGTGTTCAAAATCTTGTAGATTTTGTATTTGATGAAGTCAAGAAAAATCAAGATTAGTCAAAGTAAAGTCAAAGAGAAGTTGGAGGCTCTATCTTAGCTAATAGTGAGTATGCGTTGCTGGAATCACGTGCAAAAGGTTCATATATCAGTGGTTGCTTCAAGAAGTCTTAAGAAACTTATTTGAAACTATGTTTGAAAAACAAAAGTAAAAATAATCTCTATTATGAAAAATAAATTGATTGAACTAAATTTTCAATTGATTTATTTCTTCTAACTAATTGTTTTGGTAAGTTATTGTTTTTTTAAATCCGTTTTAAAAAATATTTTTTTTAAATACACGATTTTCTTAACATTTTACATAGAGAATACATAAAGAGAAAAATTGTTGTTGTGAATATACAAGAAAAGAGAAAGAATTGCTTTCAAGTTTGAAAAGTGAATCTTTGATCAAGAAAATCTTCAAGAAAGAGTTCTTGGTTTTCTTCCATTGGTTTTTGATATTCTACACTATTTTGTCTCAAATATCTTGTGGGGATGTTTTTATGTACAATATCTCATTCAATTTGTTGATTTTTGTATTGCTATAAGGGATTATAGCCATTATTGTAGTTGTAGCCATATTACAGGTTGGCATTTTGTGAATGTAGCAGGGTGCTTCATGTTTGTGTGAGGTTCTTGCAAGGTACAAGAAAGTGTCTTCATTGTATAGGGTTTACAATTAAGAGTGATTAGTGAATTTTCTTTGCTTGTTGGCAAGGAAGACTAGATGTAGCCCTTGAAGAAGGGTGAACTAGTATAGATCCTTTGTGTCTGATCTCTCTTCCCTTAATATTGATTCACGATTGAATTTGTTGCAAAACTTGTTAGCACCAATGCTAAGCATGTGATTTGATGAAGTCTGTTAGCACCAAGGCTAAGCATGTGATTTGATGAAGTCAATATTGTGAGCACCAAGGCTTAACATGTGATGCTGATGAAGACTGCCTCATGAAGAATCTGTTGGAACCAACCTGGACCAGAATTGTTCAAGTGAAGACTTTGTGCCAACATGAAGATGGTTGGGTGATTAGGTCTTGGTCCTTAGTTGGGTTTGTGTGTTGGTGATTGGCTTAGTCCTTAATCACTAGTGGCATGGTTCATCACTTCTAAGGTGCTAAAAAGATTCACAAATATTTTTATTAAAATTGTTTTTAATAAAAATAACCCAAACTGTTTTTGCTGGAAAAAGGTTTTTCAATCAATTGAATTTCTAAAACAATCGATTGAATGTTACATTTATTTCTGTTACAACTGAAATACAGTTATTGCTGTTACAACTAAAACCTTTGACTGGGTCAAACTAACGGTTAAATTCAATCGATCGAATGTTTTGTTCAATTAATTGAATTGTGACAGCTAAGCTATTTTTAAAACTGATTTGGATATTTAAAGGAATGAGTACTATCATTTTCAATAATAAATCAAAAACTTTCGAAAAACATTCCTTGAGATTTTCTAAGAGAGATATTGCCCCTTTTGTGCGATCATAATTTTGGCAAAGCTTTTCAAATCAAGAAACCTCCAAGAACGTGAATCTTTAAAGCATCCTTGAAGTGAGGTTCTTGCTACTTTGGTTCTGGACCAAAGCTAAGTCTTCCACACCTGATCTTCATTCTTTATAATCTGTTTTGTGTAGAAGTACTCTGTAATCTTTTCTGATCCTGTTGATCTATAATCTGTTTGTTGTTTTCAATTACTGGGTTTGTAATTGAGTTGGTGTAGTGGGTTTCTGCACTGGTCTTGCATCTGCTGAGGGCTTCAGTAGAGGATGAGTGTTGTTGGGAGCAGTGTTGCTTGAGGATTGCAAGTGTTGTGGTGCAGTGGGTTTCTGCACTGGTTACACACTAGCTGAGGGGTTCAGTGAGGTGTGGGTTTACTGTTGGGAGCAGTTTGTAACTTGCTGGGAGCAAGGGTTGTAAACTGATCTTGTGATCTGTTTAGTGGAAATCTTTGCTAGTTTGCAAAGGACTAGACGTAGCCCTTATGGAAGGGTGAACTAGGATAAAAATTCTATGTTCTTGCTTTTCTCCCTACTCTTCTTGATTTCTTTTATTCAACTGCTGCCATCATTTAAATTGACTGGATTAAAATCTGATCATATAGTTGAATATATTCTGAACATCTGTTTTCATATATCTGAATCAACTGTGTTTCTGGATTGTCTTTAATCTACTGGATTGTGTTTAATCATATTGAATCTCGGTTAAAACATTTCTACACTGAAACTGTTTTTCTAGGTTTATATTCAATAATTTCTGCTGTGCACAATTGATTGTTTACTGGACAGTCCAGAATTACACGAGTTAATTGATTGAATTAAGATTTGCGAAAAGATTTTGAAAGTTCAATTCACCGCCCCTCTTGAATTCGGTCTAAACCTTATTTTACAAAGTCAATAAAGACCATAGCTTGCTGAAGTTCTGATGGATTAGATCTGGACTATGTTAGATCAATGCCTAGCACGTGAGTTGATGAAGACTACTTCATGAAGAATCTGTTGGAACCAACCTAGACCAGAATTGTTCAAGTGGATGACTTTGAGCCAACATGAAGATGGTTGGCTGATTCGGTCTTGGTCCTTAGTTGGGTTTGTGTGTTGATGATGGCTTAGTTCTTAATCATTAGTTGCATGGTTCATCATTCCTGGGGTGCTAAGAGATTCACAAATATTTTTATTAAAACTGGTTTTAAGAAAAATAGCCTAAACAATTTTTTGTTGAAAATCTTTTTCAATCAATTAAACACTTGAAACAATCGATTGAATTGTGACAATTATTTCTGTTAGAAATGGAATCTTTGACTGAGTTTTCTAATGATAAATTTAATCGATTGAATGATTTATTCAATTAATTGAAACTATGACAACTAAGCTGTTTTAAAACTAATTTGGCTATATAAAGGAATTAGCAATATCATTTTTAGATAACTAAGATTTTCGAAAAACATTCCTTAAGAGATTCTGAAGTGAGAAATAGTGCCCTGTTTGTGCGATCATCTTTCACAAAGTTTTTCAAAACAAGAAACCTCCAAAAACGTGAATCTTTAAGATCCTTGAGTGAGGTTCTTGCAACTTTGGTTCTGAACCAAAGCTAAGTCTTCTACACCTGATCTCTAGTCATTGTAATACGTTCTGTGTAGAAGTACTGTGTGATCAATTGTTGATCTTACTGTTATTGTAATTTGTTTGCTGTTTTCAATTACTGGGTTTGTAATTGAGTTGGTGCAGTGGGTTTCTGCACTGGTCTCACATCTGCTGAGGGGTTTAGTGGAGTGTGAGTGCTGCGGGAAGCAGTGTTTGCTTGCGAGTTGCAAGAGGTTTTGGTTCAGTGGGTTTCTACACTGGTTTCACACTAGCTGAGGGGTTCAGTGAGGTGTGAGTGCTGTAGGGAGCAGTGTGTACTGCGGGGAGCAGTGATAACTTGCTGGGAGCAAGGGTTGTAAACTGATCTTGTGATCTTTTTAGTGGAAATCTTTGCTAGTTTGCAAAGGACTGGACGTAGCCCTTGAGGAAGGGTGAACTAGGATAAATCTTTGTGTTTTTGATTTCCTCTTCTCTTTTCTTGATCATTTTATTATCTGCTTGCTTTCGCCTAATAAACTGATCACTGAATCTTGGTATTCACTAAGAGTTTCTAGGTTTATGTTTGCATTCTGAATCTATTTAAATAAATCTGAATCAACTGTGCTTCTGGGTTATTTCTAATCTATTGGACTGTGGTTAATCATCTTGATTCTGGATTAACACATCTCTATACTGAAAACTGTTTTCTGGATTTATCTTTAACAATTTTCGCTGTGCATAATTGATTGTTTACTGAACAATCCATAATTACACGAGTTGATTGATTGAATTAAGAATTTTCATTCTCTATTTCAAGAACAATTCATATTTGCAAAAAGATTTTGAAAGTTCAATTCAACCCCCCCTCTTGAACTCGGTCTGAACCTCATTTTACAAAACTAACTTTTTTGTATAAAAATCAATCAACTATTTTTGTAATCAATCAATCGTATTTATTGTACTGCACATACTATATTTTGTTTCTTAAATCAAGTTACTGGACCTACTGTTTTCCTTCTATAATCTTCTTGAATTCAACATATTTCCTTTGTATCTTACATTGTATAATCTGAGATATATTGAATGTGATTAATTCTTAAGGCTTAAAATTTATTTTGAAAATTTCAATTAGTTAACTCTGTATCTCAATAAATTAATTTTCTTCCAATGAAAATTTGAAAATTTCACATTCACTAGTTTGCTTGTTAAATTGATTGTCTGAAGTTTGTAAGTGATTGAAAATTTGTGTTAAATATTATGGGAATTATTTTAATCGATTGGCTAGTAATTCAAGATTGACCCTACCAAACAACCGATTGAAAGGTATAAACAATTGGTTGGGAAAAAGAGTTAACTCATTTCAAGAAGAAATGAAAATTGTAAATTCTGATTTTGAGCATTTAAACATGATTTATTAGTCTCTTAACCATGAGGGTGGGTCTAGTAAACCAGCCAAATGTGAAAGTTGTGAGGTTTTCCAAGCCAAAGTAAAATATCTTGTAAAAACTTCTTCAAAATTGGTTATGGAAACTGTAAATTTGAATGTTGTTCTAGTTTGGAAGGAGTTGGTTTACATTTTTTAGAGGTATGGTTTTATTCTCTTTTTTATAATAATAAATATGTTGTTTGGGTTAATGTGATGGAAAACGCTCTTTCCCTAATTGTCATCTTTGTGATTTCTTCTTTTAGATGAGTGACAAAGGAGTCATTAAAAAAATCCTAAATTATCTTCGAAAATTAGATATGGATGAACATTCGTATATAAAATTCGCATTACGTATGAAATTTTGCAAACAGATTTACATCCGTATGTAAAATCAACATTACATATGAAATTATTTATGAATTTAAAATCGTATGTAAAATGAACATTACATACAAATTTGCATCCAGGATATTACATACAGATTTAATCAGTATGTAAATTCATATGTAATATAATTTGTATTAGAAATCAGTGTTACATATGAAATTACATATAGATTTGCATTTGTATGTAAAACCAACTTTACATACAAATTTTAAAATACAAATTTGTATCTAGAGTATTACATATGGAATTATTATTATTAATATTATTATTATAAATATTATTGATAATATTATCATCATTATTATTAATATTATCAATATTATTATTTTAGAAATAATAAGCATAATAATAATAGTCATAATAAGAATGTTAATAATAATATTGTGACAACAAAGTTAATATAGTTTAGTGGTAAGTTGAGTTATGTTAATGGATGTTGGACTTGAGTTCGACTCTCAACTGGTGCACATTGTCAATCATATTGATAATGTTAATAAAATTAACTAATAATATTAAAAAATAGATACAATGATAATAAAAGTAGTAAGAAAATTGTAAATAAATTTTTATTTTGAAAAAATATGTTACATACAGAATAAATTCATATGTAAATTTTATACGGAGAATTTTTTGTACGTAAGATTTTGTCAGTAAATTACATACGGAATAAATCTGTATGTAAATTACCTACGAGATTATTACATATGGATTTTCATCCATACGTAAATTCGTATGTAAAATGATTACATACGGATTTTTGGCCATTACATATGGATTTTTTCTGTATATAATTTGATTTTTTTTTGTAGTGAGTTTTGATGAGCGGAAGCACTTTTAAAACTTAGAGAAGTTTAATGGATTGATGTGAAATTAGGAATTTTTAAGAGTGAGAGGTTAGGCAAACTCCCTAGAAAAAAGTCTAGGCTAAGTCTAGAGGGAGAATAACCTAGGGAGAACTCAGGAACAAGTAGAATGGCCAAAAATGGGCAACATTTAATTACTATTTCCAAGTTGATTTTAACACGTAGTGAGCACTTCTATTTATAGGCCAAAGCTTGTCCAAAACTCTCGAATGAGAGCATGACAAGTGGCAATCTGTGAAAAGAGAGGATCCTCTCCATTGGGAGAGTGTCATGTGGCAAGGAAGCATGGAAGGCATGTGGTGCCACCTAGCCCTAGCTTGCATGGCAAGCTAGGTTTTTAAACCTAGGTGCAAACTTCCCTCTCCTAGTGTTAAGGTTTTGTCTTCTACAATCCTTAGCCCAAACTATAAGACCCAAAATTAAAAACCCATACTACCTTGGCCCAAAATACAAGGCCCAAAATTAAAACTTTACACTACCTCTTCCCAAATTACAAGGGACAAATTATTCTAAACTATCCTAAACAATTTATACAATTTAGAGGAGTTTTAATTGATGCACCATGTTCTTCAGAGTGATCTCTTTAGGATTGGATTCAAACTCGATAGATGGTTGGAGGCTCAATCTTCTAGAAAGCTCTTGATCTACCCTCTAGCTCTTTGTCCACTTTAAGTTCTTGATCCAACTGAGCTAGACAATTTTCTAGCTTTTTTATTCTTTCTATCACCTCCTCTTCTTCTTTCTTTTTTAAATATGAAGGCGGAACAAATTTTCTTCTCATACATGCCTTTAACTCACTCCAATTCAAAATTTATAATCTTGTAACATCATTTTCCCTTTGTTTCCACCAAGACTTGACATATTATTGAAAACATAACTTAGTCATGGAAAATTTACTAAATTCATCCACTTGGTGGTATTCAAAAGTTTTCTCAACCTTCTCCTCCCATTCTATATATTCATCAATGTATTTCATATTTTTAAACTGGGATTGTAATTTATATTTGCATATTTCAGTTTCATTGTCATTTATTGCAATTAGAACTTTATATTGGATTTTAAATTTTGAAATTCAATTTGATTTTGAATTTTGTTTACTTGCTGTAATTTTTGGTCGTGGTTGGATACTTTTATTTTTCTAGTAGTCTGAATTTTTTCATATTTTAAACATTTTCTTTAAATATACAAATGCGTTGGTTTAAGTGTCAACTAAATTCAGTCCAAAACCTTTTTTTTACATGCTTGCATATGCTAGGCCAACACACAAAAAAAAATATTAATATTTAAACTAGCAGTCGTCAATCAGGCCAATACATCCTTAAATATTTATTTTAAATAATTTAACTAGTAACGAAAGTCAAATAGGTGTCCCGGACAATGCTATTTATAATTTTAACCAACTACAATATTTTAAAATGTCAATGTTTTACAATAGAGTTCAAATAAAACTTAAATTAAAAAAACATAAAAACTAAAAATGAAATACATTATAATAAAAAAAGTCTTCTTCTAATCAAGTGCAAAAAGAAATTTGTCATAAAAATGAAAATTATTTCAGTAAAAGTTATTAAAAATATAAAATTTGATATAAATAAGAAAATATTGCATTGTAATGAAACTTACAGACTGTGGGTGAGAAGGTAAGGGGAGGGGTTGGTAGTCATCGTCTTCGACATAATGGGGGTGGACCTAACTTGTACCAGTGGATGTATCGCCACGCTATCGCTCCATCATCACGACAAGTTACTCCTTTACCATCCTCAAGTCATCCTCCATCTCCTGAATTTTTTCTATTGTTGTATTAATTTGGCGAGCCATTTGTTCTTCTCTTTCAGTTGGAATCAGAGAGACACCAACATAATCAAAGGACGAGGGCTGAGTGAGGGAGGACACTCCCTAGCGGTAGTTAGCAGCCAAGTTTGCAGTGTCAAAAACTCAACCTCTACTCTTCCCTCTAGCAACTTCCTTCCAAGCCTGAAGCCTGGTTGCTGCATCTATCTGAGCGGATTCGACATTCGAACCTGATGAACTGTCTGATTGTATGGCCCTCAAACGTTGTTGGTAGTTTTCCTACACAATCATTTGGACATTTAAACATTACAAATTACAAAAAAAAATATAGGTAATATGGAAAATATTGTAAAATAAACTTACATAAGTCTTGCATGAGCAAGAGTATCAACCCATTCACCCTTCTTGTTAGTGTGAGTGGCCATAAATAGTTCATCAGGCTCAATTGGGCATCCTTTTTGATGTTCCTGCAAAACTTTTATAATTAGAAACAATATTTGTTAGAAAAAAAATTTGATTACACTAAAGAGTTAGCAATATAATACTTACCAGGCCTAGTGCAATTTCCAAGTGTGATTTACGCCCAGACGAGTGCAACGGTCCACCTCGACCTGTAGACCGATTAATTTTATTTTGAGATGATTTTTTTTTGAACTTTCGGGGTATCCCAATAGCTCAAAAGTCCACCCCATGCTTCCTCACCCATCCTGTTGGTCGTGAGCACTTTGCTATTGCCTTTGTGAAAATGTCACAAAGCCTTTTTCTAACTTTGGACTCATAGACCTTCTTGATGTGCCACTCATCCTGAGGGGCCCAAGTCACTCTACTATGTAAACAAGTTATAAAAAATGTTAATATAATTTTATTAACAATTATTTCATTATACTTTTATTTGATGTTTAAATTAAATTACCTAAAAGTCACTCCACCATTTAAGATGATCCTTCTCAGGCATGGCATCATAATTATGGTAGGGTCCTCTGAATGATGACCTGATGCAATGCCCAATAGCCTCAATAGCATAATGATTTGGTGTCCAGCTAAAAAAACATACAAATAAACATTTTGTTAGGCATTCACTCTACAAAAAATGAAATTAAATGTAAATATTATTACTTACCCTCTACCAATAGGCTGGATGATGACCCTTCCACTAGGATCACATCGAACCTCATCAGTAGGCAACTCGTGATGGGAAGGAGCAGATGTGGAATGGTCACCATCGTCACCTAGTGGCTGCACTAAGGGACCAACATGGATAGAGCAACCAGGTATGGGGTCAACTATGGATCAAGGGTGGGCTGTACGAAAAGGGAGGAGGGGTGGGTTGCACGAAGAGAGGAGGGATGGGTTGCACGAAGGGAGGAGCGGTAGCCTGTACTTGTGAATGAGGGGTGTGTTGTACAAAAGGAGGAGAAGTGAACTACATATAGGGAGCTGTGGTGGGGAGGAGTGGTACACTCGAATTGTGATGAGCAGTAAGAACAGAGGAGGAGGTGTCGGCTGGAGCATAAGTATGATACACTGGTACAGGCCACCCCTGGTGAGCTGTACCAGCGTATGACAGAGGCTGAGGTGCAAAATATAGTGGTAAAGTGCTAGAGGGTGAAGTGAAGATGGAATATATGTGTGGGGGATGGATGAAAGAGTCGTTGAGGATGGAGTAGATGAGTGGGGGACAAGGATGGACTAGATGAGTGGGAAGACAAGGATGGACTAGATGATGTTGGAGCTAGTGAAGGCCATCCTAAAGTGTTAATTTGATGAAGAAATCACTTGAAGACACTAGATTTTAGGTTTGGAGTAGTTCTTACTTGGATTAGGACTTTCATGCATTAGTTTGTCAATCTATCAAGTACTAGCATTGCTTTTACTCGTACTTAAGTGAAAATAGCATTTCAAAAACGTTTTAGAAAAATTAGTGCTGCAGACCCAAATTTAACATGTTAAATTTCAAAATCAACATGTTAAATTTCTGACAGTATAAGCTGTCACGTGTTTAAAAGGTGCTGTGTGCATTTTGTAAAAATAATTCGATTTCAAAGAGTTTCAAGAGTTTTCAAGAGAGTTTCTTTGAGGGAAAACCAATAGTGAGAACAAATTGCTTTTGATTTCGAAATTCATCATGATCTCTAATACGTGAAGAAGAGCTTTTCTTGGATTTGATTCAAATGGCATGGCAGCAACTTTCTTGTGAAGATAAGTGTTCTTCCTTAGGTTTTTGACTATACTTGGTTGCTGCCTAATTGAATTTTCAAGTTGTATTGTGTTCTTGATAAGATTCTTGATTGATTAGTGCTTAATAGGCATTTTTTTAAGCATTGTTATTGAGAGAATTGTATAATTGAATTGTTGTATTGGTGTGTTTTGCATTCAAATCTGCAGTGATTTACTGCTTTGACACTGTGGGTATTCATCTTGTGTGGTGGGGGCTGCATAAGAGAGTAGAAGGCCTTCTTGTAGGGTTCAAGAAGAGTTCTTGTGTGATTTGATTGAATTAGTGGAAATCCTTGCAAGTGGTAGCAAGGGACTGCATGTAGCCCAAATGGTTGGGTGAACTAGTATAAAAACATCTGTGCAATCTTCTTTTCCCTCTCTCTTTTAATTTTCAAATTGCAATTATGCCTTATACAATTCTACAGTTAAGAACAACCTGTTAAAATCGAAGAACAACCTGTTAACTTCTGGACAAATTTACAATATTAATTCTGGTTGTTTCTTTAATTGGTTAAAATCAATTCTGACCTGTTAAAACTCTGTGTTTTACTACCGTATCAATTTTATAGATTCTTAATTGTTGAATAGTGATTAAGTGCATACTTTGATTCTGCTTCTTATGTGTTAAACTACTCACTAGTTGTATATTGTTCATTTTGTAATTTGATTTGAATAAGCTTTGATTGTTTTTGAAACCTCAGTGAATTGATACTGCAACTACTGAATTCTTGCATATAATTGGTCGATTTCATTTACTTGATTCCTAAACCGAGTTTGATTAAAACTGAAGTTGATATTCTTGCATAGAAACCTGACTAAAACTGGTTATTTTGCTGTGGTTGATTCTATTCTGTGATATACTGGAATCTGCTCACTAAATTTAGAATTCTTAATATGGTTTTTCACTTTGCAAGAAATTTAGAATTACAAGTGAAATATTGAGTGCTATTTTGTGTGAATAGATTTGTACTTGATTAGTGTTCAAAGAGTAATAGCACTGGTTTTCATCATAGTATTGATCTGTAATTTAAATTGTGGTCTGTTGTATTCTGGTCCATCAAATCTGGTTCCATAAAGTTTTTAACTTTCAGGTGCATTGCATTATATCACATTCAACTTGGTTTGATCAATTCTAGTTTACATCTTTCTTTAAAATTTGCTTAGAACTATATAATTCCTTTTAGAGATTTCAAAACTGTTTTGGGATATTATTTAGCTCTTGGCTAACTTGATTTGATCATACTGTTTTACTGGTTTTAATACAACTGCAGTACTAGAAATTCAACTTGTTGAATTCTGCTTTTAACCTATTAAATTTGCTGTAGAGTGAAAATTGTCTAAGTACTGGAACAAAGTTTTAACAAATTGTTGTTTTTATTTCAACCTGTTAATTGTAATTTTCCAGAACTACCAAAATTGTTTTACCAAGCTGTTTCTGATTTTAACAAGTTGTTTTCTGGTCTGAACATACTTAGTCATATCTTTTAACAAGTTGTTTGTGAATTCAACTTGTTGTTGGTGTGGCATTACCATTGTAATCAAAGGTTTATAAAAGATCTCATTCAAACTTTCAAGTTTTCAAAAAGATTAAATTGTTGAATTCACCCCTCACCCTCTTGAACATTGGCCACATTATTTTTTCAATAGATGAGTGGATGGACAAAGATCGGATAGATGAAGACGGGGAAAAGGAATGCGATGTACTATGAGAGCTTCCACTATTAGACCATGCTGATAGTCCGGAATAAGGAATACGTCTGAGGTCTATAGTAAGTTGGCCATGCCTAGATGTGGAAGCTCCACATCTAGGCTGGCCATGTCTAACAATGGAACCATCTTTGCCTTTAGTCCTAACCATTTTCCCTGAAAAAAATAATTAATGTAAAATCAATATAAGTATGAAAATGTTAAATGGTTTAGGTAACTTAGTATATAAATAATATTATATGTTAGATGTTGTTGTACTCTTAATCTAGATGTTGTTCATCATTATTATTATTTTATTCATCAAAGTCATCTGAGTAGTCAATATCTTCATTTGTATCATCATAAACTGGTTCAACAGGGTCATCATCAAGTACTTCAAGAATAGTCGTGTCAGCTAGACCTTGTACCAGTTCATTTGTGAGAACTGGTAAGACAGTAGGCAACTCATCAGCTTGATATGGCAATTCTCTTCGACATGGTCAACTTGGACATGGGCTCGGGGTTTTGTTGTGATTGCCACGCACCACCCACGAAGGTTTTAACATATGTTTGGGTAATTGACAAAGTAGGCCTGTCTTGCTTTTTGTGGAAGAATAAATGAATCATACAAAGCATATCTTCCATTTAACTTCACTTTGACAATATTATATTGTGAATAAAATTTTGTCCCAACATTGATTGTAGGATCAAACCATGCACAATAAAAAAGGGGAATCTTTTTACTGAGGCCAACATAGTCAAATTCATAAATATGGTGAATTATGCGGTAAAAGTCATCTTCACCTTCGTCTATGACACCTTTAACATACAATCCATTGTTCATTGTTTTTTTACCATGACTTCATGTGTTTGTATGAAGCTTATAACCATTAACGAAATATATATTCCATGATGTGGCATTTGAATTAGGTCCCCAAGCTAGTGCCTTCAAGTTTTGATCGGTTATGCCATTCCTTTCATCATGAACCTAGGTAATAGTCATGCGATAATATTATATTTATTTATGGGATAAAAACAATGACCACCATAAGTACATAAGTACACTTACATATCATTTGAACCATTCAAGAAAATTGTTGTGTATAAATGTTGACGCATCTTCAGCATTGATGGAGTTTGCTTGTAAGAACAATCTTGAAAAATGTTATATAAAACAATCAGTAAAGTTCATAGCCCTATGACAATTTACTTAAAATTTTGGTGGGTGAGTTAAACTTACTCGAATATGGGTTTAACTTCATTGCAGTTAATGAGAATGTGAACATGGGCAGACCGATAATCTTTGTCTGTCAGCCAATGATCTTTGCTCGATCCACTTGGACGTCCACATTTGTTCAAAATTGACAATGTGCACTGCACTTCATTGTCTGAATCCCGTCGAGGATCATTTTTGAAAGTTGTATTGCCCAACAAGCTAACACTTTTGAAATAATGAGAGTAGAAATATGTAATTTCTCGGTATAGGTAGAATGTACATATTGATCCTTCAACACGTGCCAAATTACCCACCGATCCTTTTGCATCTCTCATTAACCTACGAGACAGAGGAAATTATAAGACTTGGTTCAATGGTTGAAATTGAAATGACCAAACTATTTACCTTTCAAAAGGGTACATCCAGCGGTAGTGAACCAGACCACTAAGTAATACCTCCATAGGAAGATGGATGACAAGGTGTTTCATTGAATCAAAAAAGGCCGGGGGAAATATTCTTTCCAATTTACATATGATGATTGATATGTTTTCTTGCATTCTAACCACATTCTCTGTCCTCAATGTATTAGAACATAAGTCTTTAAAAAATTGACTTAATTCAGCAAGGGCACTCTATACAAAGTCTGGCAATGACTGAAAAGCAATCGGGAGTGAACATTCCATAAAAACATGACAATCATGACTCTTCATGCCATGCATACTTCCTTTGTCAGGATTTGCACACCTTGCAATATTAGAAGCATAACCATCAGGCATCTTCAACTCGCTAATCCACTTATAAATTGATTTGGCATCTTTCGGTGAGAAGGTGTAGTTGGCCTTTGGCTTTGCTAACTTTCAATTATGTAACTGCACCAACTCCAAGTCTCCTCGAAGATACAACTCAACAACATCCAACCTTGCCTTTTCATTGCCTTTGGTTTTGCCCTTAATATCCATCACAGTGTTGAACACATTATCAAAAAAATTCTTCTCTATATGCATGACATCAATGTTGTGTCTTAAGAGATTGTCCTTCCCATATGGGAGATCCAAAATATAGATCTTTTAGTCCAATTGTGAAATTGTCCACACCCAGGCAAGTTGTCAAAGGGACCATCAGTTACTTTTGGAAAATCATTGAGAAACCCCTATAATTGGTGTTAGTTCTTGAGATAAGGTGACCCATTCATTTCAACTTTGTTTCTGAGAAATCTGTTCCAACTCTTTCTGAAAGGATGATTTGTTGGCAAGAATCGTCGGTAACAATCAAACCAAGAAGTTTTACCTCCATGTCTCAATTGAAATGCTTTAGTGTCCTGCATACAATATGGACAAGCTAATTTCCCTTAGTTCCCCACCCAGACAACATCCCATATGTTGGAAAATCATTTATCGTCCACATCAGGCATGCTCACATTACAAAGTTCTCTTTAGTTGAGTGTCGTATGTGAAGACACCTTCATCCCACAATAGTTGCAGGTCATCAATGAGCGGTTGTAAGTACACATCAATCTTCTTGGTTAGATTTGTCGGTCCTGATATTAGACATGTTAGAAACATGTATGGTTTTGTCATACACATTTCACGGGGTAGGTTGTAAGGAGTCAAAAATACCGGCCAACAAGAATATGGGGATGTTGAAGCTTGCACATATGGTGTAAACCCATCAAAACATAAACCCAATCCAATATGTCGTGCGTTAGCTACAAAATCAGGATATACATTATCAAAATGTTTCCAAGCTTTTCCATCACTGGGATGTTGTAATAAGCCATCATCCTGTATGTTTTCATGGTGTCATCTCATTTGCCTTGCTGAATCCATTGAAGCATACAGTCTCTATAATCTTGGAATGATTGGCAAATAGAACATTCTTTTAAATGACACCTTTTTATATCTTTTGTTTTGACCCTTGGCAGGCATATATCTTGGAAGACCACAAAATTTGAACTCAGTTAATTCACTATCATCTTTATATAACATGCAACCACCTTAACAACAATCAATCTTCACATACTTCAATCCGAGACTTGAGATAACTTTTTTTGTGTCATAGTAGTTCTTCGGGATGGAATTTTTTCTTGGAGCAATATCAAGCAATAATTGTATGAAATGATCTAAACATTTTTTTGTGGTATGCCAATTGATTCTAAAGGCCAAAAGCCTAATGGCTATCAATTGTCAGGCCTCTGTTGCTCCATCGTAAACGGGTTCATTTGCAGATGCTAACATGTCATAAAACTTATGCGCCTCTGCATTAGGGGACTCTCCTCTATTCATCTCTTCACTTTGGACATTTTCATAATGAGTTGTTATGTCAGCTACCTGCATGTGTGCATCGTACACCATTTCGGTAACTAAGCCAAAGTTGGCACCATAATTAGTGTTTTCATAACTGATGGATGCATAACGTATACTGTGATCAATTGGTTGATCTTCTCCATGATAAACCCATACATGGTAGTTGGGTTGAAACCCATATTGTAGTAGATGAGCCCTCATATGAGAAGGTTTAAGAATTTTTTGACAAATACATTTCACACATGGACACCTTATCCCTCCATCCTCTATATATGAAGGTTGGTCAATTGCCGTTGAAACAAATTCAAAAACTCCATGCATGAACTGTTGCTTTAATCTCCTTAAAGGATCAAGCATATCATACATCCACCGCGATCCATCTTCTGCATGCCCATCATCAAATTCATATTATTAACTAACCCAATTCAATTGTTGTTGTCACAAAAGTTAACCTTAAAATCACCAATAAAAATGAAATGATATAGAAAGAGTTTAATAATCAATACATTACAAATTCATCTAAGCTTAGTCTGAAAAGACAACATAATCGACATATTATCCAACTGTGTTATCCAATTCTGTAAATATAGAAAACAAGACGATAACTAAAAATACATAGTTAAATTATATTATTATGATTTCATATTGTTAAACAAAATGAAATAATTGTATATTAAAAATGTATCATTATTAAATTATAAAACAAGTAAATGAATAAAAAACTATACATAGCATATTATAATACAAAAGATGTAGGTTATTATTCTTCATACGTGTTCTTGAAGATGATGCCGAAAAGATGCATGGTGGGATGTGTGACGAGGATTTACCAAGTGTAAATACATGTCGGAGCAAGCAACATATCCTTGTTATTATTATTGTTTCGAGTACTTTCATTGCTTTCTGAATTTTGTTTAAGGTTGTCAAATTAATTCTGTAATTTTTGTGTCTATTCTGATTAGATTTGATCTTTTTTCGATGGATTATGTAGAAAGGAAGGGAAACTGATTCATGCAATGCAATGTTGAACTTTTCTTTTCTGTTTTGAATTTTTCGTTGGCTTGATTAATTATCTTCTCACCAGTGTAATAATTACGTGCCTCAATCTCATCTCTGCCACGGAATCATCATTTAGATTTAGATTTTTCTTTGTTCTGTTATGTTGTGTTGGTCATTGGTTCCAAAGCAAATTTAGCTGATGCTTACACATGTCAAGCATGCAAGGTTTATCGTGACGAATTTAAAATTATATATTCGCTGCAAATTTATTGTATACGATGCTGTATTCATTGGCTTGATTCTGGGGTAAATAGAAAATTGTTCATCCAGATAAAGATATTTTAGTGAATCACGAGGAGGCACTCGAGATAATGTTAGGGAAAAAATATTGATAATAAAGAAAAGTGTGGTCAGTTTTTCTCTCTCCTTACATTTTTACTTTATAATTTTTTATCTGGAAAATTCTTTGTCCTTCACTTGTTGCTTATTTTACATGTCTTTTTCTCTTTTTTTTTTGTAATTTTTTCATTCAGAATACACCTCTTATTACGTAGAAGGTGTAACTGACTGAGAATTTAGCTTAGAATTTAAAATGAAATTTGATAAAAGTTTCTCTTTGAAAAAATAGCTTATATATCTTATTTCGAGTTCACTTTTTATATTTTAAAAGAAAAATATCAAAATGGAGAGACAAGAAGGGTTGTCAATTCATATGCAATTCAAATCTTGTTTAAAAACGAATTTTCTCGTTATATATTTTCTTAATTTTTAAATTTCTATAGTTCTACAGTGGTTTTAGTTTTTATAATTTTATTTTGTCTAGAGTTTAGTTTTATTTGTTTTATTTTAGGTTACATTATCTAATTAATTGGGTTTTACTCATTGTTCAAATCCAGCATATCTTTTTTTTCTTTTCATGCAGCATCCGAACTAGTCTTTTATTAATAGCAATTAATAAGTCATTTTCACTAACATTAAGTTTATACTATTTTTGAATGATTGAACAAGGAAACCACACAACCCATCACACTTATCTAAATACTTTAATTTTTTCCAAATTTTAAGAAAGTGTAAGAAAATGAGTACATACATTTTGTACTAGCGTTTAAAGAAGTTTTTTTATTTATTTTTCTTATAAATGTATAGTATTTTATTATAATAAAGATAAATAGGTTAAGTCTTAATAAATTATTATCATGTACCAACACTATATATAGCATATTATAATACAAAACTTCTTCTGATTAATCACTAGTACAAAAAGGATCTTCATCGTCGGTTCTAAGAGACATTTATCGTCGGGTATTGAACCGACGTTGACCCAGGAGACGTTGATCATGACGTCGGTTAACAATACCGATGTTGTGTTAAACATCACAATGTCGGTTAGAACAAAGAAACCGACGCTGTGATTTCGCTGGGCCACGTCGGTTAAGGCACAAATGACATTGTGCAAGAATCACCACGTCGGTTGGAGTCTCTTAACCGACGTGGTGATGCTTTGAAAACAGATGCATCACAATGTCGGTTAAGAGGCTCCAACCGACGTTGTGATTCTTGCACAACGTCGTTTTGTGCCTTAACCGACGTTGTGATACATCTGTTTTCAAAATTCAGGTGCATCACCACGTCGGATTTGACCATAACCGA
>Ga0209489_104753_pt1 | contig 24640 bp, 15 predicted proteins | sample SiratrowhiteBW_FD_187527 | JGI IMG/M metagenome (GOLD analysis project Ga0209489, IMG submission 187527) | Root nodule microbial communities of legume samples collected from California, USA - Siratro white BW (SPAdes) (version 2) | ecosystem: Host-associated > Plants > Roots > Nodule | place...
CAGGAAGACGAGTGCAGTAATGGATTCCGACAGAGTTCAGGATCATTGTTGGGGTAATTCATACAATGTTGTTTTTAGCCTTTTTGTTATTTGCAGGGGAGTACATGTGTATTGATAGATATCCCTTAGGTTTTGAGATCCTTTTAGATCGGTTTACTTTGTACTTTTGTTATCTTGTTGAACCACACAGGTTGTCCTGATGGTGCCAAGTATTGAAAGGTTGGTGATCCTGATTTTGTCATGTGTATAAGGGTTGGTGCATTCCTAAAATGTACCTCTTAATTTAATTTATTGTTGGCTGTTAAAAAAAAATATATTGTTAAAACTGTGTGAGGAAAAAAATCTTAAAGAGAGAAATTATTCATCATATATGTTGAACTTAAAGTTACTTTCTTCTTATGGACTAAATGAAGTACTTATATAAAATTGAGAAAGAGTTCTGTTAGACGTATTGCTCTAATAGGTGACAAGTGGACCACCAAATAATGTATTATAAGTTTCATGCAAATAAGACAATGATAAAATTGCTCATCATTTTCTCCCTATATAAAATTTTCGTAGTTAAGAGTGACAAAAAAACAAAATCATATTCTATTCACACGCCAAACTAAGAATAAGAAAAAAGAAAGAATAGACTCACACATTTATTTGACTTCTTATAATTTGTAATTACATTTCACTTTAAAAATTATCTATGTTCTTCGATGTTCAATTTATTAAATTCTTTAAAAGTCTTACTTGGTTTTAACTTTAGAATGTAATTGAAGTTTATTCATTTAGTTTTTAAATGTAAATATCGTAAAAATAATATTTTATAAAAATGAATTGATTCTCTAAATAATAATGAAATATATTTTAATCTATATCTTAAAATTCTAACACTTAAAAATAAACATAAAAATCAATTTGCATCACCAATTTTATGTATTAATCAACATCTATAATTTAATTTAGCGTATTTAAATTTAAAATCTTTATAAATAGTTAGCTAAAATATAAGGAATCTCAAAAGATTTTTTTCATTTTATTTAAATTATTATTTATTAATTATAATATTTTCATCCGAAACGATATAAAATTCTAAGTTAGGTGAATACAAGAAAAAAAAAATACTTGGAATGTTCTGTATGACCCAAAAGTTAATAAAAGGGACAAGTTAGGGTTAGTTAAGTGTTGGTAACATGGGCTTTGTCGTTAGTAATGTGAACTAACATTAATGTCAACAGCAACCATATTTATGTCACCTATATGGATGTACATTGCATCTACAACCAAATCAATATTTTTCTCATCCATCTAATTGGATTAGAATTTTTGCACTATTAAGAGTCTTTCGATTTTAAAGGTTCATAAACTTGTATTAATTTTTAATTGTCTTTTCTCCTAAATACAAAAGTATCGATCTACTTTTGACGATTAGGACATAAGCTTTCAAAATTCTTAACTCTAATTCATTATTTTTATTATTATTTAAATACACCCAAATAAGAGTTTCAACCTTATTGAAGTTTATTCGAAACATATTTAATATTTTTATCATAAAAATATTATTTTATGTTTTACTATATAAACATTATTTATGTATATATTACAACTAGAGTTGATATTTCGGAAAAATATTGTTGTTATTTTATAAAAAATAAGAAACATTAAAACATTCATTTTGAGAATAATTTTTAGGAGATTATATATTTTTTAGGATAAAATATGTCTTACAAAAATAAGAATATTCGTTCTTCTAAAAATTTTAGTATTTTTTAAGCTTCCAAAATTATAAATATTTGATCGTTGTCGGTGAAATTAAACCTTCTTATTGACAAATTTGAGTTCGTCAACGATTTCATATTTACTTGATTATGTATTTAATGGATAGAGAATCATACTAAATTCGATATAAAATCTTGTGACTAATCAATCACTGTCAGCGAAATTAAGATATATTACTCATAAAAAAATATTTGGATAATCTTCTCTAGAAATCAATCTCTCTTAACATAACTATCCACTATTGCATTATATGGACACCACTCTAATCACTTGCACTTGCCTTCTGTAACAGTCTTTAAGATTCAACCAACACATAACTTTTAAGTATTCAAATGGATTCAAAAAATCAACCTAAATATGTGAAATCAGTAATCCAAATCCAAGTTTTCATTTCAATAAAATTGAATACCTTTTGAGCATCAAATTTGAAATTTCTAAACACCACATTATTTCTGTGAGTACAATTATTTCAAACACAGGTTATCCAATGTACACAAGTTATATTTATTTATGAAAATGTCATAGTGTATTTTTCTCCATCATTTTGTTTGTCCAACATAAAACGGGTAAACTAGTAGGTGAACTCTGCACTAGTAAATGTTCTTTTAAGTTGAAGAGTGAAGTGGTTGATGTACAATGGAGTGCTAGAAACCGTCCACTACTTGTGAGAAAAGTTCTTATATAAAAATTTAAGAAAACTTAAACGTTATCCATTATAGCATAAACTGAAAATAAGTAAACAAATTTGAAAGAAGTTGAACAACAGAAAGAAAAAAAAAAGTGAATTTTTAAAATTTATTTAATACTATGATACCCACGAATTCTACTTAAGGAAAAGAATACAGGTCAATTAAAAGTCGTGATTAATTTATTGAGGAGTACCCCACTCTCATGCGTACATGTTCCGTGTACGTCTGAAATTCTACCAATAGAATATAAATAGCATGGTCACTTGACAAATCACATTCCAACTACGTCTGTTCTTGTTTTATATCACAAAAACATGGATTCTCCATCATGCTCCCTCGTAGAAAAAATTAAGGGGAAAATATTCTCATCAAATTTTGATCCCTACACCTATTTATGGCCTTCTGCATATGATACTGCATGGCTAGCAATGATACCTGATTCCCACAATCCTTCCAAACCCATGTTCAAAAATTGTTTGGACTGGCTCCTCAACAACCAAAATGAAGAAGGGTTTTGGGGAGAGGGTCATGCCTCTGCCAAACCCTCATTGGAAACGCTTCCAGCAACCCTTGCTTGCATGGTTGCACTCAAAAAGTGGAACACCGGTGCATTACTCATACACAGAGGTTCTATATTAATTACTTCTATGCTTCTTAAGTTGCTGCATAGTGGACTCAATTGCTTTTACATTTTGTTGCTGATAAAATACTTTTGTTGGAGCTTTTGCATGGGTGTCTATTATCATTTTTTACATCATTGATTTTTACAATCTCTAGGTCTGGCCTTCATTGAAGCAAACACTGAGAATCTGCTTAAGGATATCGAAAACTATTGTCCACGTTGGTTTAGCATTCTTTTTCCTGCGATGGTGCGACTTTCGGAGTGTGTTGGCATTGAAATTGTGTTCCCAGATACAGTGACAGAGACAACGTCAAGTATCTTTCTCCATCAACAGAATCTCCTTGACAAGTATACCTGTTTCATCACTCCTCCCAATTTTTCTTTTTCATTTTGTTAGTTTTTCTTTGAATATATCTTGTATATGAATAAGATATTATTTTGCTAACTACATTGTATGCTTGAATGGATAGGGAGGAACTTGCGGGGAAGCATTACTTCGCGCCACTGTTATCATATCTTGAAGCTTTGCCACCTTGGTATGAAGTAAGTGAAGAAGATATTTGTAGCAATCTGAGAGGTGATGGTTCAGTGTTCCAATCACCCTCTGCTACAGCAAAAGCATTCATGGCTACTGGGAATGTTGACTGTTTGGCCTATTTAGAATCTCTAGTTCAGAGATGCCCTAATGGAGGTTAGTTTGGAACTTTATTTTTTGTTTCTCTTGATTACCAAATAAACAAATTTCAAACTGCAGAGTAATTAAATTGAATTGTTTTGCATGGGGAGACTTATGGTGAGCTTTATATATTTCTTTTTTGTTTTGAAAATTTTTGACATTGCTACAGTTCCACAAACATATCCCATGGATGAAGACCTTATAAAGCTCTGCATGATAAACCAGTTACAAAGATTAGGGTTGGCTGAGCACTTTGCTAAAGAGATTGACGATAGTTTGGGCAAAATCTACAGGTACTCTAAAGAAAGTTATATGAATGTTGAAATAATAGCAAAATGTTAAAAGTAATTGATAAAGATAAATTTTAATGAGGATATGAATACTATAAGAAAATAAACATTAATATAAATATTTATTTATTAAAAAATTAAAAATAATTAACTTATTAAATTGATTCTATTGATAATTAAATTATTTAAAAATAATTTTATATTTTCAACTTCTTTTTAAAAGAATTTATCGAATTAAATTTTACTAAATTCTAATTACTGCTCTGAACATTATCTATACACAGTAAGCCTAACCCTAGCTTGTGTTTTGCATGATACAGGAACTACGTGAAGCAAGAATGGTGGGTAAAACCGACCAATATGGCTGAAGCTCAGCTTCACAAAGACTCGTTGGCATTCCAGCTCCTAAGGATGCATGGATACACTGTATCACCCTCATGTATGGCATCCGTTGCAATTAACTATTTTACTCGAATCTCCATACATAACTTTTTTTCAGAAATACTGGGTGGAAGTGTAAAAAATACTAACAAAATATGTTTTTTTAGTCTCTTAAAATATCTCAAAATTTAGATTTAGTTTCAAAAAAAATTTAGTCTATAATTACATTTACGAAAAGTAACGTAATATTCCCTTGTAGAATTATAAAAACTAAATAAGCACAAATTTGATTTCCACTTATTAGTTTCATCATTTGAGAAGCCAAACTTGAATATCAAACAGCAATTAATACAATCCACGGGGTCGTAAAACATCTAGAATTTAAATGACATAAAACAATAAATCTAAAAACTTTTAGAGGGAAGATACTAAATAAGAGTTTAGTTATTGATTATGTTATTTTCAAATTATAAGAGGTTTTCTTTCTCTTTTAACCTTATATATTATATTCGAACTCTATAGATATAGTTGCATCTGATTTTATATATGGATGTCCTTGTATCTAATTTATCATATATATATTTGTCGATAGAAAAATATAAATATTTATATTATTAAATAAACATTCAGCATATTTTTAATCACGAAAAAAATAATCATGATGGTAATTACCTTAAAAGAATTCGGCTTGCTAACTTAGCCATATATTCTACAACTTTTTGCTCATAAAATTCCAAAACAAAGTGCAGTGAGCTTTGGTTGGTTTCTGGATGATGAAGAAATTAGAGCACGTATTCGAAAGGAACCAGAACACTTGTCAACAACTACAATGCTTTCAATGCACAGAGCCTCAAACCTTATTTTCTGTGGGGAAATTGAACTTGAAGATGTCAAATCTTTCACGAGAGATCTGCTTCACAAATGCTTGCTAACTAAACATGGTGAACCCCAGAGGATATTGCCCCAATTCCAACAAATGGTATGCTCCATGTTAGAAAGGAGATTTTTAAATTATTTTTTGGACATATAACTTTCTTGGAAGAAATACAACGATAAGAAGAAAAAAAAAACCATTTTTTCTTCTTTTGTCTTATCATCTTTGTAAATTCTCATCGTTGATGTTCTCCAATATTGAATTAGTCCCAGTTAAAACATTTATATAATCCTTCTATTGGTCAAACAGGTTGAACATGAATTAAATTCTCATTGGCTGGCTCAAACGGATCATTTAAAGCATAGAATGTGGATAGAAAAAAATGAGTCGAATTTCCTATGGAAAGGAAAAAACTCACATGTTAGGTACATTTTTAAAACCAAATTGTTTCCTTTTATGTAAAAACCTAGATTTTGACAATTTTCCGGTGTAGGATTTCACAGTTTCACAACGCAGATCTCGTAGAACTTGCCATGCAGAATTACGAGTTTAAGCAATCAATTTTCAGACGTGAATTAAAAGAAATGACGAGGTTTGAATGATCCTAACGCAGCATGCTCCCGTATCTCTCTTACTTACGAAATTACAATGATAACTGTAACAGGTGGGCCAAAGATTGTGGTCTAACAAAGATGGGATTTGGTAGAGAGAAGACAACGTATTGCTACTATGCCATAGCTGCCGCCACTACCTATCCAAACCACTCTTACGTAAGAACCCTAGTAGCAAAGAGTGCTATACTGATCACAATTGCAGATGATTTTTTTGACACAGAAGGGTCACTCAGGGAATTGAAAGATTTGATGAATGCTGTTAGAAGGTATATGCATATTGTTACCGTTTTCCCTCTTCTTAAGCTAACCCATATGATCCTACACTTAAATTTTGTAGTCATTGTAAATTATTTTGTTAAAAATAATCTAATACGTATTATTGTTGCAACTTTTGAATATATATAATGTTAGGAAAATGGTAGTCTAAAAATATAGAAGAAAATAAGAATGTAGTAAATACGTCAAACTAAATCTTTACATAACTATTAAATGCATATTGTCAAATGCAAGAATAAAATGAAGTAGTGTATAAGTATTATGATTAAAAGATAAAAACATAATTTATTAGTTAACTGTGTTTATAATTTCTAGACAAGAGGAGTTTTAGAGTTGTGAGATATTTTCCTTACTAGAACTTTTGAATAAAGTTTAGATTAAGATTTTTTTTTTATTCCATACTTTATCTTTTATATTTGTTTTTATTAGTTAATAGTTCGTTAGATACTTTTTATTTCAAATTAGTTAATCTATAATACACATTAAATATCATTGTATTAATTATTTTTCCCTTTAAATATTATGTATAAAATAATTTCGTCCGGATGGGACGAATTGTAAATTTTAGTTCGCTCTTCAAAGTGAGCTTTCGGCCGGACAACCTTTTTAATTTAATTTTTTAAAATTTTATATTATATATATATATATATATATATATATATATTAAAAACATAATTAATCATATAAATATTTTTAAATTTTTTATTTGATTAATTAATATATCTAATAAGATAAATTAAATTAATTATTATCTTTATATGTTAAATTACTCTTTTATAATTAATAATTAGAATTTAATTTGTAAGTGTTAATAATTTTTGTTACACTAGTATGTATAAATAATATAATATAAAAATTAAACTTTTACACTATTTTAATTTTAATTTTTAATTTTAAAAAAAATAGGTTGGCTCACCATCTCGTCTTACTCCATCTTTGGCCAACTAGTTTGACAAGTTAGACAAGATAAGTTAAATCACCTAGTGAAATTGAAAATATTAACTCAGCCCGTCAAATTTTGGTGAATTAAAACCCACTTTATCACCCCTAATTCTATTTATATAATTTTAATAACTTGTTGTCATCGATTCTTTTATGTCAAACATTACCATGACTTTTGATAATAAAATTGTGATTTTAAATTAAATAAAAGTTATTTCTGATTATTTAAAATCTAAGCAATCTAAATTTTAATTTTAATGTTGCTTTTCTTTGGAAAAGAATTTAAATTCACTTTTTAACCTTTACAAAACACTTAAAACATTTTTATCTAATTTTAAAATATAGAGAAGATGAGAATTATCATTTCATTCTATATTCATTTTCCTTAAAATTGCACCATTTCATCATTTTCTAGTTTAACTAATATTCATTATTTTTCATTAAATACAATGTTGATAACTTCATTTCTTCTCATTGAGACCTCTTGGGTGTGTGGCTTGCTTCTTAATTTTGCAATTGTGAGAGTTCTCAAATCACTAATGGTATTCATTTATATAGATCTTGAATTCCAACTTTTAAGACACTAAAATCATATTTTTTTTAACAACTTTTTATTTGTAAATTGTGTATACTCAACAAGTTGCACGTAATTCACATCGTTAATTAACTTTGTCAAAATATGTTTTTGACCAAAGTCCTTCATTTTTTAGTAATTTCAATTTTTTTTAATGAGCAACCTAACAAATTTGACCATATGCTTTATCCCTCAAATTCGTCTTGAATCTTGTCTCACATTTCTTTATATATGTCCATGGTTTTGTTAAAAATATTATCATCAAATTTAAATGCAAGCAAGTGATGACTTAATTTTTCTTAAGTTTCTCTTCTCCTATTAATTTCTTTTAACAAACTTCATCCTAACTGCTCAAATGTACTATTTTTAACCATTAAAATCTAAACACATTTTTTCATCACATCACTCAATACTCAATTTCACTGTCTTTATTGTTCAGTAATTTATCCCATTGCTCATACAAAACAAACTCTTGACACTAACGTTTTGAACATTTAGTAAAATAAAAATGAAAACAATGGAAGTTTGGGAGAAAACACAAAGGTTAAAACATTTAAATTGAAGAATAAGTAATAACTATATGAAAATTCATAAATGAGAATGTTTATATGTATAAAATCAAAACTAATTTGAAATTCTTAAAATATTTAACCCACAATCATTGAAATAAACATAAAAGATAAAATTGACAATAATAACTAAATTTTATCTAAACCTTATTCAAATTCTAAGGAAAAATCTCGTAAGTTTATCTAATCATGCTACACAAATTAGCTTTCAGATTTTTTCCCATTTGACATGGAAAAAAGATACATGTATATTTAACATTAATCCAAATAAACACACATTACATTGTTAATTTAACCAAGTTTCATGTTAACAGAATTTTTTACTTTAATTGTGTGACTTGGAGACATTATTAAAATAGAAAACGAAAACGTATACTATATAGAACATGCACATTTTCAATACTTTCACTCAATATATGTCACAGGTGGGATTCTGAGGGCTTAAGTAGCCACGGCAAAGTCGTATTTAATGCTCTGGATAATCTTGTGAGTGAAGCTGCAACAAAATATCTCGAACAAGGAGGGATTCATGATATAAAGAGTAGTCTACAAGATCTAGTAAGCTTTCTAAGTTTAAGAGTTTAGTATATAAAATTCATTTGTGAGTAATTAACATGAGAATGTTACTTTTGTTAAGTGGTGTGAAACTCTCCTTTCGTGGCTCACGGAAGCAAAGTGGAACAAAAAGGGACATGCACCAGCAATTGATGACTATCTGAAGAATGCAATGGTGTCTATTGCCATACACACCATGATTCTTCCAGCTTCATGTTTTCTGAATCCCACCTTTGCAGAAGAGAATCTCAGGCCAGCTCAGTATGAAACCATCACTAAACTACTCATGATCATATGTCGTATATTAAATGATGTGCAGACCTACAAGGTAGTTAATTAATTATGATAAAAAAATGTATTTAATCAGTTGTTTTTCTTTTTAAATAAATCCTCACATGAGTCCTATATTTCATATGCATGCATGTGACAGAGGGAAACAGGAGAGGGAAAGTGGAACTTTCTTCAACTCAATTTGATGATGAACCCTAATCTTAGGATGGAAGATTCAATGGCTTTGGGGAGTGAGATCATAGATGAAATGACGAAAGAGTTCCTTCAACATGTTCTAGTTGACGGTGAAAGTAACTTGCCCAAGCCTTGCAAGCTGCTGCATTTGACATGCCTGAAAGTTTTTCAGATGTTCTACAACTCTAGTAATGCATATGACTCTGATACACAACTGCTTGAGGATATTAACAAAGCTTTCTATCTTCCTCTTCGGAGAAACACAAAGCCCTCCAAGATTGATTTCTCTATGCGTTATTCAGTGCCAAAAATGAAAGCTACGACTATGCAGAAGCTGCAGTTCAGTGGATCCTTTAAACACATTAATGGCTGTAAAAGCTATAGCCTGCATCAAGTAAATTCCCTACCTGCTTTAAGAAATGGTTATGGGATAATATCTGTCAATCCAAAAGCCTTAAAATCGGGCCAATTTATCTAAGCTGAAATCAAGATAAGAAAATATGTGTAAAAGAGAAAAGTTAAATAAAAAAAATAAAGCTATCTTCTTCCTGATTTAAAATTTTCATATGTATAAATAATCTGTAATTTTGTTATATAGCTCTTCTAATTTTATTTTTTTTTTTTGTTTCGTGTTCATGTTCCTCTCTTCGTGTATCTATCTCCCTTTCATTGGAACTTCTGAATTTCAGCGTAAGGATTTCATTTGTACCACTGAAATAGAAGAACCACTCTTTAAGGTAGACCGAATTTGTACGGCTGAAAGAAAAGAAAAAAACGCAAAAAAAGATCAGTATTATTTGTTCTTGGATTTTTTTTAATGTACGTGGTGGGAAAACTATAGCTTCGCATTTTGCTTTGGTGAATAGGGAGCAAAACTCTTTTATTCATTACATTTGCATAGGGTTGCTTCGCATTTTAACAATATGATAGGTATTAGCTATTGCTAATGTAAGAGCAAAACTTCATATGGGGTCACACAAAGAGCACCCAATATGATTATTATACAGATTTCTTATTTTGTAGAAGGTGGTGATTCTCCATTGAGAAACGAAGTGAAGAACGCAAGTGAATTGCTTGGTTTAAAACAGGGAACTGCATGCCCAGCTCCTCGAAACGTTGCAAATGTAAGCCCCTCGTATTCTTCAAACCATCCACTAACCTGTTCCAATCAGAATACATCATTAACACAAAACAAAACTTCATATATCTCATGTTAGAACTTTAATCACATAAAAAAATATATACGCTAAAAATTATTGCATATAAACCATATATATTATGAATTATATTCAGACAAAATTGGATTTTTCTATAAAAAGATTAAGCGAATTTGTGTTTTCATGATTTAATTACCTCATTTTCATGGTACCAAGGCCTCCATGATTTAGTGACAGGCAAGGCAAGAGAGCTTAAGCTATATCTTGTGGACAACACTGGTACTCTACCATCTGTGTCTCCACTGAAAAATTCAACAACACAACATGATGAAAAGAAGCTACCAGAAAATTCATTAGCAAGCACAATTCCATGAATATTAAGATTGATATATATTCAGTGGTTTACCTGTAAACCCAAATCCTAAGTCCTGCTGAAATAAGTTTCTTGTAAATTGGGATAACAGATGGCTTTGAATCGGCCCAATCATTGAATATCTTGTTGCTACATTTGATAATTAAAAATCATTTAGAAAAGATAATCACAGATAATTAATAACATATTATATATATATATAGGATTTTATATATATTGTTGGATTAGTGCATTTCTAATGTTGTCATGACAGGAAAGCTAAAAGGGTTAAAAAGTTACTTGCAAATGCTCCAATTCTTTAGACTGTGACCATCACTTGCATGAAGAGCCTTCTGAACATCTGGTTTATTATAAAAAGCTTTAGCATAGTCATCAAGGCACGGATCATAGCCACCGAACATCCTAGGCATCTAATCAACCAAATTAAATAGGTTAGTGTGTCAGAACACTCATATACTCAACAGTACAATGAATCAATTTGCCATATATCAAGTTTTGTTTAAATTTTCAAATTACTCACAATAATAAATTCAGTTTTTTATGTACAGTAAACAAACATCAAAAGTAATGTTTTTATAGTTATTATAAATAACTGATTATCTTTTTAGTGAAATAGTTTTCCATTGACTTTACATTTCATAGTTAAACTTATTGGAATAAATTCAATAACATCTACTGTATAATACCCATTTAAATTATTTATTCACCAAAAGATCTATATATATTCCATGGAATGCAACTTTTGTTTAAAACGGTTTTCTTTTTCCATGGAAAAAAGTATGGTATGAGTAAGATATTTTCTTCACGCACCATTTTAGATGTAAGCTTCATGGAAGTTTGCATGGATTGATCGTCTGAACGTGCTGTGCTGGCAAAGCAGACAGAGGTGTAGAGACTGTAGATATCAATTTCGTTGTATTGTTTGAGTACTTCATCCACAGCTTGACTACAATCTTCGTTACGCCATGGATCAGTGCTGTTAAAGTCACAACTTGTTTTGATTGTTTTGTGAGTTTCATCAGATATCACAGCATGGCTCCAAGCATAATCAACCAGCCCCATCCAATCCTCAGCATCAGATGTTTCAGGGTTACCCAACTGCAAAAGAATTTCAAAAAAACAAATAGTTATACTTTGTCCTTAATATTAGTTATTTGCACAACTTTATACAGTGCCCAATGAGGAGGGTTCAATCCATACACTAGCACGCTGAAATTTTAAAATTATAGTGATGACAAGTAAAGAATTTTCTTCACAAATATCTCAGCGATTGAAAGTGGAACATGATGTGGATAAGAGGCCTATTTTCAATTCCTACTGTTGAACTAAAATATAGAAATGCTAGAATAAATGGAAAATTAATTTTAGTAAAGGAAGATTCGTTGTGCCATGATTTTTATCTAGCAATTTGTTTTGACTTTTAATTTATGTAGGACCGTACCAGAATACCCTTGAGATCAATATAGAGAGAGGGGTCCTTGTTCCTGTCATGGATGAGTTCAGCCAGCTCTGGTACATACTTTCCTGAAAAGAAATAGTTGTATCAATGATTAATTTCATTAGAATAATTGACCAAAAATGAGTTGTGCAGAAAAAGGTATTTCAATTTCAATACCTGCATAACTCTCCCCTGCTATGTAAAACGCCCTCGTTCTGTATGATGGAAACTTTTGGAACCAATTGTGGAGAAAAGAGTAAGCATCGTTAGCTGTCACAAATAATAGAAAGAGCACGGTCGAATTTGTCAGAGATCTGCTTTCCATAATTAAGCCTCAAACAATAGAAAATGTGACCCACATTCAAGAAAATGGCATAGTGGTTGCTGCTCATTATGCAGCAGCAGCATTAAGATAAGTAATGACCTGTTAAATCATCTCCCAATTGCTCATAGTCACTGCTTGTATTTGAGTATGAAAAGCCAACTCCAACAGGAGATTCCAGGAATAACATGCTGGCTTCTGCAACATCACAGATACAATGATTTCTTAGCACCAAATAATAAGAAAAAGCTTATTTGTTATAACATATTTTAACAAAAAATTAGTACGACATCTAGTAAATAATGTGATAAAAAAACAGCAATAAAAAATTTTCTTGTATACTATTGGAGTTGTTTAATAAGTAGCACATCTCAATTAATAAGTATATTTAGGGGACCAATAATGGAGCTCTAGCTGTGGTTCACCATCAAAATTTTATACCATATGGCATGAAAAGAAAGTGATCTTGTGGCAGAAAGTATTTATATTTAGTAGTGGTCATCATCATCATATACCTCTGTTCCATGAGAAGTTATTAAATTTGAGGCCCTGGCCATCAGTGTCCACTAAAAATGGACCAATCTCCTGTGTTGCTCCATATCCCACAGAAGAGCACCCAGGACCTGTAACATAATATCATGTTGTCACCTAAGCAGAGAACATAAGCAACAACAAACACAAAATGAAACCACAAGTGTTGTAATTAGCTGCCACCTAATACTATACCACTCCACCTAAACGAATTAAAAGAAAACAAAAATCTAGAGGTCATAACTCATTTTCATTGTTGATAAGGACATGGCTTTCTCCTTAAACATACGAATGACTCAAGTGATCGAAATGTCACAGCACCCCAACCAAAGATGTGACATAAGTAGTTTCATAGTATGACCTTGTGACATGTTTGATCATAGATTTGTTACCACACATACCATTCACTCAGATTTTGTTTGACAGCTATCTCCAATTCCATATATGTTCAGCAAATTAAAACAAAGACACTAACTATTATCTGCTTTTACCTCCATTAAGCCAAAGCACCAATGGTTTCTCTTCTGGCTTGGTCATAGCCTCATAGAACCAGTAAAAGAGTGCTCTTCCATTGGTTTCATTGACTGTGACATATCCAGCATAGTGCTGGAAATTCACCTTAGGCTGGCCAGGCAAGTTAGTGACAAGATCACCATTATAGGCAGAACTCAATATCCTACCACCATCCCAATATTGGCTATGCCTAGAAGAGAATGAAAGAGCAGGCTTATAAGATAGAAAAAGCAAAAGCAGCAAGGTGTATAAACTAGTCAGCTTTAATACAATGTTATCCATATTATGGAAGCTCATCACTAGTACTAGAGAGTGAGAGATCCTCTTTTGATTGAAATTTGTTGGAGGAGAAAGAGAGCTGCATGTGTATTTATAGTGAGTGATGAAGGAGGGATAGTTGGTTGGTTCCACTATGCCTCATCATGGGTAGAAATTTTGGAAAAGTAGATAGGATGAGAGCGCCCTACCTGGCAACATCTTTATCTCACTCACTCTCCTTTTTGCCTCTTGTTGGATGAAGATGCTCCATGACGTCTCTCATGGATTTTAGGCAGCTTCTAGATCATATTCATGCATGGAACAACCATTTGTGATAATATGGGTGGTTCATCATGAATATCATGTATTCACATGGACATATTTATAAGCCGAAACATTATATACTTCTTTGGCTTTCATAGATATTGTAGTTTACATTTTAGATTGAATTCTTGTTCAAATAAAAATCATAGAAAAGTCCAAATTCTCCTATGTGATTTGTTATTGTATATATCAGAATATGTTGTTGTTGCATTTCTTTTATAGATGTATGCTTCAATGTTTCCTTCTAAACTTTCCATTGGTTATTAATAAAAAACTGTCACTTCTGTCTTAAAATAAAGCTTAGAAGGAAAACAATATATCATGAATATTAAATGATACGATTGATTGTATAATAATGATATGATTGTTTGTTCTTATCCATCCAAATATATTCGATAGGTATGTCATGTATTGGAATTAATAGGTCTCACTTTTCTGTAAGGTACAAATATAGGAGAAGTAACCACAGTCCCACCAGTAGTTTCAGCAAAAGAAAACTTACCAATGGATATATACTTTCTCTTATAACATATATTAAAAAGATAATGTTGCTGAAAATATATAAAAGGATTTATTAAACAAAAGAAAATTCGACAAGAATTGTAAGAGAATAAAAGGTAAAAAGGGAGTTCTTGGAGAAAATTTCAAAATCGTACCTATTAATGTATTTTGCATTCTGATAGCACAAGTCATCTTTCCTTCTTAGTTTTATTCTTATTTTTATTCTTTAATCAATCTATCAAATGGTTTCCAAAATCTATATATACTTTTATTGCTTGCCAAGACGATTCCGTGATGTAAGAATAGCAAATAAGAATGGACAAGCATGATCGATATTAGCGAATGAGAATCTGTTTTTAATTGGTTGGAATTTTGACCGTAATTAGTACCAGTTCTTCCTTTGTCTTTTATAAGAATGGCCTTAATTAGTGCTAGTATTTCCTTGTATAAAGAAATGACACGAAAATAAGAAAACATCATTTGTGAAAAGTAGTGGTATTTAAATTCACATTAGGGACAAGTTATGTTAATTAGGTTTATTCACTAAGAAATCATTTAAGTCCAAAAAATGGAAAATTTTATTCAACTAATTAAATAAATATGAAAAATAAAAAAGCATAATAATATTATTTTTAAATTATATTTTATAAACTTTTTTTACCCAAAAAAAGTTTGTATATTTAACAATTTGTTTAAAGTTTTAATTAATGGATGTACGCACACAGCTTATAGAAGAAATTTTATTGGATATCTATGGAACGCATTCTTAAAAAGACAAGGAAAGGACAAAGAAGTAATCTACAGCTCGTATTATTTAAAATAGTTTGTTAACCTATTAAGCAATCTTAAAAACAGTTTTGATGACAAAGAATTCATCCATATATGCTAATTAAGAATATGAGTATTCAATATTAATTTTTTTATCTTACAAAACTTATGTTCGTTTGGAAAAATATACTAGTAACATTTTTAAATATATATTTTATTATATTTATTACTAACTAAATGCAATAAGATATGATTTTTAACAAAAATATGTATTTTTATGAGAAAAATATTTATATCTTAAAATGTTTATACATAAAGAACTCCTACCTAATATTTTGCTTTGTACTCACCTGAATAAATATATAAAAGATTAAATCAACATTATTTTACATAAAAAAATACGTGTAAATATATGTATTCAGACTTGTATATATACCGACCTGAATACGTGTAATTTATATGGATGTAAAAGTTTGTTAATTTAATCTTTGATTTATTTATCATTTAGGTTTGATTTCACCTTCTTCTCTTTTTACGCGTGCATACGTATTCACATATGTAAGACGTGATTGCAAGAGTTTTATTTGTTCTACTCATTACTTTATAAGACTCTTTTTTTTTTTTTTTTTTTTTTTTTTTTTTTTTTTTTTTTTTTTTTTTGCAATGAACAACGAAATAAATAATTATTTCCCTAGCTACTATGGTTTCAAAATTATTTCCCAAAATACCACTTTTTCTCAACGTTGAATTTTAACAGTTTGACTATATATATATATATAGACACACACACCAATATATAAATTGTAAAATCTGAATACAGTCATATATAATTTTATATAGCAATAATAGGTAAGGTACCTAATATAAGCTTATTTTAAAAAAAATATGTATTATTTATTAATGTTAATTTTTGATAGTAGAAGAACTCAAGCCCATAACATAAAAATAACTTACTTTGTTATAACTTATTGACTCTGTACACAAATAAAATATGGATAATAAATAGGAGTATAGGTATAATGATATCCAACGTGAATTAAAATTACAACCCACAGTATATATAGTTGTTCTAAAGTATAGGTATACTTGGAGAAATGACCTATGGACAGCATGGTAGTGGGAAAATAGTTTTTTTTTAATTTGTGGTATTGGGGGAAAATCCCTTTACACAATGAAGTCAATGACGCTATTGCTCAAAGATAACACTCGCAATATTTTATATCAAGGAATAGGTAATGTTGCAGATATGGCTTCTTAGAAGTGACATTTTATCGTTTCCAGATCCACATCTAGCTCTAACTAGTTTCATTAATTAAACATAGATAATATCAATCTTATGTGATATTTAGAAAATAAATTATTAACTTTCAAAAGTTAACAAGGCCTGCGATCTTAAAACTAATTTTATGATAAAAACATAAAACTAAATAAATTTAAAACCATTATCTTGCCCCTGGTATTATTATTAATTTTTAATTAGTCAGCATGAGATATTGGAGAGGTATAATTAGGCATGCATTGGTTTCCACCTTCAAAATCCTTTTTCCTAAATTGGTTTTGTGATACTCTCTATCCTAGGAAAGTGAATAACATCAACTCTATCCATTACACCCAAAAAGAGAACTCTGTAATTTTAATGAAAAAGCAACGTTTTTATTCTCTGATTCTGTAAATTGTGATAAGTCTTATTGAAAAGACTGGACAAGATCACAGTACATGCAATATATATCCTTGACCAATGAACATATTCTTGCTGGTTTGTGACGAAGAAAATGTTTTTTTTCTTGGTGCAAATAAACGTGTATTAGATATTAATAGGTTAGAGTTCTTTTCAGAATTCCCTTCATTGATTACATAGTATTAATGTTTTATGTGATTCATAAATATATGTAACCAATAACATATGTATTGTGGTATATATTCCAAAATGGTGGTTTCCCTCTAAAAATATATAAGAAAAAAGGTAGCTGCGCGCTTTCGAGAATCTCATGATGACAAAGTAGAAAGGTGTTGGGTTTTTGTGGCGAACCTTGTGCGTTATGACTCTTGAACTTGGGGAAAACCTAAGTGCTCTCAGGAATGGGGGAAATAATATCAACTTGGTTGAACAATGACTTGGATTCCAACTTTATATAAGTTGAATAATGGGATGCATATCAGCTTTAATTAATTAATTTCTTTTCTTTTTGGTACTTCTATTTGGCTTTTTGAATTTGAAGTACTGAAGTTGAATTTGATTGTGTTGAAATAAGGAGGAAAAATTATGTGATAGTTGAAAATTGGCTGGGAAGACGAATAAGGTGATTTTCTAAGACGTGGACGAGTACTACATTTAGAAATTTATTAGCGGTATATTACATAACACCTTGGTAAAAGAGGAACTTTTTGAGAGTATAAATTAGCAAATACAGAAGGGTAGAACTCAAGATTTAGGAATTGAAGAGAGTGAATGAATATGTAATTTTGAAAGAGAGATGAGGTAAATATTATAGGAGAACAAATCTTGACTTACATGTTAACATGTTACTATTGGATTATAGAAGATAATGATGATCGTTGCAGTAAAGGAGGAGCCAACATTCACATAAAACATAGAACGATCAAGATTTTAAGGATTTTTATTAATCAAAGATAAAATAAATGAATAAAATGATAAAAAGGACTTGATGTTTAACATATTTTCGTTGTAAGTAATCAAGATCAGTATAACTTAAATAACGGAGTTCAATTTGATGTTTCGCGTAATAATAATTTTTTTTAATTGTTTTAGATTTTACATATATATCACATTTTTTATTTTTTTTGTCATGCATGTTAATTTTAATCATCGTAATTTAATAACATACATTAATCTACTATGTCACACATCTTAATAGTCAATAATATAAATAAACATCTTAAGTATATACTTTTAATAACTTTAAATATATTAAGTAAAAAAAGACCTTCATAACAATATATTTCTTTTTACAAACACATTATTTGAAACAATTTTGTCAAACTTAAATTCAACTTCAATCCCAACATTTTCTAATAATATTCCAAAGATTAAATTGGCTCTAATAGATGACACATATGACACATCGCTTAGGATGTGTTTAGATTGGGGAGTAGATTTAAGAAAGTGAATTTGAGATGATTTGATATGAAAATGTGTAGAAAGTTTAATTATTTGGATTAAGGAAAAGATGTTAAGATTTGAGTGAAAAGTTTGTGAATAAAGTGATAGATATAATAATATTTTAGTATATAAAATTATAAATTTATTCTTATAATTAAAAATAAAATATAGTTAATTTATTTAATGTAATTGATAATATTTTTAAAAAATTTATAAAATATTAAATTAATAATTATCTTTAAAATAAATTTAATTTAATCTAATATATTTATATATATATATATATATAAATATATTAATGAAAAGATTAATTTTTAAAAATATAAAATTAAATCTTTTAAAATAACTTTAATAATAAATCTAAATATAATTATTATTTCATAATAATAAAAAGTTATTATCATATAATTTATTTTAAATATCTTTATCAAATTACAATTATATTTATATTATTATTGTTATTTATTTTACTAAATATTATATAATACTTTTATTTTAATAATTTAGACAATACTTAATTTTTTATTTTTAAATATTATATAATTAATATATATAAATATATATATATATATATATATATTATTATAAATTTAATTATTTATTATTTTAAAATAAAAAATAAATATTTCTTATATTTTATTTAAGTGTAACTAAATTATTTTTTTCTTTACAAAGAGTGTGGATAGTTTTGAAACAAAAAAATTTTTCGTTTTTCATAAAAGTGAATCTCGTTTTTCACGCTTCTTTTTTCTTTTCTCACTTAAAATATATCCGTCGTTAAATATAAATAAGCCTTTAAAGAAGATTTATGTTGCAGCAATATCATTTGGTTTCTCTGGTGTAGAGTTGGTGTCGTTGTACATGTTGTCAGTCATAAGTATTTAAGATTGTAATAGAACTTAGTTGAGAACATAAACAAGATGGTTTCCTAAGATATCGGTTATCACTTTCATCAAGGACTTATTCAAAGTATATTGTGTAAGCCTCATAAGATACCATAAGAACTTCTTGGATGTAATGTTGAGGATCATATAATCAAGCACATGAATGTAAAACCTAGAATAGGAGAAGAGAAGAAAACGAGTAATGATGTCCTTTGGGATGAGAAATGAGACAAGTATTATAAAGAAATAAATTGAGTTACAAAATTATATATTCTGGTAATCTTACTATAATCTTACTAGGTTATGAAAGATATAATTGAACACTTTAAAAAAAGTCAATACTCATTCATATAATAATTATGATTCTCATACAATTTTCAATACTAAGAGTTGAAGGATGAGACTTCAAACATTAATATAGAAAAAAATAAATAATCTAAATAAGATAAGACTTTAAAAAAATTATATAAAAATAAATAAATAAATAAAATAATAAAATCTCTTAAATCTCTTTTATCATAGTTACAAAAGAAAAATCAACAGAAACATGTAAAAAAATTAAACCGAAACTCACAACTTCATATGCACAAAGTTCATCACTTTTATTACCCTATATATGAAAAATCTTGTTATACAAAATCGTTAAAATAAAAAAGTAAGCTTATTGGTCAAAATGGAACAAAAAGAAAAACTAGTTTGTTAGGTTTATCTAATGTGAGACACTAAGAACAATCTTACGTAATGGTATTGATTCTTATCTCAATCCCCAGCTAAGTGTGCAAGTTATGTCTTTTAGGTGTAGTAATGAAATGAGTTATATCAACATTAGCCAAACCTACCATAAAAGGCCAACAAAGAATTTGCCACACATAACTTCAACTTAAGCATTTATGAATTGGCCAATAGATATCCACCTATTCCAGTAGTAAATTCATTTTTTAGTATTATTTTATACCTCGATCGATTCAGCACCACTAGGGACTGTGATTATTGCATATAAATGCAATCGGTCCTAAGCTAAAAGGAATTTTTAAATATTTCTGGAAAAATGCAACAAGCGAAACTGCTTTCTAGCCATTTAACTTGACTCAAAACTTGACACGTATTCGTATTCCATTCTGTGACATACTTTATCAAGAGTCAGACTACAATTACTTCAATGGTATTCCCATCATAATTTTTCAAATTATTTATCTATTTTATTTAGCAACTCTATTCAATGATCAGGTAAGGTGCACTTGCTAACGAGAGATAGGATTGGGATCAAATTCACAGAAGTGGAGTCCAATCAATTCAAAATTCTAATTAATTAGCTCAAAATGGATTGAAATTTCTTATTAGGTAACTAATGGCCAAGCAGAAGAGGGCAATATGGACGAACATGGCCAAAATGATTTCAACTTCATGTACACAACTTTAACAAAAAAAATTTCCCCCATGCAATGCCTGAGTTTTGTTTTCGTAAAGGAGGTGATGAGTCTCCCAAAAGTTATAGGAATTAAAAAAAAAATGAATACACCAAAAGAGAAGAAAGATTGAACTTAATGTTCAAAAACAAAGTTTTCTTCTCTTGTGTTTTGTGCACTAAAATCAGCATTTTAAAAATTATATATTGTCCTTTAATTTTGTTGTTTCACACTTACTTATTTTGAAGTAATTTGTTGGTGTTTCAATTTTATTTTGACTACATTATATTTTTGTCTCATAATTTCTGTTTAAATGTAATTATGTTAATAGAAAGTACCGTCATGAACTTAATGTATATTGACTATTTATTTATCTCTCGAAAAGTATCATGTCTTTTGCAAGAAAAAAAGGAAATACAAAAAATATTAATTTTTTAAATAAAATTATCTATATAAATCATATATTTCCTCAACTTTTCTAATTCTTTTCTTAGAATGTAAAAAGGAAAAAGGTAAAAAGAAAATAAATAAATAGAAGAAAAAAAGGAGAATATAATCAATTATGTAGGGTGTATAATTGATTGTGGTCCGCTTTCAGCACCCTTCCATGCTTTTCTTTTTCCTTTTACATGAAACACTTTATTGTGGGTCAAGACCTTCTTTCCTCTTCTTTCTTCACTCTTTTCTCCAACAAAATCACTCATTTTCTTACAATTTTTTTCCTCACTCTTTCAACCCTAAAAAAAGGAGCTGAATGCATGGTATTCTGTAGGTAGCTATAGGTGTTAATAGGGTATAGACGTAGTGAACTAGGGTTGTGGATTTAGCACAAACCTCAACTATTTAATTTCACGCTTATTTATAAATTCTGAAGCTGTATATAGCTGAAACTATTCCTCATTGGTCTTCTATTGTAGCATGGCAACGCTTTTTAGTACCATTGCTGAGTGTGATGTTGGACTTTACACACAACTCCAACGTGTTTTTAGCAGTGTCAGATCACCTATCATTTCTATCGCCATCACAGCTTTGTGTTTTGTACCCATGTCACGACAACTACTCTAAACTCACACAACCAGTAACTTTCTTACTAATAACCAATTCGATAACTTTTGCTAACAAAACTACTTTAATTCTCTCTGTTTATATGCTATTACTGGATTTTACTTTTTAATGGGTATAAGATGCTTAATACAACATATCCATGTAAAAGGAGTCTTATTTTAAGGAGAAATTATTAAATATAAATTTAGTAGAGAAATGTTTAATTTTTTTAAATATTTATAATATCATATTGGGTATTTAAGTGTGAGTTTAAGATTTAAGTGTGGGTTTAAGTTTTATATTAAGTAAAAATGATAAAGTTAGCAACATATAAGAAAGAAGACCCACAAACCCAATGTCTTAAGATTTTGGGTTGAAGGTGATGTCATTCCCTTATATGTTGGCTCATGTTTCATTCTTGTTTGTCTCCCCAAGCCCTTATATGTTAGCTCATGTCTCATTCTTGTTTGTCTCCCCAAGGTTTCCCTCCTTGGATTCTCCCAACAAGTGGTATCAGAGCCAATGGTTTGCGGCTTGGGTGACCCTATATCAAAAGTCTTCCTGATGGAGATTTTAGGCAAGCATGTCCCGTATAAGTGTGTGAACGTCGTTTGTGTCCCGTATAAGTGTGAGAACGACGGTACAAGTAAGGGATCGTTTGCTTTCGCTCGAGGGAGAGTGTATCAATATGGAGGAGAAACTCTCACTTGAGGGAGAGATTGTTAGGTATTCAAGTGTGAGTCGAAGTTTCACATTGGGTAAGAATGAAAAAGTTTAGTAAAATATAAAATAGAAGACCCACAAATCGCTCGAGAGAGAGTGTATCAATGTGGAGGAGAAACTCTCACTTGAGGAGGAGATTGTTAGGTATTCAAGTGTGAGTCGAAGTTCCACATTTGGTAAGAATGAAAAAGTTTAGCAACATATAAGATAGAAGACCCACAAATCGCTCGAGGGAGAGTATATCAATGTGGAGGAGAAACTCTCACTTGAGGGGGAAATTGTTAGGTATTCAAGTGTGAGTCGAAGTTTCACATTGGAAAAGAATGAAAAAGTTTAGCAACATATAAGATAGAAGACCCACAAACCTAATAATACCTTAAGGTGTGTTTGGATTAGAGAGTGGATTTGAGATGATTTGAGATAAAAGTGTGTGGAAAATTTGGTTGTTTGGATTAAGGGAAAGATGGTAAGATTTGAGTCAAAATTAATTTTATAATTAAGAATAAAATATATTTTATTTAATATAATTGATAATATATTTAAAAAATAACTTTAAAATATTAAATTACATAATTATTTTTAAAATAAAATTTAACTTATTATAAATATTATTTTGATTAATTATCTTTTAAAAATATAAAATTAAAATTTTTAAAATAATTTTAATATTAAAATTAAATTTATTATTATTTTATAACAATAAAAAAATTATTGCTGTATAATTTATTTTCATTTTAAATATTTATTTTATTAAATTATAATAATATTTAGATTTTTATTAACTATTTTATTAATAATATTATATAAAACTTTTATTATTAAATTATAATAAATTAATATATATATATATATTTATTTATTATAATATTTATATATAAAACTTATATTTTTTTTAAATGTTATTATTATTTATAATTTTTTTATTTTTAGTTTAGTAATATTATTAATATTTTATTTTGTTATTATTTTATAAATTAATTTTGTTATTTGATTGAAAAGGTAACTTTCATCGTAAATTGCTTCTTTTAAACGTGGAAAGTTTGTGATGAAAGTTTGTTTCATTTTTTGTAAAAAAAAATTCTTTTTTCGCTTTTTCCCTCTTTTCTTTGTTTCAAAATTTTTCATATGATATTATCTTTTTATATATTAGCTCATGTTTTATTATTAGAAGATTTTTACTGATTTCTCTTATCGGATTCTTCAACATGTTATATTTTCTAACTAAAAAAAGAATAATAAGAGTGGAAATTTGAATTTGAATTGGAGTGATTTGAACACGCTACCGTGCTACTAATAAATCGTTTAGCAGTAGTTTCAATGATTTTCTTAGTAACTTTAGTGATATTTTCATATTGGTAAGATGAACTTGAGAGGAGATGCCGATAAAAAAAAAAAAAAGTTGAGTGTAGACTCAAGAAAATAGAAATCTATAAACCAAATAAAATTAAGGACATAACATTCAAGTTTGAATTTATTTCATGGACAAAAATTGATATTTTAAAAAATAAATATTTTAAAAATAACATGAAACCTTATTATATAGCAGTCACGTGGTTATTACCACGTTATCATTTAATAAAACTCACTTAACAAAAGGAATGTACAGACAAAGAAAACAGAACTAAACTATGACGATCAACAAATTTGTAAGAGACTACAAGTAACCATAAAACACAATAATTTAAAAGACTAAAAAGTAAAAATCACTATAATAAATACAAGGATTAACAAAATATTTAACCTTTAGTTTTTTTTTTTTTTTTCATCGTCATGAATGAAAGGAATTAATTTCAAAACCTGATCTCAACCTCCAATTTTTATATCACTAAATCAATGGTTCCAAAAGCTTGGAGGTACGTTCTCTCAACGCAGTTGGAGAACCTCAGAATCGTTCTTGGATAAAAAAAATACAAAAGCATCAGCATATATATATATATATATATATATATATATATATATATATATATATATATATATATATAT
>Ga0209489_104754_pt1 | contig 24637 bp, 20 predicted proteins | sample SiratrowhiteBW_FD_187527 | JGI IMG/M metagenome (GOLD analysis project Ga0209489, IMG submission 187527) | Root nodule microbial communities of legume samples collected from California, USA - Siratro white BW (SPAdes) (version 2) | ecosystem: Host-associated > Plants > Roots > Nodule | place...
AATCCAGAAACAGAACCCAAAGGCAAAGAAGTCCCTTTTCCCAATTTAAAAAAAACCTAACATCAACCGCCACTATCCCTCACGAATCCAAATAGCCACAGTAAAGAACAAAACCAAAATAATCATTTCAGAAACAAAGTAGCTCAAGCATCCGATTATAATCCTTTCTGCCACTGCTTAGGATATTAGGATTCATTGTTTGTTTTTAATTAAACTTACTGTTTTTATGTTGTACATTTTTTTAATAACAAAATAAAAGTAAGTTAAAAAAATAATAAAAAAAACATTTAATTAACAGTTTTAATAAAATTTTTACAATAAACAAATATAAACTTTTTCTTTCAGAAAAACAAGATTAAGTGAAATTTCGAAAAATAAAAAATATGAAACTATCACCAATCAACTTTTAAACTTAGAACTACGTGATCGCTGATTTTCCTTTGGAAATACGTAGGACCAAGGTCAATCCTTGTCGGGTTCAAAAAAAATAAAAAAATAAAAATTTGTCTCTGTTATTATTTTGTTTGTTTATTGTTCATTCTTAAACTATATTTTTTGTAAATATATATTCATTTGCTATAATTATTTTTTTTTTGGGAAAAATAACATTTTGTAGAACCACACTTATTTTTATTCATTTAATTAAAGGTACCGTCTTAGGACGGGCGTTGTGGGGTGCTGACACCTTCCCCACACGTAATCGACTCCCGAATCTTAAATTTGGTTCGTAGGCATTTTTTTTATTTTTGGTTTTTCTATAGTTTTCCCATAAAAAGTTATAGTGGCGACTCCATTATCAATATAAACATTTTTATTAAAAAATTAACAAGTTTGTGATCGCCCCGTCGTGATCCCGGTTGGGACAAGTGCTCAATACCCTATTGAAGAGGTAATGCAACGCAAGCTTGAAGTAAAGAGAACGACAAATTGGGGTGAGTTTCTCTCAAGACTAACTCAAGAAAAGATAAAGTGGCATCCATCTTGGCAACAAAAGGAGAGCATCATATATTATTGTGGGAACTACCCAAACGTGGCACTCATAGGCATTAAGGGTTGTGTTGATTACAATCTGATTCTGGCCCAAAGACAATTTGGGTACCCTATAAGAGGTTTGCCGATAGCCGCTTTGCTTACTACTTTGTTGGCTTACTATGGGGAAGGAGATGCTACTAAAACTCTCCGACATATTAGGAGCGCATGGAAAAGGGTGATCCATATCGAAAGGGATTCAAGAGCATGGGGAATAGATAGAGAAATTCCTTATCATCAATGGTCACGGAGAGAGTTAATCAAGTCAAGCTACCTTTCCGAAGAATCTCCACTCAGTCGAGAAATGAAGAACAAAACCAAGATATAGAGTCAGGAGAAGTAAAGAAGCTGAAGGAGGAAGTTGTAAGATTGAAGGAGAAGAATGTCAAGATGGCTGATGACCTACTGGGCTTACAACATAGCTGTGCAGATCTCAACAGAGAATATGAGGAGAAGACAAAAGCATATAAAGGTTTGATCAAGAAATAAAGAGCCGAAAGGGATTATACACATAGGATCAAACAAGATCTGTCTACAGCAAACAAAGAGCTAACAATGAGAGTACAAGAGCGGAACACGACCTTATTAGCTGAATGTCAGTGGAAAAATTTGTACGAGGACATTAAAAGAGACAAGCAATAAGTTGTGAAAAGATTGCAAGATCTTCAAATACAGGTCAACGTCATGGAGCATCAAGTGGAGGAGACAATGGTTATATGTGAAGAAAGGGTGAATAAAGAACGTATGCTACTATTAGAATTGGAAGAAAGGCACCAAGCTGCAATGACTCGTGCAAGAGATTACATGTTACGAGAAAATGACGCAGTGATGTTTCGTGATCCTCCACGAGAAGTTCAGATTTTTCTCGATCATTGCAAGTGGCTAGTAGAGCAAATGAAGATTTTAATTGCTCGAGTTAGGGATTGATAGCAGTTTCCTTTTGTTTTTCCTTTGAAGATGTATCAATTTGAAGTCCTTAAATAAATCAGTTTCTTGAGACTCCAGATCTGTGTTAATTTCCATTTAATTACGTATCGATTACACAATTTTATAATTTCTGACTAGTTGCATTTTGTTCATATTTCACTTTTTAATTCATCTTAAATAAAATTCAGAGAAAGCAATAATGGCTAAATTCCCACGACATCCATATAGGACTCACGCCAATCGTCAGAATATGGAAGACTGGGAGGAAACTGACATAAGTGATTTGAAGGATAAAGTGAATCAGATTCATGGCCTAAAAGATCAGTTGGGTTAGATTCTTGAAACTCTAACGATCCTACACAGCAAGCGAGATGCTACTACTAAGAATGAAGAGTCGGCTTCTTCTCACATTACGATGACACAAACCCAGAATGACGAGGCTCAAGGGATGTCTATACCTTTTCCTCAATATGGGATTCTGTTGGGTTACACCCCACCGTATGAGAATTATTTTGATCAGAATCAGGTTCCAACACAAATGCCACATATGATGGAAAATGCTCTGGTTGTTGTTGAACAAGGGGTTAGGACGACTACTACCTAACCCAAGGTTTTAAATGTGACGTTGGGAGGTGAGTCCAAAACAGAAGTTGTAGCTCCGACTGCTGCGGTTCTTGATACTGATAGAGCGAAAAATAAGCTAGAAGTCCTTGAGGAGAGATTGAGGGCAATAGAAGGTGGAGGTAGTTATGAGTTTGGTGATGCTGTCAGTCTATGCTTAGTACCGGATGTAGTAATCCCCCCGAAATTTAAAGGGCCAGACGTTGAGAAGTATAAGGGGACCACTTGTCCAAAAAGCCATTTGACTATGTATTGTAGGAAGATGGCAGCTCATGCACACAATGAAAAACTTCTGATTCATTGCTTTTAGGATAGTTTGGGGGGTGAGGCATTGAACTAGTACATACACCTTGAACCAACTCGGGTTTCATCATGGAAAGATTTGGCGATTTCTTGAAGCAATACAAATATAGTATGGAAATGGCCTTGGACAGAATGCAACTACAGAATATGGCAAAGAAGATTTCAGAAACTTTCAAAGAATATGCGCAGAGGTGGAGAGAGTTGGCCGCCCAAGTTGAACCTCCGCTATATAAGAAATAAATGATCACCATGTTCATAGAAACGTTACAAGCTCCTTTTTAGGAACATGTGCTCGGAAGTGTTTCTTTCAATTTCTCCAATATTGTCACTATTGGAGAAAGAATTGAACATGGACTCAAGAGTGGAAAGATAGCACAAGGTTCGTCTGCAGGCACTAGTGCCAAGAAACCTGGGTTCAATCCTAGTAAGAAGAAAGAAGGCGAGGTTTAAGCGACTTCTACTGCACCTTATTGGGGAGGATATCGGCCACAATATCTTCCTAATTATAGATCTTCATCTGCGTACGTTACAAATGTCATGCCTGGTTATTCTCAGAATACTCTTAGGCCGTCAACTGCATACAGACCTCTATTTACCCCTAATAATGCATTTCAACCCAATGTTGGAGGTCAGAGCTTTAATCAAGCACAAAGTCCAGGCTATGGACAGAAGAATAATAATTCGGGAGGGAAAGTTGTGAATTTTACTCCTATCCCAATGACCTACACAGAGTTGTTGTCAGATTTGCTCAAGAATTCGCTAATGGTCTTATGTCCGGCAAAGGTGATACAACCACCATATCCCAGATATTATGACTCCAATGCAAAATGTGAATATCATAGTGGGGAGATTGGTCATTCAATTGAGAATTGTCGAGCCCTCAAGTATAAAGTGCAATCTTTGATTGATTCTAAGTGGCTTACTTTTCAGGAGCAAAAGCCGAGTGTTGAGCAAAACCCGCTGTCTGGACATACAAGCTCCAAGGTGAATGCTATTATGGAAGAAGGAGGTCCGATTTTGGTTAGGAGTATCCATGAAATGAAGAAATCTATGAATGAAGTTTTTGAAGCAATTTGTCAGGCTGGATTATTCCAGTATGAGTACAAGTCCGAAGATGAATGTGGTTTCCATGTTTGCACCACACATTCCATTGATGAGTGTGTTGAGTTTAAAGATTTTGTGCAAGACTTCATGGACAGGCATGTTTTACAAGTTTGTCATCAAAGGAAAGAAGGAGAAGTGTTTACTGGAGAAGAATGGCTTCTATAGAGGCCTAAACCATTAGTCATTCAATTTACTAAAGCAGCCGCTCCCATGCCTTCAGGGCGACAACCTCTAGTAATTCAAACACCATCGCCCTTTGCATATAAGGATGATAAAGATGTTCCTTGGTCATATGGTGTTAGTATAGTTCAAGAAGAACAAAAAGAAGAATCGGTTGAGCAATGCAGGACAACAATCGATAACATCTTTGGAATTGGAGGTATGACTAGGAGCGGACGTCTTTTTGTTCATCCTGATTTAAGGGGTGAAACAAGCTATGGAAAGAATAGAGAAGAAATGGCTATGGAAAAGGCAAAGTCGTATTTGAAAGGAAAGGTTGTGCAAGTTGATTCAGAGCCTGAAGAGAGAGGGAGAAGGGAGATTACTAATGAAGACGCTTCTGAGTTTCTGAAGTTCATCCAACAAAGTGAATACAAAGTGGTGGATCAGTTGAACCGGATGCCTGCAAGGGTGTCTTTGTTGGAATTGTTAATGCACTCGACTGCTCATCGAAAGTTATTAATGAAGATCTTAAACAGAGATCATGTGGAACAAGATCTCTCCTTGGATAAATTTGAGGGAATTGTAAGTCACATCACTGCTCATAATTACTTAACTTTTACTGAGGAAGAAATACCTTCAGAAGGCAGAGGTCATAACAAAGCTCTTCACATTTTAGTCAAGTGCATGAATCATTTTATATCACGTGTGCTAGTCGATAATGGTTCCTCTCTGAACGTAATGCTGAAGGCCACAATGAACAAATTACATGGTGAAGGGATTCATCTACGTCCTAGCACCATGGTGGTAAGAGCTTTTGACGGTAGTAAAAGAGAGGTCATAAGGGAAGTAAAGCTACCAGTACAAGTCGGTCCATGCACATTCCAAATTGTATTCCAAATAATGGACATATTATCAGCATACAGCTGCTTGCTGGGAAGACCCTGGATACACACAGTTGGAGTAGTTCCATCTACTTTGCATCAGAAGCTAAAATTTGTAATTGATGATAAATTGATTATAGTTTCTGGACAGGAGGACTTGGTAGTATGTGGATTGACATCCACTCCCTATACTAAAGCCACAGAAGAGGCTTTAGAAACCTCATTTCAGGCTCTGGAGATCGTTATTACAACCTATGTAGAGCCTTTCAAAGTAAATCCATGTCAGTCTAGTGCATCTTTGATGGTGGCCAAGACTATGATGAAAGAAGGGTATAAATATGGTAGTGGCTTGGGCAAAAATAATACAGAATCTGTAAAGCCACTGAAATTGGTGGAAAACAAAGGGAGGTATGGTTTGGGATACAAACCTACTCATGCTGATCGGAGGAGAATTATTGAGGAAAGAATTGAAAGAAGTCAAGCCAAGATAGAGGGTCGGGAGCCGAGAAGTAAAGTAATTTCCATGTGCAGCCTAGATCAGAGTTTCTACAACGTCGGTTGGATCAATGTCGATCAAGTGGCAGTCATTGAACAGAGGCATGGAGATCAGAGCTTCAATCATGTCCACCCTTGTCTTCCTGATGAAGAAATTGGCAATTGGGAATCTGTAGACGTACCTATGGTGTTTAATAGCAACAAAATGTAATGTTTTTTGGTCAACCCTATTCTTTGCCCAGAGCTTTAGGGTATTTGCTGTTTTCTTGGGCTGGATTTTAGGATTTGTTGTTTCGTTCACTTCATTCCGAATTTGAATTGTTTCCCTTTAAGAGCGTAGTATTGAGCATTTGCATAATAAATTGTGTTTTCATTTTCTTCTTCACTTTTTCTTTCTTTCTTATTTATTTTCATAAACTCGAATAATGCAGATATGTTGATGAATCTTTTGAAAATAACAATGTCAATATCTCATACCCTAATTTTACACTCCCCGTCAATAACATGGAAGATGATTATGAAGAAGACTGGGAACCCCCTCTTGAATTGTTGAGATTAGTCGAACAAGAAGCAAGAGAGCTAAAACCACATCAAGAGGATGTAGAGGTAATCAATTTAGGGGATGAAAATGAGAAAAAGGAGGTCAAGATAGGTACAGGGATGACGAAAGAAATACAGGGGCAATTGTGTGCTTTGTTAAGAGAATTCAGGGATATTTTTGCCTGGTCTTACCAAGATATGCCCGGATTAGACCCTAATATTGTGCAACATAAATTACCACTCAACCCAGAATGCCCTCTCATAAAGCAGAAGTTGAGAAGAATGAAACCAGAGGTATCGTTGAAAATAAAGGACGAGGTAGAAAAATAGTTCAATGCCGGATTTTTGGCAGTAGCAAAATACCCTCAATGGGTGGCTAATGTGGTTCCAGTACCAAAGAAGGATGGAAAGGTTCGAATGTGTGTAGATTATCGATAATTGAATCGTGCTAGTCCGAAAGATGATTTCCCATTACCGCACATCGATATCTTGGCAAATACAGCTAAGTTTTCATTGTTTTCATTTATGGATGGATTTTCTGGGTACAATCAGATCAAAATGGCACCTGAAGATATAGAAAAGACAACCTTCATCACACCATGGGATACATTCTGTTATAAGGTAATGTCTTTTGGACTTAAGAATGCTGGAGTAACCTGTCAGAGGGCTATGGTGACCTTATTCCATGACATGATACACAAAGAGATTGAAGTATATGTCGATGATATGATCGCCAAATCCCGATCTGAGGAAGAACATATTGTCAACCTGAGGAAATTGTTTGAAAGGCTGAGAAAATTCAAACTCAGGCTGAACCCAGCTAAATGTACTTTTGGAGTAAGATCTGGAAAGCTTCTAGGATTTATTGTCAGCCAAAGAGGGATAGAAGTGGATCCGGATAAAGTACGTGCTATTCTGGAAAAGCCACATCCTCGCACGGAAAAGGAAGTTCGAGGTTTTCTGGGAAGATTAAATTAAATTGCTAGATTTATTTCCCAGCTCACCGCCACTTGTGAGCCCATTTTCAAATTGCTGCGAAAGAATCAAGTGGTTGGTGGAATAAAGATTGTTAGATAGCGTTTGATACAATTAAACGATATTTAAGAGAACCTCCAATACTGCGGCCGCCAGTCCTGGAAGGCCTCTTATTCTATATCTGACACTATTAGACGGATCAATGAGTTGTGTACTTTGACAGCACAATGAAACAGGTAGAAAGGAGTATGCCATTTATTATTTGAGCAAGAAATTTACCGATTGTGAGCAGAGATACTCCTCTTTGGAACGAACGTGTTGTGCTTTAGCTTGGGCTGCTCACCGACTAAGACAATACATGTTAAGCCATACGACATGGTTCATATCTAAGATGGATCCGATCAAATACATCTTTGAAAAACCTGCTCTCACGGAAGAATAGCTCGATGGCAAATATTGTTATCAGAATATGACATACTTTATGTCACCCAGAAAGCTATCAAAAGTAGTGCCCTAGCTGACTTTCTAGCTCACCAACCAGTGGAAGACTATCAGCCAATATTACCTGACTTTCCGGATGATGACATCTCAGCTCTGTTTCATGCGGATAAGTATAACCATGAGGTGAATACATGGACTTTATTTTTTGATGGGGCTTCTAATGTAAAGGGCCATGGCATAGGAGCGGTGCTCATCTCTCCAGAGAATCAGTATATACCTGTGACAGCAAGACTGTGTTTCGATTGTACTAACAATATTGCAGAATATGAAGCTTGTGCTATGGGAATTCGAGCGGCCATTAAATATAAAGTTAAGATCTTAGAAGTTTATGGCGATTCAGCTCTAGTTGTCCACCAGATAAAAGGCGAGTGGGAGACTAGGGATCAAAAATTGATTCCATATCAACCATATATCAAGGGATTGGTGGAATACTTTGATGCTATAACATTTCATCACATTCCACGAGAAAATAATCAATTGGCTGACGCTCTTGCCACTTTGTCATCCATGTTCGAACTAAACCAAGAAGGAGAGTTGCCTACAATCAAAATGAAGAGTCACGAACATCGGGCTTACTGCAATTTTATCGAAGAAGAGCTAGATGGCAAGCCTTTGTATTTTGACATTAAACAATACCTCCAAAGTCGAGAATATCCAGAATCAGCCACTGAAAATGATAAGAGAATGTTGAGAAGGTTAGCCTCTAGTTTTGTACTAAACGGAGAGGTTCTGTATAAACGGAATCACGATATAGTACTCCTTCGATGTGTGGAGGCAAAAGAAGCCGAGTTGATATTGCAAGAAATGCATGAAGGAGCTTTCGGAAAGCACATGAATGGGCATTCTATGGCTAGGAAGATACTAAGAGCTGATTATTTTTGGATGACAATGGAAAATGATTGTTGTAAACATGTGAGAAAGTGTCAGAAATGTCAAATATATGCTGATAACATTAATGTATCACCAATTGCATTAAATGTTTTATCCGCACCCTGGCCTTTTTCCATGTGAGGTATAGACGTCATTGGAGCTATTGAACCGAAAGCATCAAATGGACATCGATTCATATTGGTGGCCATTGATTATTTTACCAAGTGGGTGGAAGTGCATCTTATGCCAATGTAACTAGGAAAGTAGTGGTAAAGTTCATAAAAAAGGAATTGATTTGTAGATATGGAATTCCTGAAAGAATTATCACTGATAATGCCACCATTTTGAATAATCAGATGATGTCAGAGTTATGTGAAGAGTTCAAGATTAAGCATCATAATTCTTCTCCTTATCGCCCAAAGATGAATGGAAGGGTTGAAGCGGCTAACAAAAATATAAAGAAAATAATTCAGAAAATGGTGGTAACCTATAAAGATTGGCATGAGATGTTACCGTTTGCCTTGCACGGATATCGCACTTCTGCGAGGACTTCATCGGGAGCCACACCTTTCTTGCTTGTGTATGGGATGGAAGCAGTACTACCATTTGAAGTGAAAATACCTTCTCTCAGAGTATTGATGGAGACCAAATTAGAAGAAGCTGAGTGGGTTCAGGCAAGATATGATCAACTCAATTTCATTGATGAGAAGAGGTTAACTGCTATATGTTATGGGCAATTATACCAAAATAGAATGAAGAAGACATTTGATAACAAAGTTCGTCCGCGAGAGTTTCATGAAGGAGATTTGGTGGTTAAAAAGATCATATCTATTCAAAAGGATCATCGCGGTAAATGGATGCCAAATTATGAAGGTCCCTATGTCGTGAAGAAGGTTTTCTCTAGAGGGGCACTAATTCTCACAAGAATGGATGGGGAAGAGTTACCGTTACCAGTCAACTTTGACGCAGTTAAAAAGTTTTATGTATAATATGATTCCGTAGTCTGGGGAATGTAATATTTTTGGGTATTGAAATTTATGCAAAAAAAATAACATTGAAATTGTATCTGCATTATCTTATGATGAAATGAAATTTTCTTTTAAATTCTTTCTTGTGCGGTTTGATTGCTAAGTATACATCATGGGTTGTCTACAAGATTTTCTCGAGGTCTGAAGGATGTCGTGGGATGAAAATAATAAAAATTGTACAAGAAATCATGTTTATGGAATCATTAAATTTATTGATAAAAATAATAAAAGATTTGACGCAATTTTAAAGCTTGGCATAGAAAATGAATTAAATTGATTTCTTTCATAATAGCATATTGGCATGCATGTGTTGGATACCCCTTTTGAGCCTTCCAACCAAAAGAGAAAGCGATTTTCCTCAGTAACATGTTTGTTGCCCACTAAAACTAAGAGAAAACATCATATTGGGGGCAATCAATCAGATTTTTCACACGGCTATGGATTTCAAGTTCTTTTAGCTAAAGGCATTCAAAAAAAATCAAAAGAAAAAAAGAAATAAAGGTCTGTTAGATTGAAAATCAGCAAAGGGCAATCTAAGCAAAAGATAGGACAATAAAGAAAAAGAGAAAAAAATATCAAGTATTTGGAATCGCTGGAATCTGTTGCGGGAGTTAATCTCTCTAAAAATCAAGCAATCATAATTCAAAATGATATATGGCCCATGTTTGTTTATCCTGAAACATCAATAAAAATTCCATTGTACCCTCTTTGGGCCTGAAAAGTAAAAATTTCTTTCAAAAATACCCTAAACAAGGATCATCAGCATGTTGGAATTCAGTTCAAGATAAGAGATCTATCAAAAAAAGGGTGCATCAAAAGCTCCCAAGTCAGAAATTAAGAAAAGAAATTCAAAAGGAAAATATGTGTCATCAGTTCAAATAAGGATGACTCACAAATAAAAAGAAAAAAAGGTGATCTCAGCAAGAACATGAACTGCTTCGTGCAATACTTGGTTGATGATCTTTGTTATAAAAAATGATAAAAACCGGTAAACAGTTTTTGAGCCTGTATATCCTTTTTGTTCAAAATCTTTTAAACCCTGACCACATTACAAACCATGTAAAGTCCATATTGATTGAAGAGTGGTTGTTGATGATTTTTCCAGAGAATAACCTTGCAACAGAGGAATACGGCTGCCAATACAAGTCAAGTTGCAAGAAAAATGCCTTTGGCAGAAAGGATGATACAAATTTGCCACCTAAATAAGAGTGAAATAGTGTCATTAAAGCATAAATATTGGGGCAATCCTTTCTTATATGTGTCTTTCCCATATTTTTTTTTCTTCACCCTAGCTCGAAATATTCTTTGAAATCGGGGACACTTTCATGTGATTCAATCAGCATCAGTTCATTTTCTTAAGTATGCAGCTTTCTCCACGTAAGTTGCATTACCTCAGTTTCCCACTAAATCTATTTTTACCCATCTAACCTAACAAAATTGACTATCCCTTTGAACCTTAATTTCCCATTTTTCAAAAAAACCTGGGGCAACTCTGCTGTTGTCAACACCCGATTTTGTCCGGGTAATATTTTAATTAAAGCATATTGATAAAAAAAATAAAAAAAGAATAATAACATAAAAAATATTTATTAGTTTAAGTTTTCTTGAAAAATAATGATAACAATAAAAAACAAAATAAAAATAATAAATTTGAATTTTTCCATTAATAAAAATAAAAAATGATTTTTTCCAAAAAAAATAATAAAAAAATAATTAATAAAAAAAAAAGAAAATAACAAGAAAATAACAAAAATATCTTAATTTAAAACAACAGCATCTGAAAATTAATAAATAAATAATAAATAATAAAATAATAAAAACAAATATAACAATAAAAATAACTGCTTCTATACTTGATTTGCAAGTTTTAAAATAAATATATATAAAAAAAAACTGTTTTGCTTAAATAAATAAAATAAAAAATAGAGTAGTTTATATTTGTCTGTTAATGTTTTAAATAAATAATTAAAAAATATATAACGGAAAAAACAGAAAAAACGGACAAGAGAGAGACTTTAATAAAAGGAGGAGAAACGGATACAGAGGGGATTGGGGGTTTTTGGAAAAAAAGCACACGGATTTTGGAGAGGAAAAGAGAGAACAAAGATGAGGAAGAAAAAAGAGAGAAAGAAAAAAACGGGAAGCACGCACAGAGACTTAAGAAAGAAAGAGAGAGGAGGAAGAGAAATGGAGAACACGTTAAAAATAAAGAAAAAAGAGAGAAAAAGCAGAGAAGATTGATTCTCCTGTCTTACTATCCACACTCAGTTTAAAACTGAGAAGCAAGAAACTTTTGGAAAGGAGACTATCATTTTTGAAGAACGCAGGTATGATTTGTAAGGTTTAAATTTTCATATGGATCTTGAAGTTTGAAATTTGTAAATCATGTGTTCTTAATAAAAAAAAGGAGGTCCTTTTGCTCTTTATAACATTTTGTTTTTTCTTTTTCCTTATTTATTAAATAATAAAAAATTCATCATCTTTCATCTTCCATACATTCTTCATCCATGTATTTTATGCTCCAAAAACTACTCCAAAACTGCCCCCACAAATAAAAAAGTCACCAGGCACCATATCTAATTTTGCATTATGAAGAATTCATTCATTCATGTTCCATTTTTAGATGCATGATCCCTTAAAATTAAAGTATCAATTCTATGTTGCATATAACTGTTGCGTGTTATTTTTCAACACCATAATTGATATATGCCCCTTTAATTCCTTTTTTATAAAAATGAAGAAAATAAAAAATTTTGACATATTGTTTTTTTCTTTTCTTTTTTAAAAAAATGTTTTATTTAACTTCCAACTATTCGAATTTTGATTTGAAAAGTTATGATGACTCGATTGAATTCTTAAAATGGTAGTTCGCACCGTATGAGAGTTTAATTTGAGAAGTTTTAACTTTGATTGGAATACCAAAAGACCGTACGCGTCTACGGTATCCAAATTTAAAGTTTTAACTTTGACTGGAATACCAAAAGACCGCACGCGTCTACGGTATCCAAATTTGAAGTTTACTCTAAAAAAAATATTCAAAATAAAAAATATACATAATTTTCAAAATTCAAAAAATATCAAACATTCTAACAAACAAGTATTTTCAAAGAACTACGTAACCCTGATTCTTCATCCCTGATGAAGATACGTAGGAGCAAGGTCAAACCTTGTCGGGCTCCCTAAAATAAAAAAAATATTTTGTTTGTTTTAGCTTAATCTCTTTCTTGGGAAAATAAATATTTTTAAAAAATCACACTCAGGTTACTTATTTAATTAAAGGTACCGTCTTAGGACGGGCGTTGTGGGGTGCTAATACCTTCCCCACACGTAACCGACTCCCGGACTCTAAATCCGGTTTTGTGAACTTGCCTTATCCTATTTTTGGTTTTCCATAGTTTTCCGTTAATAAATTATGGTGGCAACTCCTCTGTTTTATTTAAAAAAAAAATTATAGTTTTGTTCGCCATCCCTGTCGTGACCCCAATTGCGACAGCTGCATTTATGGTCAGCTCTCAAAGAGTATGAAAGATTTAAAATGAAGTTACCCCCAATACTTGGGGCAACTCCATTGCCTATTTGAAGTGTAACATTTCTTTACCGTATGTTTGTTCATCCACCCATTCCGACACATAGGCATCAAAATGTTAGAATTGATCGTATTAATAATTTTGTGTCAAGCGTTAAGATTTGTGAATGTTTTTCCCAAAACGAAAATTCAAAGTTCAATCAATGAATTCAATGATTCCATAAAAATAGTTGGTTTAAAGAGAGGAGCAAAATAGAAAATCAAAATCAAAATTTCATGCATCAGCATAAAGTCATGCATTCATTCCCCAGTGAAAAAGTCAAACTTGCCAAACATTTAAAAAATATATCATGCAAAGGCAAATCATAGATTCTCATGCATTCAAACATGCATTTAGTCAAGAACAAATCATAAATTGAATTTAAAAAAAATGATTTCATGATCCTATGATACAAGATCTAGTGAAAGATTATCCCCTGATTCAAAGTTTTGATATGTCGATCCCCTGCAGAAGAAAGGTCACATTTGATTTTGGCACTTGATCCCCTGCAGAAGCAAGATCTCGGCCATGCTTTACTTTTTGACTCCCTGTAAAAGCAAAGTCACAACTCTTCTTTGATATGTTGATCCCCTGCAGAAGCAATGTCACATTTGATTTTGGCACTTGATCCCCTACAGAAGCAATGTCTTAGCCATCATTTACTTTTCGACTCCCTGCGAGAGCAAAGTCACAACCACTCTTTGGGATCCTCTGTAGAAGCAAGATCTTCGCATTTCTTTTCAGCTCATGATGATACCTGGACAAAATCAGTGTCTCTATCTTTACCTAAGTTTTCACTTTGATAACATGAATTTTGCACAAATTTTCATATTATCATGTAAAACTTAAGTAAAGAAGGGCAACTGTCGACACCTAATTTTATCCGGGTAATCTTTTAAATGAAAATACAATAATAAAATAAAAAAATAAAAAAAATAAAAAAATGAATAATAACATAGAATATATATTTATTAGTTTAAGTTTTCTTAAAAATAATAATAATAATAATAATAATAATAAAAATAGAATTTTTCTATTAAAAAAGAAGAAAAAAACTAAAAAAAAGAGAAAAGGTGATAATTAAAAATAATAATAATAATAAATAAATAAAAAAATGAGTTAACTTTAAGTATTCTCCCAAAGGTAAGAGGAGGACACGGAGAAGAGAAAAAAAGCATAGAAGAGGAAAGAGTATTCAGATCACAGAAAGAAGAAAGCACGAAAAAGAAAAAAAACCAACCTCAATTATCGTGTATGTTTTTACTTTTTGATTATTTTTGAGTCTCACTATACGTTCATTCATTGCATAGAATAAAAAAAAAAACGCCATGATTCCACCACTTCTCTGCATTGTGTTTTCATCACGCACCTCCCCACCATTGTGTGTAATACCCTTTACACTCCATGGCCCCTATCACTTCCCCCACCTCGTCACCACCACCGTCACCATTACGGCCACCGCCACCGCCGCAACCAGTGGCGAGCAACTGTATTGTTGAATGCTCCTCTCTCGCTTCTCAACCGTCTCCTCCGCGTTTAAATCGCATGCATTGCATTCAGACCAAGCGAGAAAGGGAAGAGAATCGGAGAGAGAAAATTTAGAGAGAGAGATGTTGAAGAGAGGGCGCGGAGGATCGGCGGGGAACAAGTTCCGCATGTCACTGGGTCTGCCAGTGGCGGCGACGGTGAACTGCGCCGACAACACGGGGGCGAAGAACCTCTACATCATCTCCGTGAAAGGGATCAAAGGTCGTTTGAATCGTCTTCCTTCGGCCTGCGTTGGCGACATGGTCATGGCCACCGTGAAGAAGGGGAAGCCCGATCTCAGGAAGAGGGTGTTGCTTCGTCTCTCTTTGGTTCCGATCTAGAGTTTTCCCTTCTCGTTGTTCTTCGCCTCCTCAAACTAGGGTTTCCAATTTCGATCCATTAGAGCGAGATGTTTGGGAGAGCACCCAAGAAGAGCGATAACACGCGGTACTACGAAATCCTCGGCGTCTCCAAGAACGCTTCACATGATGATTTGAAGAAGGCTTACAAGAAAGCCGCCATTAAGAATCACTCCGACAAGGGCGGTGATCCCGAGAAGTTTAAAGAGTTGGCTCAGGCTTATGAGGTTCTGAGTGACCCTGAAAAGCGTGAGATATATGATCAGTATGGTGAAGATGCCCTTAAGGAAGGAATGGGCGGTGGCGGTGGCCATGATCCGTTTGATATTTTTTTCATCTTTCTTTGGCAGTGGGAGTCCATTTGGATCAAGTGGTAGTAGTCGAGGTAGGAGACAGAGATGAGGAGAAGATGTGGTTCACCCTCTCAAAGTTTCTCTGGAGGACCTTTACCTTGGGGCTTCAAAGAAGCTGTCCCTTTCTAGAAATGTCATATGCTCCAAGTGCAGTGGCAAGGGTTCCAAGCTTGGGAAGGGTTCCAAGTCTGGGGCTTCGATGAAGTGTGCTGGTTGTCAAGGTACTGGTATGAAGGTTTCTATAAGACACCTTGGTCCATCCATGATTCAAGAAATGCAGCATGCTTGCAATGAATGTAAGGGTACTGGAGAAACTATCAACGATAGAGATCACTGCCCACTGTGCAAGGGAGAAAAGGTTGTGCATGAGAAGAAAGTTCTTGAAGTTATTATGGAAAAGGGAATGCAGAATGGGCAGAAGATTACATTCCCTGGTGAAGCTGATGAAGCGCCGGACACAATTACTGGGGATATCGTCTTTGTGCTTCAGCAAAAGGAGCATCATAAGTTCAAAAGAAAGGCTGAAGACCTTTATGTTGAGCATACCTTGTCCCTTACTGAGGCCTTGTGTGGTTTCCAGTTTGTCCTGACTCACTTGGATGGCCGCCAGCTTCTTATCAAGTCAAATCCCAGGGAAGTTGTGAAACCTGATTCATATAAGGCAATTAATGATGAGGGAATGCCCATGTACCAGAGGCCATTCGTGAAGAGGAAGCTCAAGGAGTTACGAAAAGAGAATGATCTGCTGTTGAAATAATCTATTAGGTTTAGTGGGTTTATTTGCTTGCTACACGAGACAGCTTCAAAAGGATAGGATGATTGAGGATGCTGTCAAGCTTTATGAGCATATGATGGATGGTTCATACAAGCCATCAGTTCAGGATTGCAGTCTCCTTTTGAAGAGCATTTCCGGAAGTGATAAACTAAATTTGGATTTAGTTTTCAGGGTTGCTTTGGTTTAGGGCAGTGCGAGAGAGTAAAGCGAAGTGAAGAAGAGTATCGAAGGATGGAATCTGGGAGTGTTGAAGTGGAAGAGGAGGAGCAGAAACGCGTGCCGCTCAGGGAGAGACCGGAGTGGTTAGATGTTACTCCACTTCCGCAAAACGACGACCCCAAACCCCGTCGTTCCGATCGAGTACATGCAAGAATTCGCCAAAGTCATGGATTACTTTCGCGTCGTTACCTCGCCGATGAACACTCCCCTCGCGCCCTCGCTATCACCGCCGAAGCTATCCAATCCAACTCAGGCAATTACATTGTGTGGCATTTTCGGCAGTTGTTACTTGAGTCGCTAAAAGTTGACTTGCACAGTGAACTGGAATTTGCGGAGCGTATGGCAACTGGAAATTCCAAAAATTATCATATGTGATGTTTTGTAGGCATCATAGACGATGGGTTGCTGAGAAGTTAGGACCTGAAGCTAGAAAGGATGAGCTTGGGTTCACCAAAAATATCCTCTCTAGTGACGCCAAACATTATCATGCTAAAGTTTCAATTCCATGTTGTATATAACCGTTGCATTGTATTTTTAATTTGATATATATCCCAATTTCCAAAGTCTAGGCTTTAAACCTAATACTGTATCTCAAAGTCCATGCTTTAAACCTGGCACTGACGTCATTCACTTATTCTTGTCGGCCCCTTAAAAAAAATATATATATTTTCTTATTATTATTATTTTCATTTTATTTTTTTGGGAAAAATAAATATTTCAAAAAAAAAAAATTCTCTTTTACACATTTAATTAAAGGTACCATAGTAGGGCGGGCGTTGTGGGATGCTAGTACCTTCCCCACACGTAATCGACTCCCGGACTGTAAATCTGATTTTGCGAATTTGCCTTATCTTGTTTTTTTTGGTTAACATAGTTTTTCCTAATAAACTATAGTGTCGACTCCACTATTTTAAAAATTAAATTATTTTTGTTCGCCGTCCCCGTCGTGATCCCGGTTGCGACAAAATGTACTCCTATTTTTTATAAAATATAATTAATTGATAATAAATTTTTCCAACTCACATAAATCAGATGGTGGGTTCCATATTTGTGTATATAAGTTTAATCTAATATTCTTAAAACTTCATAATTTTTATTGAGTTGATATTATCATCCATTCCAAGGTATCTAGTAACTATAGTCTCTGCATATTTACATGTGTATTGAGTTAGAGTACTAAATATTCTATTTTGTATATCTATATATAATTATTTTTTATTAATAATTATATATGTATATATATAAGTTTAATCTATTAGGTTAAATTTTTATACACTAATATGGAGACCCGCCATGTGATTTATATCGTTAGAAAAAAATATTATTAATTATTTAAAAAATAGGCGTAAATTAATAAGATAGTACATACTCTTAATATAAAACACTAAACTTTACTTAAGATGTGAAAAAGCAAACTAATACTGATAATCATATAAAGTTATAAATTATGTGTAATTATAATTTTTTTTTAATTGTTTCTTCTACCAATTATTCACTTCCATAAAAAGGAGAAGATAGCCAAATACATACTCTGTGAAGTCGAGGTACCATATATGAGGAATGGAGGAAACAATGAGTGATAATGTATTTAAGAAATTATGGTCAATTAAAACACTACCCACAACTAAGTTTTGTGTTTAGAAACTCTAAGTTTTGTGCTTAAAAACTCTTGATAAATAAGGTGGTCATGAAGAATAACGTTAATATAAGAGGTGTGTAATCTTAATAGATACATTGTATGTAGTTTGTAGATATAATGAAGAATTAGTCAACCATATATTCTTTTGATGTGAAACCACTATTTCAATTTGGAAGAGCTTAGATAATTAGATTACAATTCGGTATACTATTTCTCAGCTAAGGAACATTTTTTATTTTATTTCGGACTTAGTATCTTTAGTAATACATCAAATCTCATTTGAAATTGCATATGGGTGGTGTCGTAGGTAAACAGACCAATCTACCCAATATATAATTGTTAGATCATCTATCATGGCCTATTGACAATTCAGCGGTAACAAATAGGATATTTACCTATATTGGTTGACCGGATACTCACCAGATCCATAAGTGTAAATACAGTTCAACCTACTTGCCAATAATCATTAAACAAGTGACATTGACAAGATGACACATGATAATCATCAACAGATACATTATAGGCAAAGTTTATACCACATGGGTAAGTTGAATTCTCAACCCAAGTACTCAATAGCTCATTCAAACCCATATAAAAAAAAATATCTAAAGAAATAAATTACTGTTACTTTAATCTTATTCATCATATAGTATTCTAATATTATTTTAATTTTAACGTAACTCTTAATTTGTTTATAATTTTACAGGTGAATTGTATCTATTAAGTGTTTTTTTTTTATTCTCTGTTTTTAGTAAAAATTTGTATTTTTCATAAAAAATATGTATTTTAATAAAAATTGTATTAATATTAGTTTTTTAAGTAGGTTTTTTATATTTTCAGCATAGACTAGTACTTATTGTCTTGTTTATGTTTTTTTCTTCTCTGAAAACATCTTTTTTGAGCCAGTTCTTGTTGTAGTATTTTTTTATGATTTATTTTTTATTTCTATTCATCGTTTATGTTTACTGTTTTCGCTTTTATATTTGATGTAATTTTTTCATTTAAAATTTTCCTCTAATCTTAATTTTTCTATGGAGAATGTGAAGTAAGGGAGTTGTATACAACATGCGTCTTCAGAGATTTGAGACTACATTAGAAAAAACTTAATTTACTTTAAAAATTATACGTGACTAAAGGTTTATCAGTAATCATGATCAATATTGTTCTTTCTTATACGATAAAGTGATATGTTTTTTATATTATTATTGGTACTAATATTCTATGTGCATAAATATTAAAGCTTCTTAATATACTTTCATCAACCTTAAAAGATAAATTACACAATAAATGATCAAAGTATTTACATCACCTTTCCACAAAGACGAATAATGCTTTAATTTATGATTTTTTTTATCTTATTTTGACTTAAAGCATAACGAATAAAGTGCAAATATATTTAATAAAGACATATTAAAAAAACAAGTAAAGAAGTGTAATTGGCACTTTACTTACATCACTAAGTGTTCAATAATTTTTAAATTAATGATAATTACAACAATTTTTAAATTAGTGATAATTAATTTAATAGTTAATTATTACAGTATTATTAATGCATCATCACATCCATGAAACAATTGTATGAATATGTAAAAAGTATCTACATATAAATATATAAAAATATCTATTTTCTTTAACAGCATGAATAAATAAATTAAAAGAAACACTAAAAGAGTGTTCCAACTTTATTACAATTAAAAATTATAAATTTAAAAATAAAAAATTATAAGTTTAAAAATATAAACATTAAATCTGACAAACATCAACCAAAAAGTGATATATATATATATATAAACACTTAATACAACTTCACAAAAGAATACATCCAAAAAGTTAAGTAACATGCAAAAATAAGGAATCATCCTCTATAACTACAATGTCATTATACACTAACTACAATGTCATTATACACGTAATGCCTGTGAAGTATGGAAAAAATAAGTTTACTAAAAACTTGCCCACTGGTGCTATGAGATGCTTCCCTTTGCTTACATACACACGTTTCTGATCTCCTTACAATTTCTCATTTCTCTATTACAATAGCAAAACCTTACCGTGTGATTCACGAACTTGCAAGAGAAAGAAAACAGTCCCTACAAATGACCTACAGACCCCACAATATTCTATTCTTCACACCTCATTGCCTACTAAGTAATTTCATACTATTTCCTTGAGACATGATTCCGGACACAAATACCAATCTGAAATTGAAAATTGTATCTTTTGATTTCTATACTTTGCCCAAGACCACTCTTTAATTTGTGCAAGATAAAAAATTTCCTCACAATCTACAATGCCATTTTTAAACACTATCCTATTTATCTGGAGTCAAATTTTTTGAATGATAACTACCCACGTACCCTTTTAAACAACATCAGCTTTTTACTGTAACCAACCTTATAAAAACTCTTAAAATTATTAATAACGGAATAGTTTCTAACAATAAGATATCTAAAAATATCTATAAAATATCACATGAATATTTAAAAAGGAAATATCTATATATATAAATATAAAAATATTATTCAGTTTATTTAAATTATAACGAAGAATCTTATATTCTAGTATAAAATTATATATATATATATATAAACAAAAGTCAAGTAAATTAAATATTGTAAAAATACTTTGTTGATAATCAAATTACAAAATCAGATCCATAAATTTGTTATGAAAAAACACTATAATACTACTGATATGAATATTTTATAATAAATTTGTGAAAATATATTACTGTTATATGTTTAGAAAAAAACTAAAAAATGATATCACCGTATCAATAAAACAATGTCTTCTAATTTATGAAGTTAATCTTTTGAATATTTTATGCAGTTTTAATTATAAGAAAATCAGATTCAAATTTTCCATCGTAATTTATTAAAACTTTGTGAATAACAATGGTCTATCCAAGATGTAGAAGAGACACGGTGAGAATTGTAATTGTAGCCTTGAATTGTTTGAAGGAAATTGTTGGAGAGTAAAGTTAAAAGACTTACCGGGTTTTCAATAATAAAAAAATATTGGATATTTACATGGACATTGGGAAGAATATTCAATTTATTTAAATTATAAGTGATGAAGGGAGATTCAAATTTTCCATAATCGTGTCTTGAAGTTTTACTAATTTCAACGTACAATACAATATTTAAAGATATACTAAAAATTATAACGGTAAACTTTTGAAGGGGATGTTGAAGAATAAAGTTAAACAGCTTATGATCATATTTATGTTTTTCTCACAAATAATATTGTGGAGGAGAAAGCAACATTAATTGCATTATCAGTATATTATTATTGACTAAAATTATTTTTAACATTGGAGAACTTATTCTGTTCATTATTATGAATTGAATAAATTGCTTTATATATATAATTAGTAATTTAAGTTGCATGTATTTGATAATTAATTTGAAAATGTATTTTATTTTATTTTATGTTTTGTTATTCTTTAACCGATATTTTATGGCTATTTGGTAAAATTTGATAACTATTTTAATCAATTTATTAATTTTTCTTGATATTATGTTATATTACTATTCATGATTATATGCATTATCACATATATTAATTATATTTTATCATTAATTAAATTTAATTAGCTAGGATTTGAAAATCAATGGAATCCAACCATGTGACTTGTGGAATGTGCTTTAGGTTTGTAAGAAATATAAAACTTAAAAATGTCGTTTTCTAATATGTGATATAAAATTACAAGAACAGGCCACTAATCACATGTTTAAATTCAAATAATTATAAATTTTTTTATAATTAAATTTAATTAATTATAATATTTATATAATATGTTATGAATTAAAATTGTTTAAATAACATTCTGCATGAATAAACATCAAGAAAAATTAAATAATTATCAAATTTCACCCATGCAGGTAGCCATTAGTATATAAGATTGGTTCAAGAATAACAAAATTTCAAATAATGATATAATACATTTACAAATTGATTAAAATATGAATGTATTTTAATGAACTAATAACACAATGCAATTAATTGAATTCACTTATATATAAGCTAATGTTGGAATGTAAAATTTTCAAACCAATATTTCTTAAACATCATCTAAGAACACGTTCTCTTTATATAACATCAACTTAATTAAAACTAAATTAAATAAATTTTAAAATTAAAAATAAAGATGTATCAACTTTAGTTTAGAGTCAACTGCTTTAATTTGTTAATGAATTTCTGTTATTTAAGCTCACATTCCTTAAAATCAACCTTCAGACACAAAAAAGCTAATTAATTTGTTACTGTAGTTTTAGAGTTTTCCATAATGTAAATCTGACATTATTAATTAATTAAGATATTTTTATTAGTTAACATCCACATTTAACCAACTTCAAAGACTTATTTTTTTAAAATATAAAGAAGGGTGATTAATATTCATGCATTTCTTAAAAAATACTATTTCATAATTTATATTTAGAAATGTGTTAATATATTTATTTATATTTTAAAAATTATTATGTCATAATTTATTCATTTCTTCAAAAATTCACTTACACATATTTTTTTATAAATAATTAATTAACAATAAATTCTCTCAACCACACAAATGAGATTTTGGATCTTATATTTATGTGTATGGCTAAAATCTCACTCTCGTTGGTTTTTATTTATTTTTTTCATACTCTCCCCCTTGTGACTGTGACAATATTAGCGTACAAAATTAAGATGATTATATTGAACTAAAATGTATAACAAATTCTTGGTTAATATTTTTTATTTATTTCAATTTCATTTTCAATTTTTTTAATAAAAAGATTAATATATATCATTTTGTTACCGTTAAATGATATTTATATTTTGTTCCCTGTTATTCATAAATAATATATTTTATAATTTTATCTTCTAAAGAATGCTATTATGAATACAGGAAAGAAGAAAACACAAGGTGGAGGAAAAAGCAACATTAACTGCATTATTTATTAAAATTATTGTCTAACATTGTTGTGTGAATTGAATTCAATAAATTGTTTTGTACATAATTAGTATTTTAAGTTACATCTAGGTGATCAATAATAATTTGAGAGTTAACTTTATCTTATTTATGTTTTTGTTGCTATTGAACCAATACCTTATGGCTACATGGTAAGATTTGATATATTTAATATTTTTTCTTGATATTAATTTTGACTCATTAGATATATTATGATTTATGGTTACATGTATTATCACATATATTGATTATATTTTATTATTAATTACATTTAACTATTTGGGATTTAAGAATTAATTGAGTCTAATCAAAATCCTATTGTGAAAGGATGAAATATATTGTAAGGAATAGAAAAAAAAAATTCATGGTGGCGGTTCAAGACTTTCGTGAATCTAAAGCAAATTGAAAAGACGGAGTCCTTTTTAAATTAATAACTTAATTAAAATAATGATATTTTTATCTGAATTTTTTTTTAGTTTTTTGTGATTAAAATTATTTATTAAATTATTATAATTAATTTATTTAAATTTTTTTTCAATAGACAATAAAGTTAATCGATTTAATTTTTGTTGAGACATTATTGATCTTAAATAAGATTTTATTAGTTTAAGTTTTGAAAATTTTCTTTCAACTGAAGCAACTAATACTGGAATTGTTAACATTATTCTATATACTATATATCCATTTGAAAAAAAATTTATAAAAGAATTTATTCTTTTTTATAATTAAGAATGTCTAACTGGTTTATCATTTTCCAATCATATAATCTCCTTTAATATATTTAATTCTGAAAATAAATCTAAGTCATCAAGATCTAACAAATTATCATGTTTCAAATATTTTTCAAGGTTTAAGCATTTTTCTTTCAAAAGTACACAACCCAATGACTTTAATTTCTTGATACTAATAAAAAATAAAAATTATCTTCATATATTTTAAATTGTTCAAATATATTTTGGTGGTAATTGCTTTATCTACAATATATAGAAAATAATCAATTCTAAATGACTCTTGAGGTGATTTCATATCTTCATTTTCAATATTTTCATCAAATTTTTGTTATGACTAATTCGTTCTTGACGAAACTTAGGCTCTACATCATTTCAGAAGCAATTTCTTTGGTAGAAATAAATGCATTTTCAAATCCATTTTCTCTATCTTTGACATAAATAAATGCATTTTCAAATCTATTTTCTCTATAGGTTTAAAAAAAAAAGACCTTTTAATTGCTTAATAGCCATATTAATATATTTTGATTGTAAACTTTTACTAACTGAGTTAACTGCAAATAATATATCATACCAAATAGTCATGCTTAACAAAAATTCAAAATTTTTCAAGTTCATAACTTGTTAAACACTCAACTTCACTTTTTATTTTAGGATCATCATTAGTTTCAACTAATTCAAATAAAGCATCTCTTATTTGTTGAGCTTTAAATCTTACAGCTTTCACACTTTCAACACTTTCCCAACATCTTTGTGACAATGATTTAAGAGTTAAGCTATGTATATGATTTTGTAAATTTTCCATCTTTTTGTAGAAGAAGAAAATAAAGTATATATACGTTGTAACACTCCAAAGAAAGATTTAGCTCTAGAACAATTCTTTTCTCATGTGCACCCATGCCCAATCTCCTGGTTCAAATGTGACTTGTCTCCTTCCTTTATTGGCATGAGTTGCATATTGCTGATTTTTCTTTTCAATCTGTTGTTTAACTCGCTCATGGATTTCTTTCACCTTCTCAGCTTTCTTCTTACCATCAAGGCTTCCTTGTTCATTGACGGGTAATGGTATCAAATCCATAGG
>Ga0209489_104755_pt1 | contig 24630 bp, 8 predicted proteins | sample SiratrowhiteBW_FD_187527 | JGI IMG/M metagenome (GOLD analysis project Ga0209489, IMG submission 187527) | Root nodule microbial communities of legume samples collected from California, USA - Siratro white BW (SPAdes) (version 2) | ecosystem: Host-associated > Plants > Roots > Nodule | place: USA...
GTTTTTCAAAGCCTAATATATTACTGAATATTTTCAAAACTTTTTATAGGTTTTGAAAACTGAAAAAACTTGTTATTAAATTCTTCATTTTGTAAATTTATTTTATTTTAGTTTTTTTTTTTTTAAGTTTGTAGTTTTTAAAGCATAGTTTTTAATTTCATCATCTTCTATACACAATTTAATATTCATATTATAATTCTTTTTATATCATTATAATTAAGTACGAGTATGTATATTATTATATCATATAATAGAGATGTACTTTTTAGAAATTTTCTTAGTTATTATATTTTAGTTAGATAATACAATGGATAACTCCTATTTTTTTAGTCTCAACTATGGTTGGTCTCTTAAAACTAGAGAATGGAAGACAACGATAGTCCGTACCCTCCTTGCTTAATTCATTGTGGAGATTTTCCAAGAAAAAATCATGACGTAATCGTCAAGGTTCAGCTCGATCGTAATAATATTATTACCATCAAGATAAGAATATTACATCATTATTGAGAATAAAGAAAACTAAAATCTCACATTAATTTTAAAATTAATAATAGCTTATTTTTTTCTTTCTTCTAGGAATAAAATTAAGTTTTAATTCCGAAACAAACAATATTCCAAATGTGATAATTAAATTTAAACAATGTTATTTTAATAAAGTTAAAGTTAAAATATATGTTCCGAACATCATAATATGGGACCTTTTAAGTGTATTAGAACAAGTCTTCAGATTGGAGACCTCCCTTTTGTTTCCACAAAAGATTCAACGTTCAGACTTCAAATTAGCTAGTAATAGTTTTAACAGGTAACTCATCTATAATTGTTAGAGTACAAGAAAATGAAGGATGTGGATAAACTTTTAAAGGTACTCTTGGAATAACTTGATCCCTTCTCATTATAATTTATGATTTTACACTAATTTCATCAACAGACTTAGAAGTTTTAGAGACAAAACATAAACTCCTTTCATTATAAAAATACACAAAATAAACACATAAACTCCTTTGAAATAGCTATAAACACATCACTAGAGAGAAGACACGAATACAACCATAATAACCAAAAAAATGGATTAGGAATGTCACAGCAGCTGAGGCAAGGTGAACTCCAACAAGCAATTGGTTAATAATCTTTATACCACTACAGAACAATTTTAACTGATGCTATTGAACATTTTTTGAGTTGAGGATACTACATTATGTGGATTTCAATGTCTCTTTCAATCAGAATTAACATTGCATTACCTGTTTCATGCAAAAAAGAAGTATCAGTATTAATACAAGGAAAACAGTGAATTAACATTGATTGGTATAAATACCTTCCAGAACCACAACCACCTTTGATAATATAATGCTTCTCACTTATCATTTCAACAAGCTTCTCACTTATCTTTTCAACAAGTCTCTAGTGATCATTTCCCGAACAAATTTCTCTGCCTTGTTAGTCTCATCCTTTTCAAAAAGTGCACAAATCACCACTTGAAAAGTTATAGCATCGGACATACAACCGTAGTCTTCCATCATGGACCACAAGGTCAACGCCTCATCAAGCAAACCCCTTTTACATAGACCACTGATCATAACATTATAAGTTTCCACATCAAAACAATAGCCTTCAATCAAAAGATCATGAAAAAACTCTGGGACATTCTTAAGTCTTCCCACTTTACACATTTCATTAATAACTATTGTACTAGTGTACTTATCCGGCCTAATTCCCTTCTCTATCATTTTCCTGAATAATTCAATTGCCTTCTCTGGATAATGATTTTTGCACAAACCGTCTAATAAGGAATTGTAAGTGATCACATTTGGTTGTTGATTTCTACCATGCATTTCCTCAATCAAAGCCCAGACATCAGAAGTTCTCCCAGATTTGCATAATCCGTCAATAAGGGAATTGTAAGTCACTATATTAGGAACCATATTACTCCTTTGCATTTCCTGCAAGAGAATCATAGCCTCATCCATCCTTTTACTCTTACATAGTTCATTAATTATGATATTGTAGCTGTAAATATCAGGAGTTAGTCCCATTTGGATCATTACATTGAATACATATTTGGCATTTTTGACTTCATTGACTAAGTTATACCCATCCATTAAAGTGCTAAGAGTAACAATATCCGGTTTTACACAAGCTCTCACCATCATAGCTAACACATTCTTGGCTTGTTTTATCTTTCCTTCTTTACATAAGGCATCAATCAGTATATTATAGGTATAAACATCTGGCATGATGTTATTTGATAACATTTCATTTATTAAACCAATTGACTTTTGTATCTGATGCCGAATGCAATATCCATAAATTAGGGTATTATAGGTGATGAATACATGTCACAAGCTTGACTAGCAAGTTTATGCTTGATCAAAGAATGAATAATTGTGTTTTACATTACCACATCAGTCTCGATTGATTGAGCTTCAATTATTCTCAGCAACTGGATGGCAACTTTAGTTTCTCCTATTTTGCACAATCCATTCATCAAAGTCCCGTAACTCGTTTGGTTGAGTCTAAACCCTTGTGCTACGACTTTGTCATGAAAGTTGAGTGCTTTGTGGACCTCACCCTTATTACAGAAACCTCTGATGATTGTATTAAAGGTTACGACATTTGGGTGATAACCGAGTTTGAGAATCTTAGAGAAAACAGAGAATGCGGATGTCATTTGCGATATGTGGCAAAACCAATTGATGAGGATGCTGAGATTTACAAGGTCATTTCGAATTCCCTTAAATTCCATTTTCTTAAACAGAGAAATAGCAGTGCGATAGTGCTGCATCCTCACAAGGGATCCCAAAATCTTTCCAAATTGAGAGAGGGGAGGAACAGGGCTCCTATAAAGCATGCGATTGAATTCGGAAACAGAGTGCTTAACACTGTGATCCTCAAGTGATGGGGTTTGAGAGGGAGAGAGGGAAATGCGGGTTGGAAGAGGAGAAGAAAGACGAACCTTCAAACTTCGGGACAGTGACATTGTTATGGTAGGAAAAATGTGAGATTGAGAGAGGAAATTAGGATTTGGAACAGAAAGGAGGAAAATTGGTATGTTTTAAATACTGTATATACACAAGTGTAAACTTTAAATTTTTTTAAAGTTAAATTATTTAATTACGTTGTAATTGTTTTATAACAATGATTTTTTCTAATTTTGAAAACAAAACAAGAATTACACTTAGGATTACTCTGCAATTCATTAGAAAAATTCAAATTTGTTAATTTATGCTAAGAACATAGGTCAATAATAAATAAAAAATTAGGAATAAACTTTTTCCTAATTTTGTTTACGGTGAAGTTTGAAGTTCTGTATTTCTTCTTCCTTCCCCAATCTTCCTCCATCTCTTCCAAACCCTAATTTCCTCTCTCACTCTCAGACATTGTCATAGCATAACAATGTCACTGTCCAGAAGTTTGAAGTTTTGTCTTTCTTCTCAAATCCCTAATTTTCCTCCTTTTTTTCCAAACCCTATTTCCTTCTTTCACTCTCACTCTCAGACCCCATTACTTGAGGATAACACTGTTCTAGACGCTGTCTTCCAATTTAATCGCGTGCTTGGTATGTGCCATGTTCCTTCTCTTGTTGAATTTGGAAAGATTTTGGGATCCCTTGTGAGGATGAAGCACTACCCAATTGCTATTTCCCTTTTTAAGCAAATGGAGCTTAAGGGAATTCATAGTGACTTTGTCACTCTCAACATCCTCATCAATTGTTACTGTCACTTATCTCAAATGACTCTTGCTTTCTCTGTATTCTCCAAGATTTTCAAACTCGGTTATCACCCGGATGCCATAACCTTAAATACAATCATCAGAGGCCTCTGTCTTAAGGGTGAGGTCAAGAAAGCACTAAACTTTCATGACAAGGTGGTAGCCCAAGGATTTAAGCTTGACCAAGTGAGTTACGGGACTCTGATCAATGGGTTGTGCAAAATAGGAGAAACCAAAGCTGGAATCCAGTTGCTCAGAAGAATTGAAGGTGGATCAATCAAGCCTGATGTGGTAATGTACACCACAATTATTGACTCTCTATTCAAAGGTAAGCTTGCAAATGAAGCTTATGATTTGTTTTCTGAAATGGTTGCCAAGGGAATTTCTCCTGATGTTTATACCTATAATGTATTGATTGATACTTTATGTAAGGAAGGAAAGATAAAACAAGCCAAGAATGTACTAGCTATGATGGTGAGAGCTTTTGCCAAACCTACTATTGTTACCCTTAGCACTTTAATGGACGGATATTACTTAGTTAATGAAGTCAAAAATGCGAAATATGTATTCAATGTTATGACCCAAATGGGAGCAACTCCTAATCTATATAGCTACAATATCATGATTAATGGATTATTTAAGAGTAAAAGGGTGGATGAAGCTATGAATCTCTATAGAGAAATGCATAAGAGGAATATGGTTGATATAGTGACTTATAATTCTCTTATTGATGGTTTATGCAAATCTGGGGGAATCTCTTATGTTTGGGCTCTGATGGATGAGATGCATGATAAAAATCAACAACCCGATGTAATCACTTACAATTCTTTATTGGATGCTTTATGCAAAAACCGTCATGTAGACAAGGCAATTGAATTATTCAATAAAATGATAAAGAAAGGAATTCGGCCGAATGTGTACACTTGTACAATACTTATTGATGGAATGTGTAAAGTGGGTAGAATTAAGAATGCCCAAGAGATTTTTAATGATCTTTTGATTAAAGGTTACTGTTTTGATGTATGCATTTATAATGTTTTGATCAATGGTCTATGTAAGAGGGGTTTGCTTGATGAGGCATTGACCTTGTGGTCCATGATGGAAGACAATGGTTGCATGCCTGATGCTATAACTTTTGAAATAATGATTTGTGCACTCTTTGAAAAGGATGAGACTGAAAAGGCAGACGAATTTTTTTGTGAAATGATCACTAGAGGCTTGTTGAAATCATAAGTAGAAATAAAGTTTTTTTACTGAGTGTGGATAGACAAATAGGTATGACATCCTAGAAGTGACCGGAAAAGGAATTCACAGTGTTGGTTGTTCTGCTGTTGACACTCATACTGAGAGAAGGTTTCAATTAAGAAAATCAATAATGCTTTTGAGCATGTGTCAGATGCTACAGAGATAACAAGAGAAATCAAACTCTTTTGTTTGCTTTGACATCCGGATATAGTTGAAATCAAGCATATGATACTTCCTCCCCCGTAATGAGAGTTCAGGAATGTCTATATTAGCTTGAGTTGATGGGTCTGAGCTTCATCATGTGATTAAGGTAAATGCTGATATTAACCCTGAGCACTATCTCATGTACCAACTTCTTAGAGCACTGAAATTTATACACACAGGTTAATTGTAATTAAGTCCTTGACTTGTTTAGATAGTGATATTAAACTAAATCAATTTCTTTTTGCAGTGCATTTCATCGTGATTTGAAGCCTTAAAATTATTTTGGCTAATGCTGACTGCAGACTAAAAATATGTGATTTTGGACTTGTTCAAGTTTCATTTAGTGAGGCTTCGTCAACTATATTCTGGACAGTAAGTATTCTAGGAACTTGATACACTTATTATTTCTGTTCTGCTTCTGCCTTTGCTGGAAAGTGCAGTCAAATTAGTTATTTCAATTCTAGAATCGTCCTTCTAACCATTTTGCTGACTGATTTTAGCTACTCTTATTCCGCTATACTGCAATCCAATTTATCTCTCAACAGTAAGCTTCTAGTATCCATTCCACCTTGCATCCCCTTTTTCTGTAGTTTGTGACATGTGTCTAAACTGTTATGGCTTCAAATCTGTTTGTGCTTAATTATGTGATATAGTCAAATTCTACAGTTTATTTCCTCAAATTGATACACTTTATTTCCTCAAATTTAAAAAGTTTCACTTTAGTTCTTATAGTTTTTTGTTTATATGAAATTGATCTTTATGACAGTTTTGACACCAATTGTGTCAATTTTGGCTGACTTGTCACTTAACATTGTTGCTTTATAGTTTTACTATAACTTCTTGATGATCATGTGAATGCCTATTTTGCATTCACGAGAGGAACACTGGCATGTCTCTGCTTCACTTCTTTCTCTGCATATGAAGTTACCTTATCTGCACAAAATGAAGTAAACAATCACCTATCACAGAAAAAACTCACTGAAAAAACACTGCTTAAATTAAGAGTATGTAGCAGATTTGGTGTTCCAAGTATATTGCCCACAGGTTTCTTCTTCACCAGGAAATAAATCATATTAATCCTTCAAAGATGGAGAATAATATAAAATTAGAAGCCTGAGAGTGTGGTGGCATAAGTTTGTTGCTGATTTGTAGAGAGCTATGCAGAGGGGTGAGACCATACACTTTCTTCCTTGACTCAGTTGTCCAAGCTGAGAAACAGTTTTTCCAACTCCTAGAGACTCCAACCGAGACTGCATAACAACATAATGTTACATTACATATACACATAACATAACATATTTCCATGACAAACAACATCAAAATCTCAACATGCCTGAACTGTACATTTTATTACTAGTAGTATATTTCTTCATTACTTGTATTTATAAATAGAAATATTAAAAAGATAAATTAATAAAAAACTTTTAGAAATTTGTATTAATATGTTGTACTCAAAAGCTTTTATATTACATGTTGTAATCATGGTGATGCCTCTGTGAAAAATACAATACATTATCACTGCTACAAACAGGAAATTAACAACATATCTTATTTTAGTTATAGCCTAATAAAATGTAAAAATATATCTAGCAGTAAACTTGTAATTTTGAAAATATTTTCTGTCATTCTACTACATTCAACATGGAATCCTATTATATAATGTGAAGTTTCAATGGTTTATCATATTTCACTTTATATTTGGTTTCGTAAAGAAATTAAGGAGTCCGTCAAATTTTCATTAGAAATTTGTACCGTTTTATTGGTTGATTAAGTTATTTATTATGATTTTAGGTAGAATTGTTGACGGTTTATTTTGACTTCATGAGTGAACCTTGATTTGTTATTTGAAATTTACTAAAAATCTAGTCTAGTATTACTTGTTTTTATTAAACTTTGAATAGTCTAGACATTTTAAAAATTTATCCTTTTGTCTCCGTTAATACATATACATTAATTTTTATCTTCATTTTTTATGATATTTTGGTATGTTTAGTTAGTACTTGTTATCCAGTGCAAAGTGTGTGATTAATGTACATGGTAGAAAGAGAAGTAAACTCAAATAATGCTTGAGAAAATCTACTTTCAAAATCATCCTTTTTTTAAAAAAAAAAAAGTTATGAATGTTTGTTGTCAAGGAGTAATTAATGTACATGTACACAAAAGTTGAAAGAAACCAACATGTCAATCCTTTTTCGCATGTGTTTGTTGAAACATATCATCTATCTGCAAACAAAATATTTTATAAATCAAGGAATTAGTTATACATCATATATTAATAAAAAAAGTTCATAAAAAAAAGTCATGCCAAAGGTGTGTTCATACATGTTGGTGGATCCCCGGTGTCCAAGATTCCTTCTTTTTCAGATGCAAGATCTTTTTAGCTGTATCAGATGTTGATCAATATAAAGACGTATTTCACTTTTTCAATAGGCTATTTCAAACACTAATTCTAATCATTTAGACTTCTTACCTTTTTCGCGAGCTTCTTTAAATATCTTTGAAAGTCTATCAGAATCTTGGAATGAAAATTTTTCATGATCTTATCGTCATCTTCAATCCTTAATGTCACCTTCCTCTGCAAACAACAACAATCATCAATCCAAAGTGTAAAGTTATCTTAAAATGCTGAAAAATTAGATCTCAATTACTCTTAGAGATTTTCCCTTATTTTAATCATGTCTGACCAAATTATTGCTTATTAATGACTGCGATGACCTTTGATGTAATTTCTGATGGATAAACCTAAATATCAAAATAAAGTTAATCATAGTTATAAAATAGTAATAGTAAATTATAGATATATAAATTTATCATACTCTTACCCTCTTTCAACGATCGAATCATAAGACAATCACCAACTAAGGGGACCTTGTCCTCTGAATATATCCATGATGTAAATATGGTGATTGTACAACATTTGGATTAGAGGTTGATGGATTAGAACCAATAAAAGGGAAAGGGGATAGGGTGGATTGATCATTTACTAATGGTGTGGATCCAACAACATGGGCTGCTAGTGCAATCAATCCAACAACAACGGGTGGTGATGGTGTAGATCTATCAACATCTGTGGTTGATGGGGTGGATCCATTAGTTGAGAATGGAGTAGATGTAGTGACTTAAGTAAATGGGGTTTAGGTTGTTTATTTGGGATAACAATTTTATTACATAAAGTTTTTCTTTCTTTTCCTTTATTTGCACGAGGTGACTAGGAAGTGGATCATAACCTCCTAATGACATAAATATACAAAATACATCAATGTTATCATTTACATTACAAAGTAGACATACAATCAATAATTATCATAAATATGAATTCGTACAACTTGCTTAATGATTAATAATTAATACATTATCCAAGAAAAATGCTAGTAACATTATTAGAAAATGGAAAATTCATATTGCTAGGAACATTAAAGAATCGAATGAGTTTGATTTGAAAGAGTGTTCCTAGAAAGGGAGAGCAAGTGAATATAGTTTCAAAGAGTTCAAATTGGTACAGGTCATTCTCTTCTTATAGTTTTTTGTTTATATGAAATTGGTCTTTATGACAATCACACCAATTGTATCAATTTTGGCTGATTTGTGACTTAACATTATTGCTTTATAGTTTTACTTATTATAACTCCTTGATCATATGAATGCATATTTTGCAGGCTCTTCATTTTGCATTCCCTCCCCCCTTGCACAAAATAAAGGCCAAATACTTCTACTGATTACAGATCAAATGGGAGAGTATCTAGTGTAAATGATCCACTTTTTTGAATGAAAAAATTAGGAGTGGAGAATACCTCTTCTTCTTAAAGATTTCAAATCTTTGTTCACAAGTAGTCTCTCTCTCTTTCTTCTTCCGCAATGTGACACAAAAACAAGATTTTTTTTTTTGTATTTGGTCCCTAAACATGTTTGTCGTATTGGCATGAAAACCAAATTTATACATAGAGATTTTACAGGAATTGTCTCTGCATTTTATATGAGTCTAAATGTCCTTATAACATTCATTTAGTATGTTTAAAGAGAAATAAAGTTTAAAATAAAAAGACACATTAATTTACTTTGTTGGTAGATTATTATTCTTGCAGATAAACTTTGACACCGATACAATACATGAGGAGTTGGATTTTGAGCTCTTGACAAACCGTAATGGTCAATCCTACACATATGAATTTTCCCACTTGTATACGATATACATTAGAATTCTAATAATAATAATATTAATAATAATAATAATAATTAATGAACTAAGTATGTTACCAATTAGAATTTAATATTACACAGAGGTTGTAAGCGGATATGATTCATTATACTAAAACAAAAATTTCATTTTATTCAATTGTCAAAATAAAAAAAATGTCTATTTTATTTAATTATGAAAATAAAAACAAAAATTATGGAATATGCCTTCTCGAAAGATAACATTATAATTAATTTAAGATATTTATCATAAACACAATAAAAATAATAAAAGTGACAAAAATAATATAAATTATTATTCAACCACAATTAATTCTATTAAATCTTAGATAATTTTTTTAAAAAGAAATAATAAAATATCTTTATATTAACATTATAAATAAATATTAACTTCCTTCAAAGAAATGTTTTCTTAACTTTTTTATGAGTGTATATGGTTTTAATTATATTTCGAAATACCGTATTTTAAAGTTATTAATTAATGCATGTTTTATACGATAAAATTATGACAAATTGAAATAAAAAAATATTAAAATAAGCAAGGTTTTAAGTTAGAGTAACTTTTATAATGTAGATTATGATTATTTCAAAAGCTTAAAACGCAAACAAAATTATTAAAAGAAATAAAACTAATAAACATGAAGTCATAAATTTGAGTAAAAATAATATAATGGTGATATTATTGAGATAGTCAATATATTATATTTAATTTAGGTCTTACTTAAATTGCATCATATTTGAAAGTTAAATTATTAATTACGTTGTAATTATTTTATAACAATGACTTTTTCTAAGTTTGAGAACAAAACAATAATTACATTTTAGGGTGATATTTAGTTACTATGCAATTCATTAAAAAAGAAGTCAAATTTATTAATATATACATTTAAATTATAAGAACAAAGATCAATACATTAAAAAGAATGCAAACCCTAATTTATTCGATCACATACCAATTTTCCTCCTTTTGTTCCAAACCCTAATTTCCTCTCTCACTCTCACATTTTCCCTATCATAGCAATGTCACTGTCCCGAACTTTGAAGGTTCGTCTTTCTTCTCCTCTTCCAACCCGCATTTCCCTCTCCCAATCTCCCTCTCAAACCCCATCACTTGAGGATCACAGTGTTAAGCACTCTGTTTCCGAATTCAATCGCATGCTTCATAAGAATCCTGTTCCTCCCCTCTCTCAATTTGGAAAGATTTTGGGATCTCTTGTGAGGATGCAGCACTATTCCACAGCTATTTCTCTTTTTAAGAAAATGGATCGAAAGGGAATTCACAGCGACTTTGTCACTCTCAACATCCTCATCAATTGTTTTTGCCACATATCCCAAATGACCTCTGCATTCTCTGTTTTCTCTAAGATTTTCAAACTCGGTTATCACCCAAATGTCGTAACCTTAACTACAATCATCAGAGGTTTCTGTAGTAGCTGTAGTAGGGGTGAGGTCCAGAAAGCACTCAACTTTCATGACAAGGTCGTAGCACTAGGGTTTAGGCTCGACCAAACGAGTTACGGGACTTTGATGAATGGATTGTGCAAAATAGGAGAAACTAAAGTTGCCATCCAGTTGCTGAGAATAATTGAAGCTCAATCAATCGAGCCTGATGTGGTAATGTACAACACAATTATTCATTCTTTGATCAAGCATAAACTTCCTAGTCAAGCTTGTGACATGTATTCTGAAATGGTTGTCAAGGGAATCTCTCCTGATATCATCTCCTATAATACCCTAATTTATGGATATTGCATTCGGTATTAGTTACAAAAATCAATTGGTTTAGTAAATGAAATGCTATCAAATAACATCATGCCAGATTTATATACATATAATATGCTGATTGATGCCTTATGTAAAGAAGGAAAGATAAAACAAGCCAAGAATGTGTTAGCTATGATGGTGAGAGCTTGTGTAAAACCGGATGTTGTTACTCTTAGCACTTTAATGGATGGGTATTACTTAGTCAATGAAGTCAAAAATGCCAAATATGTATTCAATGTAATGACCCAAATGGGAGTAACTCCTGATATTTACAGCTACAATATCATAATTAATGAACTATGTAAGAGTAAAAGGATGGATGAGGCTATGATTCTCTTGCAGGAAATGCAAAGGAGTAATATGGTTCCTAATATAGTGACTTACAATTCCCTTATTGACGGATTATGCAAATCTGGGAGAACTTCTGATGTCTGGGCTTTGATTGAGGAAATGCATGGTAGAAATCAACAACCAAATGTGATCACTTACAATTCCTTATTAGACGGTTTGTGCAAAAATCATTATCCAGAGAAGGCAATTGAATTATTCAGGAAAATGATAGAGAAGGGAATTAGGCCGGATAAGTACACTAGTACAATAGTTATTAATGAAATGTGTAAAGTGGGAAGACTTAAGAATGTCCCAGAGTTTTTTCATGATCTTTTGATTGAAGGCTATTGTTTTGATGTGGAAACTTATAATGTTATGATCAGTGGTCTATGTAAAAGGGGTTTGCTTGATGAGGCGTTGACCTTGTGGTCCATGATGGAAGACTACGGTTGTATGTCCGATGCTATAACTTTTCAAGTGGTGATTTGTGCACTTTTTGAAAAGGATGAGACTAACAAGGCAGAGAAATTTCTGCTTAAAATGATCGCTAGAGACTTGTTGAAATGATAAAGTATGGATAGACAAGTAGTTATGATTGGAAAAGGAAGTCACGGTGTCTGGTGTTCTGCGGTTGACGCTCATATTGGGTAAAAGTTGCAATTAAGAAAATCAATGATGCTTTTGAACATGTGTCGGATGCTGCACAGATCCTCTTTGTTTGCTTTGGCTGCCTGATATACATAAATACGTCTCTGGCTTTTATCAATACTTCGTTTTAGATATTGTGGAAGACACTGATGTAATGAATAATCCTACTGATGTTGCCCTTAAGAGTGCTGGTCAGGTCTTAGCAGGTAAAGCGAATTGATCATAGAAGTGAAAAATGTTAATTCTAATTCCGGATTTACAGTTATTTCAGAAATAATTTTATGGTTAATTTATGTTAATTCTTTGAAATCAGCCTTGAGTGAGAAGCTTTATATTATCAAAGGAGGTTGTGGTTTTGGAAGGTATTTATTAATCTACCAATCAATGTTAATTCACTGTTTTACGTTAATTAATACTGATACTTCTCTTTTGCATGAAACAGGTAATGCAATGTTAATTCTGATTGAAAGAGACGTTGAAATCTACATAATGTAGTATTCTCAGCTCAAAAAAATGTTCAATAGCATCAGTTAAAATTGTTTTGTAGTGGTATAAAGATTATTAACCAATTATTTGCTGTAGTTCACATTGCCTCAGTTGCTGTGTGACGTTCCTAATCCATTTTTTTTGTTATTATGGTTGTATTATGTCTTCTCTCTAGTGATGTGTTTATGGCTATTTCAAAGGACTTTTATGTGTTTATTTTGTGTATTTTTATAATGAAAAGGAGTTTATGTTTTTGTGTCTAAAACTTCTAAGCGTGCTGATGAAATTGGTGTAAAATCATAATCCTAGTTACTCCTCTAACTGGGCTTTCAAACGCTCTCAAGGAAAAGGAAATTTTTAGTATTTTATAATGAGAAGGGATCAAGTTATTCGAAGAGTATCTTTAAAATTTTATCCATATTTTCTTGTACTAACAATTATAGATGAGTTACCTGTTAAAACTATTACCTAGTTTGAAGACTGAACATTGAATGCTTTGTAGAAACAAAAAGAAGGTTTGCAATCTTAAGACTTGTTCTAATACATTCAAAAAGTCTCAGTCTCACATCATGGTGTTGGGAACATGTATTTTTACTTCAAGTTTATTAAAATAGCATTGTTTAGCTTAATTATCACATATAAAATATTGTTTGTTTTAAAATTGACACTTAATTTTATTCTTAGAAGAAAGAAAAAAAATAAACTACCATTAATCTTAATCGATGTGAGATTTTAATTTTCTTTATTCTCACAAATGATATATTATTCTTCCCTTAAGTCATTGAAGATAATATTATTACGATCATTATTATCCAACCTGAACCTTGACTATTATGTCATGATTTTTTTGTGAAAAATCTTCACAATGGATTAAGGAAGGGGGTATCATTGTCTTCAATTCTCAAGCTTTAAGAGACAAACCCTAGTTGAGGCTTAAAAAAAAAAAATAAGAGTCATTCCAATGAATTATCTAACTAAAATATAATAACTAAGGAAATTACTAAAAAGTACATATTTTTTTATAATATAATAATATAGATACTCGTCCTTAATTAGATAATGATATAAAAAGAATTATAATACGAATATTAAATTGTGTTTAGAAGATGATGAAATTAAAAGCTATGCCAAGGATTATAATTATAATTAGAATTTCAAATTTAATTTAATTTTATGGTAAACAGGTATTGGAAATGATAAGAATAACAAAGGGGTGTCATTTATAAGGTTGGTGATAAGGAAAAAAACATAACAATGAAAACATAAACAAGTAAATAACAACAGGAACAAAGTAAAATAGGAAAAAAAATGAGTTCTGTATTTAATCTTTGGGAACATTACAAAATTCTGTTTTTAGTTCTTAATAAATTCAAATGAAAATTTAAACTTCCTCTTTCACATAATTATTGTTATTTATTGTACTATCAAGTATCCAGCACCTAACAATATGGAAATTTGATATCCAAATAAAATAAAATAGATGGACACAACATTTAATTGCTGAACTCGGATACAACTCTATTAAAGTTTGACTTTATATATATAAATTTTTTTTAACTAATTACTAACTTTACCAAATTTTATTATAATTTTAAACTTAAACTTGAGGATCAAATTTGCAAGTGGCAAAATAACTTCCATTTTCTCTTCCATAATATTCTCAAACACAATCATTCATCTAAAACAAGAGTTGACCCCATCATTTCCCTTTATTTTCTCCTTACACGTTACTCAATTAACTTTCCAAAGCTCATTCATATTAATCATTAACATCCATTGACCAACACCACACTCATAGTCTCAAAACAAAACAAGTATACAAGTGTTGATTTTGTTTTTTTTTTTTTTCTTTGGACGGTTTTACCCAAGAGAATTTGTCTCTCACATGTAGTGGAAAACTCTCAAATTTGTAACCTCACTGGTGATATGAGAATTGTAGCTCAATTGATGTTTTCCACATCATTTTGGAAAGGTACTTTGCAAGCATGATTGATAATATGAAATGGTGATGGCAACATTATTGGCTTCAAACCCTGTGCCATCCACAGAATGAAAGATAAATAAATAAATACACATCTCCATCCACCTTTTAGGTTAGCCAATAAGAATCATGTAACAATCTTACCTTATCATCTCATTGCTTGACCTAGTAGCATCCCTTTGTCTTTTCTTATGTACCATGTTTTCATCACTCATTACAAAGAACACCCTTTTCCAAGTTAAATATACATAGAAGTGCTTCATTTCATGTTTATTGATCATAAGCTTAAATTCATTTAATTTTATTCATTCACTGTAAAAAACTATATTTTTAAACTGTCTATAATTGTAACTATTGAAGAGTGTGCTCAAATTTAAATTAACTTGTAATAAACTAAATATGTAAAAACAAAGTTTACCAAATTAATTGATTCAGCCTAAGTTAAAACTCTTACTTTTTTCTAATGATTTCTTAATTTAGTGATTGTTTTTCATTAAAAAAAATCAAACTTTGAAAAAAATGAAAGGAAGGATGAGAAATTTTAATTAAATATGATTAGGAGAAAGTATTTCACTTTATTTATACTTATCATTTGATTAAGAAGAGATGATTAGAAACAAATGTAGGTATATTCTCTACTAAATCATTGTCTTTGTTCTCACTTCTCAACCACTTCTCCTAACATAACCACAAAGGTTTTGCCGCAATCATTCCATAGTTTGATGCTACTCAACACAATAATTGGCTCCAAATTTTGCTGAGTTTGGTTCATAGTGAAAGATATATTTTTTTTTAACTACCAGGTCAAATCCATCATTTTAAAAGTTACTTGTACTTTAATTGGGATCAAATGAAACTTGCTTCAGTTTCTGAGACCTCACATCAGATTATGTTGTGCCCCTACTTGTTAAAGAACTTCAATTGAAGTTGAATCATTGAAAAAACATTAAAATTACTCAGATGAAGTGTTTGATGCACTGAGAATCAGATTAGAGACCTGAAAACAATTTCATTTCAAGCATTTGTATTGCTCTGTTGTATGACCCTGGGAGTTGTGCAAGTGATACATAGGTGATTGTAATAGAAGATACCAAGTGTAGTTTTCAGTCACAAAATGGAAGTTACTCTCTTTTTCATTTTATTGGATACAAGAAGAATGTGTTCTACACATTACCTACACATACATTACATTACAAAGAATCAAATGAATGAAAGAATGAATTGATTTTGTACATCTACTGCTGATTTCTATAGCTAGATCTCAATTACAACCACTGCAAATCAGCAAGCTAAACTTTCAAACTATAGCCAATTAGAAGACAGAAACAAACTTCAGGGATAAATTGTGACCTTGAAAATCAGTTCCCTCTTCATGGCTTTGATGTCTCAGTTTCTTTGCCATCAACAGTTTCTGAGTGCTTCTGTTTTACCACTTGGTGGATTCCAAAAGCAATTATCTGCTACATGCGTGTTTGGAATTCGTTGAGAAGTAAGAAATCACCTTTGAAATGTAAAGTTATAGTTACTAGTTCCTGAAAAATCACTTCTGAAACGTGGAACCAAACACCCCTTACACAATTTACAATCTACTCATGTCCAGATCTTTTTTGGAGTGCAGCTGATTTTGTCTCATGACCAATACATCCAAAGCCTCCTTCATCCATGTATAAGGGCATATTTCTTTTGCCTCAGCCACAGTCATCTGCATGATGCATATCAATTCAACATTAGAACACTAGCAAAATCAGAGTTATCAGATTAAAATATTGCTATTGGAAAAGTGAATCTGAAAATTGAATGATGGGCTAAACACTTACCCATCTGCGTTTTCTTGTGTTCATCTCTGGCCAGTTATCCAATTCCTTCTTAACAAGCAAAGGGAACATGTATCCCTCATGCATTATGGGTTGGCGTTTGCTCTTGTAATACCATTTACCCAAATTACTCTGCAAGAGATCAAACACCACACATAAGGTAAGAATCAAAGGCACAATTATTTATGGGGCTGAAGAAAAACTCAATCTAAAAAGTGCTTGCACACACACAAACACACTTACCTCAACACTGCCAATAACCCCAGCTTCTTCTACAGTCTCCCTTAGAGCAGCTTGTTCCATGGATTCATCTATTTCCCAACCTCCCTGTGGCCAAACAACACACTGACATCAGCAACAAGACCAAAAGGGGTTGAAATGAACCAAAAATTTAGTTTCAAAACAATACAAGATGTGGAGGACAAAACAATACCTTTGGGAACTGCATTCCATGACCTTTCTGAGCACTAATGACAAGAACCTCTAACTCCTTATCTTTTGTTCCATTGTTCTTGTATCTGTAAGGAATGCACCTGTTCATTTCCACAAACACCCCACAGAACAAGTCAGCATAACAACTCAATAATATACACACAAAAAAAGAAAAAGACAAATTTAACCTCAAACCCACCAAACGAAAGAATCATTTTTTATTTCAAAAAATGTATTTTTTTTTCTGCCACCGGCCATCAATAATTAAATCAAAAGACACCCTTTAAACCCTCTTAAAAAAAAAAACAAAAACAAGAAGCCCCCAAATTGAGAAAAACTTGAAATTTTCAAAACATCTTCAACTCTAGAGATGCTGCTAACTCTGGTTATTTTTTCAAGATTAGTTTTTGTTTCTTTCTATCTTTCAGTTCTTAAAACACTTGTTAAAAGAAAATTTTCCAATTTCAACAAGTTTAAATTAAAACCAAACCCTGGATAGTGTAAAATTACTGCGATAGAAACATTTACTAAGAGAACGAAAGAAAGTAAGAAACCCCTAAAAATCCGAACTTGATGAAACCCCAGAAGAAGAAACATGGAGAAAAAGGCATAGGAAGGAACAGAAACACACCCCACAACTTGGCGACATCCTTGGTCATAGCGCTGCAAATGCCTGCCAGTACGAGGGGAAACCAGAGACATCATGTTCTCCAACTGCTTGGGAAACAAATCCTTGGAAACCCTCTTGGAGAAAAGAAAAGGGTATATGAATTTGCAAGCCAAATTCCGAGAAAGAAAGAGACCCATAACGCTAATCTTGTTCTTGTTGTTGTTGTTGGAGTAGTGGAATAATGATAATATTAAATGGGAGAGAAGAAGAAGAAGAAGATGAGAAGAAAGAAGCAACAGACATGAATTATGGCATGGGACAGGCAAAGAGGTTGTTTATATATAACTACCTGTTTGTTTCTTGGGTGGAAGATGTGTGTGTGTGCGCGTATAGATAAGTACAGCGTTCAAAATACACAGCGCATGACCAGTACGTTTACTCACGCGCTTTCTCCAATTGAAACGTTTTTTCTTTTCTTTTTTTTTTTTTATCTTTTTTGGGTAGAAATTTCTAAAAGGCTTTGAGGGTTTCAATTTTCCACCTTCCACGTTTCGAAACGCTGTTATTTTCTTCTCCTGATATTTTCTGAAGTAGTTTTATATTAAATGTGTTCCATAACATTGCAAAAATAAATTGTTTTAATAATTAACTATTTATAATTAGGCATGAATATTTATAATTATTCTTTTGTTTACATTTATTGTGATGGTTACTTTTATGATAATAAATATGCACACAATGGCTACATCCCCCATATGTTTACTAGTTATTATAGTTTTAATCAGTGTTTAGTTTATTGAATTTTCTGAGAGATAATTAATTTTCATTAAAAATGATTTATGAACAATTAAAATAGCATAAGGTTAATAGAAAAAACTAAAAAAGTAAAATAAATTCACACACAAGTCGGAATATTAATTTCGAGTAGTAAAACAAGTTATTTAATCCGATCCAATGGCCTACGAAAAGTAGGACTATAAATTTTGACAAGTATTGTCAGTTTTTTTTAATTTTATTATATATATATATATATATTAAATATAATTAATTATATAAATATTCTCTAAATTTTTAATTAATTAATTAATGTCTCTAAATAAATTAATTAAAATGATTTTTACTGTTAAATTATTTTATTATAATTAATAATTATAATTTAATTTATAATTTTAACGATTTAAATTATAATATTATTGTATATTTGTATTCTTCAAATAATATAATAAAAAATTTAATTTTTTAACTTTTATTCTTTTTTTAAAAAAAAAATACGAGTTGATGAATTGAAGAGTTCAACTTAATTCATTTGGTATCGGATTTAGAATTATATTTCATGCCTAGTATTAATGATAGCTTAATATATACTTCAAAAAACATAGGTGTAATATTTGTTTTATGGAATTGATAATATGATATTCTTTTTATAGAATGTGGTTAATACCGATTTTATATAAACAAGCTCAGCCGGAGTTATTTATTGAAATTATTCTCATATTTTATTTGTTAAATGATATAGGTTAATTCACCCTTTATTCTATTTACAATACGTTTAATGTTGATTTAAAAGAATACAGTTATAAATTTAAAATACGATTAAGATTAAATTTTAAATCAGTTTTAATGTAGAAATAATTATTTGTATTGGTTGAAGATGAAAAATATATTGTACCCTCCAAAATTTGAAGAACCAAGCAATCACGGAAAAAGTTGAGGTAATTTAGAGAACCTTATTCAAAGAAAGAAAAAAAACATATTCAAAAGAATATTAAATTTCAATATTTCATATGCTTTCTTATAAACTTCAACTTATTTTTTAAACACATGGATTAAAATATTTTTTTTCTAGAAGAAACAGCCGAAATCTAATAATTTAATGTCACATACACACTATGAGAATTTACTTTAAAATAACCCATTGTGTGATTGAAATGCAAGATGTCAAAGATAGTGACAAAAAAAATGTAGAGACAAAACAAAATTTAAATAAAAGTAAGAAAAACATTTACATCTAACATTTTCAGATTTGGAAACAATAACATAATATATAAACTTTAGTTATGAAATTTCTAACTCATATGTCATAACATTATCTTCCATTTTTTTTATAAGTACACACTCATGTTGAGCAAGTACTATCTACTAATCAAACATGATCACGCCCGAAATAGAAAGTAATTATAATTTTGAAGCTCATCTGATAGTGTGAACATCACAACCCATTTTGGTTGATGTCCCAATATTCATGTTGATGATGAAGAAGATTGCAATAAACTAGTAGTTGGTGAGGGGAATAAAAAATGGAGAGAAGAAAAGTCACAAATTGAGGGCAATGGTGACAAAGTGGAACTTGCTCTTCTTGATGCAATAAAATATTGAGAAGGGTGTGTGGTGAGGTTTTGGAGGAAGAGCGTGTGAGAAAAAAAAAGGAATTAGGGTTTTACGCGGTTGTGTGATGGGTCGCTTTCAAGCAGAATGAGGAAAGTGAAGTGGAAAGAAAGTGAGTTGGAGATGAAAACACTTCCTACACACACACACACACGCTTCTTATGGGTTGGGAGAAAGCTAGCTATATATATATGTAGGACACTTACCCTTATTTTTTGGCCAAGTAGGATAATTTGTCTTTTAATTATACATATATATATATATATATATATATATATATATATTATGGAGTTTATGTTTCTGTAGGTTCAGAATTCTTGAAGATTAGAATTTTGAAGAGTGATAAGATATTAGATGGTCGAAAAAAAGTTCAATTGGAATTAGGTTATTGACTTGGATTTTATTTTCTTTTAAGAAATGGAGGAGTGTTTTGAAGAAAAAATTGTTTTTTAAAAACAATTTTTTATTGATTTTTTTAATAAAATAATTTTTTTAACAGGAAGTGTGTTTAATATATTAATTTAGAGAAGTAAATATTTGAAGAAATAATTATTCACAGGTGAAAATATGAGAAAACATATTATTTAATATACATAAAATTTTACTTGATTAAATTGTGTTAAGTTTAGATTTTCGATAATAAAAATACCTAAATATCATGTTTATTGATATTCATTTAGAGAATTTAGATTTCATCACACTTTAAATTTAGATTAAAGGATTAAGAGTAGCGACAAAAAATGTTACTAAAAGATTATATTTAATTCAATCTTTCGAAAATCCATTTATCTTCTAACAAAAAGTTTACATTTACTAATTTAACTATGGGTTTAACTATATTTTTAATTAATATAAAATCTTTACATAAAGAGAAATGGTAAAGAAATGAAAAAATATATATTTAAAGTAAATGATAAACAAAATATATATTTATTTACAGTTAAGAAAATTATTTTCCACTTTTTCACTTCTGAACCATTCAAATAAAATGTTGAAAGCGGTTGTTAACGTTAGTCACCTTATTGGATATTCATGTACACTATTTGGACATTAGCGTGAGCATCGCCAGTTTATTCTTATTAATTAATAAGAATTGATTTAAATATTATATATAAATAGTAAAATGATTCTTAATTTAGTTTCAACTTTATTAAAATTATATTTTAAGGATAAAGGCATTCAGAAAACTTAACTACATGAAATAATTATCACACATTTTTTTCCTAAATCAGGTTTTTTTTCCTCTCTTTTTAGAAACTAAATAGACAGTATTTTATAAATTTAGTGACCTGATATGCCTTTTATAATAATAAAAAAAAAACTATGAATAACATAGAGAAACTAAACCACTCTTCTTAAGTCACTGTTCCTTGATTTCTCGTGCTGTCCAAAGATATATATCTAATAACGTACAACTCTTCAATGACATGGAGGATTCTAGGGTTATCCGATATATATATATTATTTTTATAGAAAATATGAATTTCGTCCTCATCGTGAGTCCACCGTTTGCAGATGGGAGGAAGGGATGTATTTTCCTGGTTGTTTCTTGGACAAAACCAGCAAATTCACAGCACACAAGTTAGTTTGAAAAAAAAAAAAAAACAGAGAGGGTATAAATTTGCATGAACTTTTATGTTTAAATTCCAGTATTAATGTAAACAATTATTATTTTTTGTTGCATTTTTTAAATAATTTTTCCTTGATATATATGGCTCTTTATCCACCATACAATAAGATATAATTATGAAATAAAATGTTAGAGTCACTCACCAATATTTATTATATTACCTAATGAAATTTAGAGCTCCATCAGAATTTGTCTTTAAAAAATATATGAAGAAAATTAAGGGAGAAAGGTAAAAGATGTCTAAAAAAGGATTTATACATTCTTAATCTTCCTAAACTATAGGACACTATTTACCAAAATATAAGTAAATTTTATTAACAAATTTATATCGATGAAAAAAATTAAAATCTTACAATTACAGAACTCTAATTAAAATTAATGGACGAATATTGTATGATTACAAATTACAATAACTGAAAGATCCAAAAGCATAATTAAGAAAAAAAAACCAATAGTTAAAAGTAACTTATATCACTTTAAATTATTAATTGAAACTCTAAAACATAATTTTTATAATATACATTGTAGTCATCACAACTTTGTCGCATAAATAAATAAATTCATATATGGGAGTAATTTTTAATGAACGTTATACGGTTAATAAATTTATATAAAATATAAATCTTATAGATTCAATGTTAAACTATAATTATATATCATTATCATGGTAAGTGTTAAATTTTATTAAAATTGAATAAATTAATTAAATAATTCATATTTTGAAAATATGTTATCTGGACTTTGATTTATAGAAGCATATAAAATTATATATATATATATATATATATATATATATATATATATATATATATATATATATATAAATAAATATATATATATATATATATATATATATATATATATATATATATATATATATATATATAGACACACACATGATCTCTGGAAAATCAACATTTAATCTAAAAGGTGAGTTTTGAAAAAGAAAAATTGTAATCCTCCGTGTGCATATATGTATGTATACGTATAGACGCACGTGTGTGTCGTGAATTTAGGTCTTCAAAATCATTGAACAATTATTGAAAATTTCAACAATTTGTGTAATGACCCAAATATTACTATAACTGAATAGAGCATTCATTGTTTTTCTTATATATGGACTTATAAAACTGTGTGCTTCAAAACAAATACACATAACCAAAACTTGTGAAAGGAAATCCTCCAAAATCAAACATAAAACCAAACCTCTCTTGCAGACCAAACAATCTTATGCATATATATATTTATGTAAAGGAAGAAGATGAAATGGAAAAGAGTTAAAAAAAAAAAATAACTGAACTTACTCAATATCTTTTCGGTAGTTTATGGGTTAAAAATTTCTTATACACAAAATAATTTTGATTTATTTTTTGACATTCTTCTGACCTCAAATATGTTAATATAACATGATTAGGATCAATTACTGTATTTAAGGTATTGTTTCACTTTGGAGCTTAGAGTTATGTTATGATTTTGTTATCTCGAAGAGTTAAGGAAGGTACATTTATACTGACCTTGGTCTCGATTTCTAAGCGATATGATACTATATTGGATGTATAGGAACAGATAAAATAGAAAAATAATTGGAAAAAACAAGAGGATCAAGTTTTTATTTTATGAGATAAGAATCTCTTGTCGAAAGATTTAATAATGGTATCAGAGCTGATAATTTATCTTGATAATCGATTTAAACAAGTACAGTATGATACATATATAGAAAATCTTTATGATAAAAGTTTCAGATAAGTGTATCCATTATGATGAATGGTGGTATAAATAAAAAGTTGTTAGTAAAGTTAGTTAAAAATATTTTTATTCGAAAGAGATGTAGCAATGTGAATGAAACTCTTACTTGGCTCTTTCTTGAAAAAGAAAATTATTAAAATTATGATTGTGAATCTGCATCTCATATTAATTAAAAATAAAAAATTTAGAATACTAAAAAAAAATACCCAATTAAGTTTCACGATAATTAAGTTTATTAACCGAAAAAGGTTCACAGTGTACTCATTAGTGTACTCTAAGAATGAGTAGAGACTAACTTTTTCTCAAAACACATTATATTACTAAAGTGGGTTTTATGTTTCTCTACAAAGTTTTCTTTATTCACATAGTTAAAAAATTAGACTACTAGCTGCATGTTAAAAACTCAGGTAACCACTAATTAAGTTGAATCTTATTGGTACGATAATGTAAGAATTGAGGAGCTTTTTTTTCATTATTTATAAAAACAATATTAAAAGGGTTTATCTTCACTCTAGTGATCATTTTATCATGACAAACCTTGATGCCCCACCATAAAAAAAAAAGTACATGCTACCATTTTTCTTTTTCTTTTACTCCATGATGTTGATTGCTGATCTTGAGTTTCGTGGATCCAACTCAGCCTACTTGAGCCACTTTTTTTTTTTTCCCTCTTTGAAATGTTCAACCTTAGCCACTTCCTATCACAAATGGAAGTCATCTAGGGTTCCTTAAACCTTCCAAGCACAAACCTCCATACATTTGATGCTAGGTTAAGGGCTCCACAATTTTGTTGCCCTCAAAGGCTCCTTAAAATAAGGTATCACATATCTTTGGCATCGGATTTTGTGCCCATAACTTTAGATGACCCTTTTGGAAAACAATTTCTTTTAGATAATGTGATGGGATCATGCAAGATGGGAGCAACTTTAAGCATGCAAGAATCATACTCCAAGGCAAAAAGACAGTCTCAGAATTAAATAAATACTCCTTCTGTCTTCTATTGTTTGTATTTTAAGGCAATGCATACATATTAAGAAAATTAAATACACAAATTACAACGATGGAACGATTATATATTTGACAAAGATGACCTTGTTAAAATAGTTAAGATGTACGTAATTGTGAAACTATTCATACACGAGAATGTTAAATGAAGGTAATAGTACAAAAAAAATGCTATTTTTTTTTCTATTTGCTAGAAAAGAATTTAAACGTAGAGACATATTAAAATATCAAAAGAGAAGGTAGTAATATTAATTTATTGTTTTGGTTGGTTTATTAAAGACTCGTTTGGGCAATTTATAATTTCAAGTTTCAGATATTACATTTTTATTAAAACAAAATCAGACTAAAGTTTTTTTTTTTTTTCATTTTTGTGTCAAGGTCTTTTTTAATATTTGGTGTAGATTTGTGTAAAATTTACTGAAATGGATTTTTTTTTTTTTTTTTTAAA
>Ga0209489_104756_pt1 | contig 24622 bp, 11 predicted proteins | sample SiratrowhiteBW_FD_187527 | JGI IMG/M metagenome (GOLD analysis project Ga0209489, IMG submission 187527) | Root nodule microbial communities of legume samples collected from California, USA - Siratro white BW (SPAdes) (version 2) | ecosystem: Host-associated > Plants > Roots > Nodule | place...
AAAAAAAAAAAAAAACAAAAATTAAAATAAAACAAAAGTTTTACAAATCGGATGGCTACCCATCCGTTTTACAAATTTAAAAAAAAATTGTAAATCGGATGGCCAGTGGGGTGAGTCCATCCGATTCACAATTTTTTTTTAAATTTGTAAAACGGATGGGTAGCCATCCGATTTGTAAATTTAAAAAAAAATTCCTAAACGGATGACTTTCATCCGAGTGCCCTACGTATCGACGAAAATATATCGAAATGCAAAAATCTTACCTCTCCGTCGTTCTTCGTCATCGATTAATATTTCCTACACGTTTAAGAGGCTTTTTCACCGTTTAATCCACCTATAAACCTTCAAAAACAGCTCCCTCTATGAACAATTGCATACCAATTTCGCACTGTGCGACACTGTTATGACACTGTTGAAACGTTCAGTTTCTATTTCAAATTTGCTGAAGGACTTTCTAATCATTTCTACAAGGACAATTTTGTCATTTTCAAAAAATATGGAGGTGCAGGAATAGTGTATTGGGGTACATAAAGAATTTATCTTCTTTTTGTTGGTTGCTGTTTTTCCTTTGTCATTTGCTTTTTGTGTACAAAGCATCCTTTTTCGGGTTAAAATATGTTCTCAGGTATTTCAATAAAAAAAAAAAAAGTAGTTCTTTTAAATATAGAATAGGTTTTTAGTTTTTACACTTATCTAGAAATAGTGTTTTTTTTTTTGTTTGTATGATAAATATTAAAACGTTACTTTTTCTGAGTAAATTGACATAAAATGTATTAAATTTTTTGAATGAGAAATTATACTAACCCCCTCTAATGTTTGTCGCAATTGCACTCAACACCCTAATTTTTTTTTAAATTTCATTATAGAGACTTCGCTCTCTGATAACATTACAATGTGCATTGGACATGAAAGATGATAATTTTGTTTTGGAAAGACAAATTTATTTTATAGATATTCTGATTTCTTATTTAGGAGTGTTATGTAAATAACTCATCTCCACACGTTAGGTTAGACTTCTAGAAGATGAAGTAAAAACGAATTTTCTTTTTTTGGTATATGCTACTATTGTTGTAATTTTTTTATTTAATATCAATATTTTAAGTTTTAACCCCTTTTCTCATGGTGTTTGATAAAACATTTCCATCAAAAGTAAAATCTTGTTATGGTGTTAAGGATGATGAGAGTGGGATGTTTTTAGGAAGCCTGGTTAATTTAAATCAATTGAAAGAAATGTTGAAGATCAGTTTGAAAAACTAAAGATTAAGAAAAAAACAGAAATTGTACATTTAAAGACAGTATCGACATAGTTGAATTAACATATAGGCAATCTATCAAAAATTAATATAATCAATTGTGTAAGTACTTATTTGTAAATTTTCCTGTACAACACAAAAATTATAAACATATACTTTCTATCGTTATGTGTGTTTTTTTTTTTCTTTACCGCTTTCCAATCTGTATAAAGATGTATAATCAGTCAATTGTGTGAAACTGAGGAGAGGGTAAATGATGAACCATTCATGCATTTATTTTTAGGATACTAAGGTGGTGTGTTCTTTGTCTATTTCTTTCTTCATATTTTTTTTTTCTCAATTCTATGTTTTTGCCATAGTCACAAGTCCATGAATCCCATGAATGATATTGGATGTCGTCACTTCATTTATATCCTTGGTTACAACTTCAGTAATGGGATACTTCAGTAATGGGCTAAGTTATCGACATGCTAACATGACCAATTACAGACACACTAATAAGTGTAATTATAAACAAACTGATAGGTTCAATTACCAAACATACTAAGATGTTTACTTATAGGCACACATAACTAAGTTTAGTTTAAAAAACACATTAACAGGTTTACTTATAAACTTATTGCCCAAATTTAGTTACAGTAACATGTTCACTTTTATACCAATAGGTTCAACTGAGTTCATATCAATTGTTAAGTGTTTCTTTCGACACTTATCATTATCCTTACCAATGTAAATATGAAAACACATTAAATTTTTTTATTTTCAACAAAGACATATAAAACATCAAATTCAGTTTTAAAATATAGAATTATCTTTAAAAACACTTCAACTGCAACTACATCACTTGTTGCAAACTCTATATCAAAAAACTCTTTATCATGTTTTTTAATGCAACTTTCTCTAGCTTGAGCACAAAATAAGATAAGACGAATTTTATTAATGCAACTAAAATTAACAATGTTACTTAATATTATAATATTATTACTTTAGGGAGATCAAACTAATGTCTCATTTCATAGAGGTATTGAATGGAATAATAGTAGTATTGAGAAAATTTGTGTAACTTCTTATTTGTTGTAGCTACTGAGATCAATATAACATATATTTTCCGCTTAAATATTTAATCTTTTGCAATTTTGTTATATTATATTCCCTATTAAATGGGCTGATTACGTAGTGTTGATTGACTTATTTTTCTTATCCTTAACTTTTTAACACATAAATATCCACAAACTCGCGCACTGTGTTCAGTCCATTGAACTAACTCCTTCAAGACTTATTCATTATGATAAACAAGTTTGCCATTAATTTTAGGGGGGAAAATAGTTATATCTAATTTTTATAAATCTTAACTGTATTTTTCAATGAACAAATATCAGTTATAGGTAAGCTTTATTCTTTAAAACACATCTAATAAACTCTAGGAAATCAATTCTGATTTAACTACTGACTAAATACTTTGTGAGATATGGTTCACTCTCCCCCTTTAGTCTCATCATCCCAATAACTGAACACCTTTTCAAATATCAAGGTTTGAAAAGCGACGTCTGTAGTAGCTGGAACCAATTAAAAAAATTATCTTTGCCCCAACCAAAAAACAAATAGAAAAATCCATTAATAAGCTCATGAAGTTAGTCAGAAGTAGACTAACACACTTTCCATCGTTAAATAGGATAGCTTTCAAATTACTAATAAAGAACAAATTAAGGTAAAATGGAATCGTTAAACTTAGTCAAAACAAATACTAGATCTTCTCTCTAAGCAGCTTTCTTTCATAACTATATTTTCTCTACAGAAGTAATTAAGCAAAACAACGACAGCAAAACCGAGCAAATTGGAAGAAGTTACATTCTTTAATGTCTTGAAATTATCTCCATATACACAGCAGTTGAAAACAACGAGCTATTTTATAGTTAAGTTCAGCTTGAAATTATAATTATGATCGTCTTTAGTATTCTGTCACACCTGTTCATTTCCCTTCAGAATATTGAACTTGCAAAGAGGACAGGTTGCATTCATCTTTAGCCATTTCACTATGCATGTAGAATGGAAATGATGGTTACATGGAAGAACATGAAGTTCTGCTCCATCCTCATAAGAAGAGATGCATATACAGCATTCCTAAAAAGGAAAAAGAAATTTAATTTATTACTTTCACAAATCATTTGAATGTTATTATCTCAATGCATCAATTATATCTTTTTCCTTTTTGAACAGCCATAAATTCAAACAAAGAACTTATGAAACAACAGCATGAGTCTTTATTTGCAGTGACCAAAATAGAAAATCAAGGAAGCATCTTGCAGAAGTGATTAACTACTCTAGGCTGAAAAATTAATTCAGTCGAGTAAGACATACTGCATCATCAGGTGAAAGTATTCGTGCATTCACTGAGTAACCATTGGTCTCCACAGGAATCATTGATCCACCTCCCTCACCAGGTGTTCCCTCATTGCTTAACCTTTGAAATTTGTATTTCGGAAGTACACTGAGATCCGATTCTGATGCACCCTCCTGTAGTCTCATGAAATGAGGCAACGAGATTGAAAGCCAACAAATATTTGAATGTCAATATTTAAAATAAAAAAATAATAGAGAAAAGAAACACGTACCTGTCCTGCAACAGCATAGAGAATAGCAATAATACAGGGTAAACAACAACAGAGAGCAATTCCAATCAAGCATGCCACGACAACACAAAAGATGGCAAAGAACACATCAAATGCAAGAAAGACAACAGCCATCCTGTACATACAAATCCAAAAAGGAAGAGATTGAATGTCAACATAATTGCCTACTTCATCATGCAATCAACAATTTTTGCCAACAAAATAAAAGCAATATAACAAACAGAATTAATTAAAAAAACTCCTTTGTAATGATTTTTTTAAAAGAAAGATTATTTATCATTTACTTTGGTTTATATTTAACCTTTTAAATATTGAGGAGTATTTTCACAAAAACAAGAGTTATTCAATTGATTTCTAATATATTAGGATAGATTAAATCATTGGATCAGAAAATAAAAAGCCATAATTTTATGCATTAAAATAAGCATGGATAATAGTAGTTTTCATAAATAACTTTAAAATAAACATATCATTCTCTGATAAAAAAATTAAATAGAAGAGTTTCTTTTGTAAACTTTTGAATGGAAAATCAAGAAATACCTCTTTTTGCAGGAAAAATATTCTTATACATGTCTATACATTATTAATGCAAGAACAAATATTGTTTTTTATGCATGTCGTGCCAATTCAATTAAAGGGTTAAAAAGTTGAAATACAAGCATTCTTGAAATTCAGTTTAAATAGAGTCTTACTTACCAGTACAAACGTGGAGCATCTTGCAGAAGAATATCACCACCAGAGACAACCCAGTAAAAGCCAACCATCCACCAAAGTAATGAAAGCATGGTATTCAATGATGCGCATCGTTTTGTGAATCTGGGTTGTAGATAATCAAAATCAGTAAACCTAGTCAAGCACAATATAACAAAGTATATAATAATAAACCAAACAACATGCAACTCCATTGCAGATTAAAATATATATAGAAGCAAGGATATAATCCAACAGTTAGTCATCACATTACATAAATTGAAGCACAGCTTCTATACCAAAATATCAGTAGAAGGATTCTATTGAATAAAATCTTAATGACACTTCTAATCCTTTCAACAGAAGAAGTTAAATACCACTTTATTAATCATATGTACAAACCATAATCCGTAATAATACCACAATGGTTTTGCCTACACATTATCTATAACTACAACATTCTAATATCATCTAAGTCACCTTAACTTTTGAAGCAACGAATCTAGCAAGAACTTGGTTCGCATACCAGGAAAGAAAAGTAGAAAGGCTTCATTAGGTATTCAAATTACCAACATGTCTTAGAATTCCCCTTTAGTACTGCTATCTGTACGAAACCCCAAGACTTGTACAATTGAAGCTTTAATCATGATTTATGCATAGATATTGACAGTTTCAATAAAAGAATTAGCACATGCAAATGGTCCCTATACAAGGATTTTACAATACACGGTTCCTATACAACTAAAGGAACATAATAAAGATTTCACAATACAAGGAAAGGAAACGTTAGCAACACGGCTACATATGTACCTAGATTCTTGATCCATTGTTGAAGTACATGAGAGATTTTAAGATGCAGAAACTAATAGGCAAGAGGAAACAATTTCTCTAATTCAAAGGTGAGGTTACATCTAATATCCGATTGGTCATTGGCTCCAATCTGGACAGCTTCTTTGATATGCAAGAAGGCTGCCTACATTTCCACTCCCTCATACCTTTGCTACCCAATCAGCCTATCGCACCAAGTTGATACATTAGATTTTTAGCAAGTTCTTGTTGTGTCACAGGAACTCACATTGACAAAGATGCATACATATACATACAGATAAATAGATATTCACGGTCACTGTCCTCAACAGCAAGATTTTTAAATTCGCTTCTAATATGAGTCCTATTCTAACCAATTGGACAAACCTTCATTGGTATACGTACAGATATAACTGAACTGTTGATTGAAATATTGTAAAACTACTCACAATTACACTGAATCCAACATCAAGAAAACCTATGGTACGATACACAAACTATTAATCGAAACCCATGAAAACCGAAAACTAACAAATTTGCATGTTTATAAAGGAAATTCAGCTATTCAATTGAAATGAAATTGAACGCACCCACTAGAAGAGGAACTCCCGGAGGTTCCAACATCCTCCTCGTCGCTGTCGTGAATGTCATCATATCCGAGGTGGCCGCCGGACTCCTCGTCCCGGGGCACGTCGATCCTCCTCCGGTACTCGACCCACACCAGCGTCACGTGGAGGAGGCACTGCAGCGCGTAGCCGCAGATCCACCACCGGATCGGCGTGTTCGGCTTCTCTTTGACGGAGCAGGCGAGCATCACCACCGCGACCACCACGAAGGCCGAGTTCCACGACATGTCGAGCGCCACCACCGGCTTCGAGTATGTCCAGTCGGCGCGGCGCTCCTCGAGCTCACGGGCCGCCGTCTCCCGGACGACGGCGGAGCGGCCACGGCGGCCGAGAAGGAGTGCGAGGACAGGGATACGAGCTGCGGTGGCATCGGGACGCGGGAGAAGGAGCGGCGCGTGGGGCTGAGGGGCGGAGTTTGGCGATGACATGATAATTGATAATTGATAATTGATGGTTAGAGAGAAAAATGCATAACTGAAAGTTGGGGAAAGCAAAATCGAAAACGGAAAACGACGGGGTTTTATTGTTTGTTGTTCAAGTAAATTAGTTGATGTTGAATTTTTTTTTGTTGTGGTATTGGTTTTTGTGATGTTTATGAGCCAGAAAGAGGAAGAGGATGGTGAAGAGTACAGAACACAGTCTCGGTATTGATGCCTTTAGATTCGTCTTTTGTCTTGTCCATATTTTGATTAGGTCTAAATTTTAAAAACCAAGTATTTTATTGTACCTAAGATTAAAATTGTTTATAAATTAAGTTTATGCACATAAAGTTTTTTATATTGAAATTATTTTATTAAAAACACTCGGTTCTAATTTACCAAAATTACTATGTTCGAATAAGTGCATTTTTTTTATAGAATAAGTATAAGTTACAAATTTATGTTTGAATAAATTATTTTATCATTACTATTGTTTAAGTGTTGATTTTTTTCTTGTATTTATAGTAATTATGTATTGCGTGTATGGTTTGAAAAAAATAATTTAACTTATACGAAGTTTTTATGATATTATACATATTTTTATATTAGTTTTAAATTGTTACATTCTTGTTTTATTAATTGCTAAATTTATTTCAAGAAGAAAAAAAGAATGCAATATATACATGGTATAATGATTATATTATTTGTTTTAATCTGATTTATATGTATATTTATTCTTTTGATTTTTTATATCTACTTACAATAAGCGAGTTGATTTTATTTTCTTAATAACAAAATAGGAGTTGCACATTTTTTTTTTCTTTAATAACAAAGTTTTAAGTTGTTTTGATTCTTTTTGAGTGTTTTTATTTTTTCAAACTCTTGTTATTTGTTGCATTTTTTTCTTCAAAGAGGTTCATTTTTTTCTTCAAAGAAATGATGTTCTTCACCATCAATGAAACCTCAAAATAACATAGAATACGTAATTATAGAATTTTTATCTTTGTAACGAACATGTTTAATAATGGTTATTTGTGGTTTCTTGGATTTGGTTGCACCGGTTAATTTTTCTAGATATGCAACTTAGATTATTGTGTGCTTAAACTCCTCGTTTCATCTTGCTTCACTCAAGGATTACTAGTTATGTCTAATTTTATAATTTTTAGAGTTGAACTTTTAATCCTTTTTTGGTTTGTCACCATTCCTTCACAGTATAGTGAAATTTATCAAAAACAACATCTTTTAAAACAACAACGATATGAGCTTTTTTGAAACATACAATTGGAGATAGAGACATTTTATCAATCATATGTTGCACATTTCATACCTCTTGCCGATAGTTCTCTAGTCAAATTCTTCAAATACAACCAACTTTTACAAATTTTTGTTAAATGCTTAATCTTTATTTCAGCAATCCCATTTTGTTGTCGTGTCTCAACACATGCGAGCTATCTCTTGATGTCGTGTTTTATGAAAAAGATTAATTATCTGTTTTATGAAAAAGATTAACCTTCATTATCTGTTCACAACCGCTTAATTTTTGGAACCAAACACTCATTATACCAGTTCCTTAAACTCCAAAAAACTGTTAAACACTTATGATTTGTGTTTTAACAAAGTATACCCGTGTAAATCTATTATAATCATAAATAAAACCATCATATAAGAATATTTAAAAAATGAGGGGTTATTATCGAACCCATCAAATCACTGTGAATAAGTTCTAACGAGGCTTACATTAACAAATGAATTTGTCAAAAAGAAACCGATGCGCTTTCCCAAATTGACAACATTACTTTTTCTCCACCAAAACTTGACAGTTAGGCAAATAATTTACCAATTTTAATTTTACCCTGGTCTTTAATTTATCCATGTTAAGATGTATGAGTTTAGCATGTCATAAATATGTATTGTCATAGCTGCTAATCTTTTCAAGATATGAAACAGAAGCAGACAAAACAAATAAATCATTTATTCTCTCAGCGGTGTGGGCAACATCAGTCTTGAGCTCCTTAGTATTCTACAAAAACTTCACATCATGTGGACCAAATAGCACAAAATTTTTGATATCAACAAGATTTGCATATGAGAGAAGATTTTTCTTCATACCTGGAACGTGGAATACGATATTAAATGTAATGGAATCTTCTTGTTTTTTGTTAATAACAACAATTCCTTCATTCTATACGTGATTGATTGTGTTATCGGTCGTGACAATGACATCATTCCCATTACACTCTTGGAGGTTGGAAAACTTGGATTGGTCTCTCGTTAGATGGTGGCCGCAATCGGAATCCATGATCTAGTCATTTTCAAAGTTGATGGAAGTCAAGACATCTACTGTTTTTTTTTTTTTGCTACGAAACACTTCCCCTAGTCTTCTTCCTCCACGATCTTGTCGACTATGTTACTCTCTTGTATTTTAGTTTGGCAAAAATCTTTTGACATGCTCAATTTTCGCATACCAGTAATATTTGCAAATCTTCTTATTAGCGACAGTGTTAAAAAACTCACCACTGACTCCATGTAGGCTCAAGTTGATTTGGTCATATGGGCGAGGGGTTAGGCTATTTTGATTTTCTTTGCTCTTAAAAAATTTCTTTTAGCCATGAGAGCACTCCATTCTCTTTCTTTTAACCAGACAATATATCCATTTGCTTTGTCAATGACTTTTGAGAAGGTAATAGATTTTTAAAGTCATCCAAAGATGGTTGTTGAACCCATCTCTGTATGGATGTGACATATGAGATGTACTTTGACTTTAATTCTATAATGTTAGTTCTTATTTGAGCTTCAGAAATTGCTTCTTATAGATTTAACAAAAGAAATTTAGGAACAAAGATTTTTAATTTTAAGAAAATACTAATAAATGAAAATATATTACCTGTATAGTGTTAACGAGCTCATTCTATAAAATTTGAAGTCGTGTTTCATCCTTCTTGTTGAAAAGTCTTTTAAGAGTCTGTCAATTTTCATAGGTTGATCTGCACCACATGATGTGATCGAACAAGTTGTGAGAAATTAATCATTTCAAAATGAATTTCACTGTTACATTCAATTGCTTCCATTTTTTAGTGCATCGACCTTTCCTGACTCTTTTGTGGGAGGAGTTGTATTATTGTCGTTAAAAACATTTCACAAATCTTCACTAACGAGACCAATACTCCACACAAGTCCTCCACACCATATAATTGAACTGATTTAACAACTCAATGCCAAGTCCATTACGACACTTAAATCAATTATTGAGACATCAATTGATTTATCCACAAAGAAATCTTGCCACACGATACCAGAGCCATAAGGCCATGATACTATGTAAAAAATAAAAATAAAAAATAATAGATAAAGTTTGTTAACCCAAGATCCAACAAACACATGATAAAATAATACAATTAAAGAAAATAAAAAATAACATAAAAAATAAAAGAGAATGATTTAAGCAAAAAATTATAAGAAAGGAACTATTATCAGAAGATTTTTCTTTTCCAAATTGGTTTATTACAAATGAAAAAAGATTAATCTTGTTCATATAACTCAAAATAACATTATAATTTTTTAATTGATTTAAAAATAATTATGGACTCCGACATTTTAGTAGATACAATATATAAAATCAACTTTATTTTTAATATATATATATATATATATATATATATATTAATTATTTTTATTTATGTATAATATTTTATTTACTTTTTATTACTCAACTTATTATTGTAATTTAGGTGAATCAAAATTATATTATTTTTTATCTAATTATTGTTTTATTTATATTTTATATCATGATTCTAAGTACTTTATCTTCAACTTTTTTCTTATGAACAACATAATTACTTGGTTCGGTGATTATCATAACATAATAACTTGGTTCAATGATTATCATAGGTTTTGGTGTTGATAAAAAAAAGGTAAATAGAGGTTGAATACATGAAACTTCTTGAAGAATAAGATGATGGAATTGAATTAGTTTCCATTGCCAATAAAGATGGCAAGAAGGAGTCAAAAAGTTAGAGCTACATACTTAAAAAAATAGACTACTACATTTTATAAAATTAAAATAATACAAGGTATATTCAAACATAAATTTTGAATTCACTATTCACTGTGAGTGTTACTCTTTTACATATCAACCTTTAATGTATAAAGATATCTAACTTTTATTGTCCAATGTATAAATAAACTTATATTAGAATATTAATTTGAACTAATTGGTGGTCTCAATCTTGAGTTTTGAGTGTTTGATAAACAGTCAAGTAAATAACTGATTGACGTGGGTTGTCCAATTGAAGTTAATCATAGTTTATAAAAAAGTATGAAGTAAAATTTAAATATTTTAGAAAGTAAAATCAAGAAACATAATATTAATGTGGTCCCATGTGCATCAATAAAAACTTCTACATATTAAAATTAAGTATATTAACATTAAAAACTATTTTTAACTGAGCTTTAAAATTCACTGAAATTAACATACTTTAGAATATAACAAAATGCTGCAACACACAAAATTTCTAAATTCACTGAAATTAACTTATTTCAGAATAGAACAAAATGTTACAATAACATAAAAAATCTAAATTAGCAGTAGTACAAAACTCATGCAATATACCAAATATACTCAACCTCATGTTCTTCTAGCAACAATTTGCATAATTCTAAAGTGGAGAATCAATATGTGCATGACCCAACTAAAAGAGTGTAGTATTGGAAAATTCCCCTAATTACATACATTTTAACCAAAAATAACATTAGTAAATTAAGAAAAATATTTTAAAAAAATATATACATCGTATTTTTAAATTATTTTCAAAACAATTTTTCAACAGCATCATATAATATATATGTATATTATAATGACATAAAATATATTTAAGTGTTAAAGTAATTGATTGAGTAATAAATAAAAGTGTTACTTTTAAGATCAAATTTTGAATGAAAAACTGAAGTTTTAGTCCTTGTACAAATGCATATCAACTAAAATTTATTTATTTTTAGAAATTAAACTAAAGAAATATATACTATTTATCGGTTACGGTGTGTATTAATAAAACATATAGAGATTAAAATTGAATTTTTTTTTTTTTTCAAAAACAGGAACTGATATTTAAATGCGTTTTCAGTGTAGTGGCTAAATAATTAATTAATACACCCTATAATTATTTTATTTATTTTTTGATTTTGCATTGGTCGGAAAGTGAAAGTGTTTGCCCGCCACTATCAATTTACGAAAGCCTCCCCAAAACCCTACATCGTCATTTGCTCTCAGTCCTCTGTTCTCACTGCATAAGCTTTTTTTTTTCTCTTTCTCCTCTTTTTCCGCCAATTTTCAATTTTCATTTTCTGTTTGGTTCTCGGAAAAGCCACAAGCAAAAGAGGGTTTCAATTTCATTCCCAAATCCAGGCCAAGCTTCTTCTGTATGATGTCGTGGGAAGACGAGATTGTGATGCGCGATGTCACGAATGCGGGGCTTGTCGTCAGCGATCGCATTGGTCGCGAAGTTTCCTCTCAGCTCGACCTCGAAGAAGCTCTAGAAGCTTCTAGATACACCAGCCACCCTTATTCCACTCACCCCCGAGAGGTACCTTCCCTAAATTTTAGGGCTCGTGATTGTTTTTCTCGTTGTTGTGTCTCTCTGATTGCTATTTCATTTATCCATTTTTCGCGCTAAAATTGAGCTATTCGGCTTAGGGATCCCTAGTGTGTGCATACCTAGAATAATGTAGACTTGTGAAGCAAACCTTCACTTCGTTTATGAACTGTTTTATTTTCGCTTCACATGAAAAGTCACATTCATTTGGAAATGGTCAAGCATGAGGGAGAGGCACTTGCATTATTCAGTGCCCAATGCCTCCTAGTAAGGACACCAGTAAATTGGAAAAAAGAAGAAAGGCAAGTTGCACTAACTTCCCCCTAAGGTTTCGCCAACTTTGTAGTGATACCCCTCCCTTTATTTACTCCCTATATTAATCCTTCTGGTTGTTTGAAAAACATTGCATTAATACCTTTGATACATTATAACAACCGTCCTTGGTGAAAAACAGCATACCGTGTACCCTTGTAAGTGACTTTGTAGTAAATGTTAAAAGAAGAAGGGGAGTCATGTGCAATATCAAAAAACCTTAGGGAGAATTAGTGTAATTTTCTGAAAGGATTAATAAATGGCTAGCTGATTTTAAAATGAAATGGCTATTTGATGTTTGGAGATATTATAGAGGAGAGGAATATTAAAGTGACAATATGGATTTGAGTGTGGTCAAGGTTTTAAATTGCGGTTTTGTTGTGCTTCTTGATATTGCTGAAGAAAAATGCGGCTGATGCTGCCATGACTGTAGTTGCGTTGTGGTTGACCCTTAAAAACCATGATGTTGCGGTCAAAATTATGGTCGTGAACTGGTTTTAAGGCTGTGGGTACGTTTGTTAGCACATTTAATGAGCTGGTGGTTCATTTAATATTTCCGTCTAATTGAATTATTTAATGTCATTTCAGTGGCCCCCTTCTGTTGAGGTAGTGAATACCTGGGAGTTGCCTCCTGTGCTCATCGAAAGATACAATGCAGCTGGTGGGGAAGGAACTGCTTTTTGTGGAATATTTCCAGAAATACGGAGGGCATGGGCATCTGTGGACAATTCATTGTTTCTTTGGCGTTTTGACAAGTGGTAAGTTCCATACCGATGAGTTAGAAAGTTATAGTTTAGATAAGAGATTAGACATTTCCTTAACTCATTTTTGGAATGAAAGCTGTCTTTTCAGATTTTCTTGGTATGTAGTTGCCTCCTACCTTTTTATTTGGCAGATATTGAAGCAATGGAAGGACTTCATATTTATTAGTGATCTATTCCCTCTGACGATATTAAAAAATGTTATTTTCCCTTTTTTATTGATTTCACCTTTTCAGTGCTTTACATCTATGACATGAGCCCTCACAGGCTATTGAATGGAGTATTACTAGAAATGCTGGTCCTTTTCAATAGTTTACTGGGACAACATTGACAAAGTTGTTCGAAAAGATTTGAGGGTGCTAAATGTTTAAGATAAACTTTCTATGCGTTTATTTTCTTGAAGTTTCTGTTTATGCTAGTTTTTTGGAAGTACAGAAACTGTTCTGTAGTTATTTTGACTGTCAAACTGTTAATGTTCAAAAAATTGGTAAGAAATGATCTCAGGTGGAATAAATGTTAGTGTAGTTGTTACTTATTCCAAAAATAAAAATAAAAATTTAGAGCTATTTACTTGCATGTGGTGCAGTACTTCTAACATAACATTGTTACTTCCATAGGGATGGCCAATGTCCTGAATTTAGTGGGGAGGAGCAAGCCATTTGTGCAGTTGGTCTTGCAAAATCAAAACCTGGTGTTTTTGTTGAAGCTATCCAATATCTTTTAGTTTTGGCAACACCTGTTGAGGTAGTATTAACCATTTTATATTTTATTAATTTTCCCAGGACTTGTGGACTCAAATATTGTACTTAAGAACTAGTTCTTTATGTTTTTTGCCTAAACGATGTCCTGTCTGTTGTTTCTTCTGATTAAATACTGTTCCTTTGTTTTTTTCCACGTAGTACAGTATTTTCTTCCCTTTCCGAATCATTTAATTAAATGTTTCTGAATTGTTGTTGGACTGTTTCAACACGTTTTTGTGTGGTTCTCTCGCTGTGGGTGGTTTGAATAGTATATTCTTGGCTTGCTGGTAGCCTGATAACTGGTAAAAAAGTAGCCGCTTTCCTTAAACTTTTCCAGTAGCATTCATAAAGATCATAACTAGTTTGGTTAGGCTTCTGAATTATTTACCTCTTCTTTTCTATTACAGTCCATGCTGCTAAGCAGTTTAAGAATTTTATGGCTCAGTCAATAGGGTCTTTATGTACTATTATTTTATTCATGTTAAAGTTATTTGGTGGTCAAGTGCTTTTCTTCTTCTGGTTTGCTCAATAGAAATTTGATTTAGCCCTTATCAACCTAGATGTGCCTTAGTTTGACCAGAAATGTAACTTCCCGAGCTTTAGGAAATTTTGGTTATAAAGTTCTTTGGTTTGAGTGTCATGAGAATCTTGCCTTTGATCCAGTTTGTTAATAGCAAAAGTGGTCATTTAATAAGTTGAAACTTGCATTGCGTGCTTGTTGCTTTACAACATGCATGATAAAGTTGTTAGTTTACTACCTGTCACTATTTCTCAACGGGTGGGTATGTATCCTGGAATCCTCTGTCAGTATCACATGTGATTGGAACAAATCATGAAAAATTAATCAGGATGCTGTCATTAGAGTTATTTTCAACCTGCAAATATGTACTGGTTTATTTCAGAATCAGTAGTATGTCTTTGATTATCTTTAGGATCGGCAGGAGGACTGAATTTATTTAATTTTAAGGATAAGAGCCCTTAATTGGTTTAAAAAAACTTGGGAAACTTTCTAAGCCCTGCCTTTCTGTGTTGTGCTGTGCAGTGTTTTCTTTGCACTTCACAGATCCTAAAATTCCATTATTGTTTTATTTTTTAAGCATCTCCATCCGTATGGTGTAAATTATAAATCATTTTATATCTACAATCTTCAATGTAGCACCATCTCTGCATATACTATCTCGCTATGACAGTTTTGGAGTCATCTGTCATAGAAAGATGGAATTTGTGCTTAACAAACATGCCTTATTACATGCTTGACAGGATTCTCTTCAAAAAGATCTGAAAGCAGAATGGCACGCACATAAACCAGAGTAGAGTCTGAATGTCTTATTAAATATCAAGTCAAATGCAGTTTTTCATTATGTGTTAATTTTTTTCGTTTTATGACGGTTCATTTTAGAAGATGTCCTTATAAATCTGTGTGGTGGTTTTGTTAGTTAGATATTCTTTTTTTTTTTTTGTTGCGAAGTTTTTTAATACTGTATCAGTTTTCTGGGACCTGCTATAATATTATTCTATAAAAGGATTTTGTATGATAAGTTCCCTATGAATGATTTGTAGTATGTTATTTCCATAACTCCTTGTGGGAGAAGTATTGTTTCTTACCCCACTCTTTTTATTAGTTAATTTTAGTTGGAGTTTGTTGCTCTGGAGGAGCAGATGGTTCAGATCCGTTCGCAGAGGTTACATTGCAGCCTTTGCCAGAGCATACAATATCATCTGATGGGGTCACAATGACTTGTGTAGCATGTACTGACAAGGGTCGCATTTTCCTTGCTGGTCGGGATGGCCACATATATGAGGTTCTTTATTCAACTGGTTCTGGATGGCAAAAACGTTGCCGAAAAATCTGCATCACTGCTGGTTTTGGAAGTGTAATTTCGAGGTACTTTTTTAATGTACAAGTCATTGACATTCATGCTTGATTCCAAAATGATTTTTACGATCATAGATTGTATGGCATTTTCTAAATGGTATATGAAGTTACCTGATTTTTATAGCTAATAATTTATTGTTACTTAGTATTTTAATATTACGTGTTATTTGCAGATGGGTTATACCAAATGTATTCAACTTTGGAGCTGTTGACGCTATCGTTGAAATGGTTTTCGATAATGAGAGACAAATATTGTATGCACGGACTGAAGAGATGAAGATTCAAGTTTATGTTATAGGACCGAATGGTGATGGGCCATTAAAGAAAGTAGCCGAAGAAAAGAATCTTGTCAATCAGAGGGATGCACATTATGGAGCTAGACAATCAGCAGGATCAAGAGTCTCAAGTCGATCTCCAAAGGCATCTATTGTTTGCATCTCACCTTTATCTACACTTGAATCAAAGTGGCTACATCTTGTTGCTGTTTTATCAGATGGTAGAAGGATGTACCTATCTACCTCTCCTTCTAGTGGAAGCTTGACTGGATTTAACACCAGTCATCACAAGCCTAGCTGTTTAAAGGTTGTCGCTACAAGGCCTGCTCCTCCTTGGGGTGTTAGTGGAGGTCTAACCTTTGGAGCAATGGCTCTTGCTGGTAGACCCCAGAATGAGGATCTCTCTCTGAAAATTGAGGCATCTTATTATTCTGCTGGAACTCTTATCCTCTCTGATGCATCATCTTCGACCATGCCTTCACTTCTTGTTTTGAGCAGGGATTCAAGCACACAGTCACTGCCATCAGGTAATTTAGGAACAAGTACCCGGAGTTCTCGGGCATTACGGGAGTCTGTATCTTCTTTACCAATTGAAGGACGAATGCTTTCAGTGGCAGATGTTTTACCTTTGCCAGATACTGCAGCTACTGTGCAGTCTCTATATTCCGAAATTGAGTTTGGTGGTTATGAGAGCTCTATGGAATCATGTGAAAAGGTGTCTGGCAAACTCTGGGCTAGGGGAGATCTCTCAACCCAACATATACTGCCAAGAAGAAGGATTGTTGTATTCAGCACCATGGGCATGATGGAAATTGTTTTTAACAGGCCACTGGACATTCTACGCCGGCTATTGGAATCCAACACTCCTAGGTCAGTTTTAGAAGATTTCTTCAATCGTTTTGGTGCAGGTGAGGCTGCTGCAATGTGTTTAATGCTAGCTGCAAGAGTAGTGCATTCTGAAAACCTTATCAGCAATGTTATTGCTGAGAAGGCAGCTGAAGCTTTTGAAGACCCAAGAGTTGTTGGCATGCCGCAACTTGAAGGTAGTAATGCATTATCAAACACAAGAAGTGCTGCTGGTGGATTTAGCATGGGCCAGGTTGTTCAGGAAGCTGAGCCTGTTTTTTCAGCTGCACATGAAGGGCTCTGTTTGTGTTCATCTAGATTACTTTTTCCCCTGTGGGAACTTCCTGTAATGGTTGTAAAAGGCAATTTAGGTCCTTCAGGCACCATAAATGAAAATGGGGTAGTTGTGTGCAGACTCTCTGTTGGGGCTATGCAAGTCCTTGAACAGAAACTTCGATCTTTGGAGAAATTCTTAAGATCAAGAAGGAACCAGAGGAGGGGACTTTATGGCTGTGTAGCAGGATTAGGAGATCTGAGTGGTTCCATTCTGTATGGTAATGGTTCGACATTAGGTGCTGGTGATCGCAATATGGTCAGAAACTTATTTGGTGCTTATTCCAGAAATATGGAGTCCAATGGTAGCAGAACAACTAATAAAAGGCAAAGGTTGCCTTATAGTCCTGCTGAATTAGCTGCCATGGAGGTGGGCCGACTTTTTTAAATGTTTGCATATGTGGTATGTTTTGTAAGTTTAGTTTAGTTTCTTCTCACTTGGGTTTGTTGTGCTACTACAGGTGAGAGCAATGGAGTGCATTAGGCAGTTGCTCCTTAGATCTGGAGAAGCACTATTTTTGCTTCAACTTCTTTCACAGCATCATGTGACTCGATTAATTCATGGATTTGACTCTAGCCTTCAACAAACATTAGTTCAGTTGACATTTCATCAACTAGTTTGTTCTGAGGAGGGTGACCATCTTGCTACAAGACTTATATCTGCTCTCATGGAGGTAAATGTTTAGGAATCCATGAAGGAGATTTCATCTGCAAGAAGTTTACTAATTGAGGGAGTTTTCATTTTTTTTTTAAATAAAGTTTTGTATCTTCTATAATAATTAGTTTCCTAAACAACATTCTCTACTCCAGTATTATACTGGTCCTGATGGCAGGGGAACTGTAGATGACATTAGTAGGAGATTACGAGATGGCTGTCCAAGTTACTATAAGGAGTCTGATTACAAATTCTTCTTAGCCGTGGAAGCGCTGGAGAGGGCTGCTACGACTATAGATTCTGAGGAAAAGGAAAATCTTGCGAGGGAAGCATTTAATTCCTTGAGTAAAGTTCCAGAATCTGTAGACTTACGAACTGTTTGCAAACGTTTTGAGGATTTAAGGTATATCCTTTTTTTTCTCATGCTCTCCATTTTCATGGGCTGTGGTTTTTTTAAGCCTTTAATCTGACAGTCAGATTCTCTTGCCTGCTGCAGATTTTATGAAGCCGTAGTACGCTTACCTCTTCAAAAGGCACAGGCTCTTGACCCTGCAGGTGATGCTTATAATGACGAAGTTGATGCACCTGTCAGAGAACAAGCACTTGCTCACCGTGAGCAGTGTTATGAGATAATTATCAGTGCTTTGCGATCTCTGAAAGGTGACACCTTGCAGAAGGAATTTGGCTCTCCCATTAAATCAACTGTTTCACAATCTGCTCTTGATCCATCCTCAAGGAAGAAATATATATGTCAAATTGTTCAGCTGGGTGTCCAATCTCCTGACAGAATTTTCCATGAGTATCTTTACCAGGCTATGATTGATCTAGGTCTTGAAAATGAATTGCTAGAGTATGGGGGTCCTGACCTGTTGCCATTTTTGCAAAGTGCTGGTCGTAAACCTATACACGAGGTTGTCTACTAGCTCTTTCTCCCCAATAACCCATTGATGATTGCTGTTTATTTGGTCAAAATGTTCAAATATCGTGTATTAGAATTTTGGCTGTTTATGTTTTACCTGCAGAGGCTACAGCCATGCAATACTTCTCACATTATTTCGTTGATAATTTAGTCTTTTGTTTTTCTGGATCTGCTAGGTTCGTGCTGTCACTGCGACAACTTCTCCAATGGGGCAATCAGGAGCACCGATGTCAACTAATCAAGTCAAGTACTATGAACTTTTGGCACGATATTATGTCTTGAAACGCCAACATATGCTTGCAGCTCATGCACTGCTTAGACTTGCTGAAAGGCGTTCTATTGACGGAGTTCCTACACTCGAACAGAGGTCAATCAAATTCTTGCTTTCCTTGTCATTTTTATCTCTTCTTCTCTCATTTCCTTTGAAACTTCTGAGTAGTTTGGCACTTTATTGCTTCAGACCTGGTTGAGATAGACGACCATACATAGAGTGAACCCTTACAGCATGTTGATTTCATATTGTGAAATGTGAATTCTAAGTCACTGAAATTTTGTAGCCATTTATATCCTAGGTGGATTATTTTTCTCAACTTGCATTTAACATTAGTGAAAAGCTAAAGCTGACACTTGATCTAACTTTTTGTATATAGAACATGGAAATTGATTCCTGATTCACCATTTGTTCTCAAGTGACTCTTGTTTCTTATGTGCTTGGGATGACACATTCACAAACATGTCCATGACTGTACTAGCAAGATTCTGCACTTGTGTCAAATTGATATCCTTTTCCACTTAAGACCTCTACATCGTTCTCTGGAATCTACCTGGATTACTAAATTAGTTTTTATATGCTTGCATGACAATCTTATAGTTTTTAATTTGTACAATTCAGGTGTCAATACCTAAGTAATGCAGTGCTACAGGCCAAAAATGCAACTAATAGTGATGGGTTACTGGGTTCTGGTCGAAGTTCCATTGACAGTGGGTTCCTAGATTTGCTTGAAGGGAAGCTTGCAGTTCTCCGGTTCCAGATAAAAATCAAAGAAGAACTGGAGTCTATGGCTTCCAGGTCTGATGTTTTACCTAGCACATCAGGTTCTACCGAAAATGGTGTAATCCCTGAGGGTAGTTCTACTGCTGATGCCAATTTTGTAAATGCAACAAGAGAGAAGGCAGAAGAGCTAGCTTCAGATGTGAAGAGCATTACACAGTTGTATAATGAGTATGCTGTACCCTTTGGGCTCTGGGAGGTACTTCCATTCTCTTCTTGGCTATTTATTGATTTGTTTTTTATTTTATTTTGGGTTAGATTTGTGCAACTTTAGATTTTTCTCTTTTGCTTGTTCAACATTATTTTTAGTTTTGAACTTGATCAATCTTTAAGATCTCGATATAAAAACTACTAGGTATAATTACAAAGTCTTTTGAGCTTTAGTATCTAGATATTGACGGCAACCGAGATTCCAGTGGTATAGGAAAGGGATCCTTGCCCAAGGAAGAAAAAGCCCATCTTTGAAGTGTATTCCAGCAGAGGGCATGTGCTATAATATATTAACTGTTATGTTGACTGTTCATGGTAGAAGTTATGCGTTGCTTTGTGCTGGATCTTCTAGAGTTAGGAACAGTTATTAATTATTTGTATTTCATATATGTGTAGTATGGAGTAGTAGAGTAGTGATATGTTTGTAGAGATTACTTGTAGCTTGGACAGAAAACTCTTCTGTAGGAGTATGACTGTGGGGCAACCTACCACAGTATTGTCTGTATTTTGTGTGATTTAATAATGCTATTCATCAATCTGTTAATTGGTGTTCTAGCAATTATTCTGATCCAGTTGTTTGTAAGTGTCACTTTGTCGAAGTAGGGAAGCGAAGGACTTGTTATTATTTTTGAAGAAAGTAAAATAAAGGATGAGTTTCTCATTAAATTTAAGTTTTAAAATTCCATTACCGCCTGCTTTATTTAAGTTCTAAAAACAATGATGTTATGGGAACTAGAAACTTTATTCATTCCCATTCATCTTCTTTTTCTTCCGATTATTTTTTTAGCATAACCAAACTGTGAAATATACTTATGATTTCTTTTCTTTCCATTCTTTTCTTTCCAATGATACAGAATTATATGCAGGGAAGTTGTAACCTTTTTTTCTCTTTTATCCGGCAAATCCTTTCTCTATTTTCAAACCAAAAAGGCATTACAGATTTTGTTGTATCTTTTTTTTTTTTTTTTTTTTGAAAAATTTTTTTTTTTTTTTTTTTTTCTTTTTTTTTGTGTTTTTTTTTTTTTTTTTTTTTTTTTTTTTTATGAAAAGATTTTGTTGCATCTGCTACTGCCGATTTGTCGGTGTTGTTTTGTAGTATTTTTGTTGAAATGGTTGTCCCAATAATGTGAAATTTCTTTGTCAAAACTCCTGTTTACAGTTCTTCATTTTCTGTTTTTCCTTTAGATATGCCTGGAGATGCTGTACTTTGCCAATTATTCTGGTGACACCGACAGCAGCATTGTCAGAGAGACGTGGGCTAGACTTATTGATCAAGCTATATCAAGAGGGGGCATTGCTGAAGCTTGCTCAGTACTAAAGAGGGTTGGGCCCCGCCTTTATCCTGGTGATGGAGCTGTTTTACCACTTGACATTATTTGTCTTCACCTAGAGAAGGCTGGACTGGTACATCTGCCTATTTACTAATTGATTTTTACTGTAAATGCTACTTGAGTATTATATTTTCTACCTCTGTATACTCTCACGAACACCTTTCAGTTCTGTCAGGCAGGATTTGGTTGAATTTTCACTCTTTTATCTTATATACTACTTGTCTTTCTGTAGGAGAGGTTGAATTCAGGGGTCGAAGCCGTTGGAGATGAAGATGTTGCAAGAGCCCTTGTTTCTGCTTGTAAGGGTGCAGCTGAACCTGTATTGAACGCATATGACCAATTGTTATCGAATGGGGCTATTTTGCCATCCCCTAGTGTCAGATTACGTATGTTGAGATCAGTTCTAGTGGTACTTCGAGAGTGGGCAATGTCTGTGTATTCACAAAGGATCGGTAGTAGTGCTACTGGGCATTCCTCCCTAATACTAGGGGGAGGATTCTCATCGGAACGTGCTATCGCTAGCCAAGGAATTCGGGATAAGATCACTAGTGCTGCAAACAGGTTCTCACTTCTTTACACTTTCATCTATTCATATTATAGATCCAGTCTTTTTGTGGGCATGGTTTTTTACAATAGGTTCTTTTGTTATCTGATTTCTCAAATCTTCATTGTATAGATGCATTGTTTATGTCTAGTTGAAGTTGTGATCTGATTGAGTTTTCCACATGACACAGGTATATGACTGAAGTGCGGAGGTTAGCCCTTCCACAGAACCAAACAGAACACGTCTACCGAGGTTTCAGAGAACTTGAAGAATCGTTTATAAGCCAACATTCATTTGATCGATTTTGATGTTTGTTGCAATATAGTGTTGTATCAATTGTTCTTGTCATATAATTATTTTCAAATAAGAAGATTATAATTTTTCACATTGGATGTGATCATGTGATTCTTTTACTACAATCTCGTGTATCAATTAGAAATATCATGCCTCCTGGTCTATAGCGAGTAACATGAATTGCATTTAAGCTTTAAACGCTTCATAACATCTACATATGCCGGACTCCATATTATTCATGATGGCTCATATCCTCAACATTCTAACAAGAGGTCATGAAACAATCATCATAAATTAAATATTCATTCTTAAGTGAGATTTGTACTTTCAGGAATAGCTTTTTAATTTCCATTTTTTCCTTACCAGATCATTTCACACTATTTAATTCAATAAGATTAATGTTTGAAGTTTTCTTAAATTATGCTATTCTAATTACATTATTTTCTCAAACTTGAAATTTAAATTACAATGTGTCGTTAAATGATAAATAGTGCTATAGATTTTTAATTAAAATTATACTATATGAATTATTACGATAACATTATTATTTTTGAATTCAATTTCAATCTAATTTGACTTTAAAATTTATCAAATCTTATTTTTCTAAATGTTGTATAGGTATTGTCATAAATGTTACATATATTGGAGACAAAAAAATTCAAAGATTTCTTGCCTATAAAATGTTTGAAAATGGATTCTAGTTGTATTTCTTTGATCTGGCCAAATTGATTTTTGAGTAAGATTCAAAACACGAATTCCGTGGTAATTTTAATTGCTTAATTTTATCCTTCTCTTTTGATTTGAAGTCTTTAAAATAACGAGGCTTGAGCTTAATTATCATAGACTTGAGGATCATGTTGATTCATATATTAGTTAGTATCATGTTGATACAAGTTAAAATCTTATAATCTGATTGTAAGAATAAAAAATATACACAATAGGATACTTGTATGCACTTTTTCGTGTTGTTGTATTTGGGATTTTCAATTCTAATAGAAATTTGAATGCAATTTTATTTTTTTTAAAACAAACAATAAATGTAAGAACTTAAATTGGTTGACAAAAGTGATATTCACTTATATTCCTTACCCAAGTAGAATAATGGTGATGCCATTTTAGAGATGAAATAACTTCTCCAGCAATACTAGTTGCATAATTATGGTCAAGTATCCATAAAATTGAAAACATCAATAAGCAAGACTATGTTACGCAATTATGATCAAATATCCATAAAATTGAAAATATCAATGAACAACATGTTCTCTTATCCATAAAATTGATAAATGTCAACTATTAATTCATTTTGATTATTTGTGATAACTTTACAAATAAAATATGTTATAATGGAATGGAAAAAATTATGTTATTTTATTATTTATAGCTCATCAATCAGAATTAGATATTTATATTAAAAAAGCTCATTAATTAACAATGTTATAAGAATCCACGAATATTATAAGTGCATTTGTATAATTCTCATTTCTTTTTCTCATTTGCTAATTTATATCTTAGCCATATTTATTATTCTTTTCAACATGTCCTTAAATCAAGTAATCTAAAAATTGAATTGAACTACTAAATGTTTGAAGTGCAATTGTTGATGCTTGTGGAACGATTTGAAACAAATTGTTCAACTCTGATTCAATATCGAAAAATTACATCAAACCTTAATTCGAAATCAAGATTTTGATCACAAATAAATTATAACTAAATAATTTCTTTACATTTGATTAAAAGAACTTATATAAGATTTTGATTTTAAATCCCACAAAACAAAGCTCTTATTTTAATTTAACATTGAAAAATTAACTTAAAAATATTAAAAACTAAAACAAATTTAGTTTAAATATATTTATAGTACTGATAAAATCAGTGAGTATTGAATTTGATCCTCATAAAATTTATTCTTTATTTTTTATTCCTGTAAAATTTGAAACAGTTGTTTTTAATCTTTATAAAATGTGAATTTTGGTTTTACTTCTTATAAATATTTTTCTATGATTTCTCATTCTTAAAAGAATTCTAAATCTCCACTTTTTATTTCTTGATATTCATCTTAAAATAAGAAAATAATATTTATTTTATGGATCTTATGTTTTTTTTTTTTTAGATTTCACTTACTAACTTTATTTCACAATATTGTAATACATAAATTAGAATGATGATTTAACCTTTTTTTGAACAAATAAACAAACAATTAACTGGTGCTATTATATATCGAAAACATTTATATTTAATTTTAGAAAGATATACAGAAAATTAGAAAAATAAAAGACTACAAATTATTATATTTTATTTTAGAAAAATCTCGAAATCATTATATTTCAAAAACTTAAGAATTTGGTCTTTACAAATAAAGTTAAGGAGATGAAGACAGAAATAACAAAAAAGATAAATGGGTAGACGTGAAGGCCACAACAAGCTTCAAAAGAAAATGGAAAATAACACATACATATATATAT
>Ga0209489_104757_pt1 | contig 24604 bp, 19 predicted proteins | sample SiratrowhiteBW_FD_187527 | JGI IMG/M metagenome (GOLD analysis project Ga0209489, IMG submission 187527) | Root nodule microbial communities of legume samples collected from California, USA - Siratro white BW (SPAdes) (version 2) | ecosystem: Host-associated > Plants > Roots > Nodule | place...
GAGGTTTTCGATCGAATTATTCGATGCGTGTCACCGAATCACCCGACGCTGCTGGGCCGTGCCGCCCAAGCGCTGGTATGTCGACCGTCTATCAATTTGCGGCGGCGCAGGTTTTGCGGGCGCTGACGAGCTCAGCCCTCCCGCTGGCTCGGCAGCCCTTCGATTCCGCTGCCCAATTTGCGCCAACGGCCTCGAGCCATAGGCAAAGATGTTGACTGAAACTGAGCCAATGGTCCTCCATTCAACGAAATGGAGTTGCAGCCCCGATGAATGAGCCGGCGCAACCATCGAGATTGCAGCGACAGCCGTTCAGGCAAGCTCAGAGTTGGCCTTCAGCGCAGAAAGCGCGTTTCAGCTGCCTTAACCTCGTCCATTCTCTGGAGTCTGAAGATTTCCTCTACCGGTACAATATCCTTGTGGACGTTCTGGACGCCGCCGTCCGCGATGATCCGGCGGAAAGTCTCCTGCATGGCGGTTGCAGCAGCACGGATGCCGTAATTGCCATAGATCATCATGCAAACATTGCCCAAAGTTTTGACCCGCTTGGCGTCGAGGTCGGGGTAGGCGTTTGGTACGATCACCAGCGGCACCGATCCGGTCCAGGCGCGCGAAAAGTTTTCGATTTCGCAAGGAGTCTTCCTTTTCGAATGGATCAAGATCATGTCCGCGCCAGCCTCCGCATAGGCGTGCGCCCGATGCAGGGCCTCCGCTTCGCCGAGGCTGGCGATCAAAGCTTCGGTGCGGGCGATGACGAGGAAATCCGGATCCGATCTTGCCGTGATGGCAGCCTCGATCTTTCCCTGGAATTCTTCAATGCGCAACAGGTCCTGACGGCCGTCGGCAACAAGGCTCGTCACTTTTGGAAAAGTCTTGTCCTCGATGACAACGGCGCTGGCGCCGGCCCGCTCATATTCCGTGATAGCGTGGATGACGTTGATCGCATTGCCATAGCCCGTATCGATATCGGCAACGATCGGCAGCCTCGTGCGTCCGGCGATCGCCCGCAGCATGTCGAGATGCTGTGTCATCGGAACCAGGCTCATGTCCGGCAGCCCATAAAGCGCTGACAGCTCGAAGCCGGACGCCCACAGTCCGTCAAATCCGGCTTCTTCCGCGAGAATCGCTGAAAACGGGCTGTGGGCGGCCATGATGTGGACCAGGCCAGTCTCGGCCATGCGGGCGCGCAGGCTTTTGGGGGACATCAGAAGATCTTTCAGGACAGGGTCGCGCAGGCGGCAATGATACGGTCGCAAGCCCGGGTGAGCTCCTCGAGCGAGGAAGCATAGGAAATCCGGATATAGGGCGATGCCATGAAGCCGCTGCCCGGCACGACAGCCACGGCGAAAGCATCAAGCAAATACGTGGCAAAATCGGTGTCGCTTTCGATCACCTTGCCGTCCGGCGTGCGCTTGCCGATGACACCCGCGCAGGAGGGGAAAACATAAAAAGCGCCGTCCGGCACACGGCAAGCAAGCCCCTTGGCCTGATTCAGCTTGGCGACGACAAGGTCGCGGCGCCCCAAAAACGCGCGCGCGAACTCTTTGATATGGTCCCGGCTCCCTGACAGTGCCTCGAGCGCGGCATATTGAGAAATCGAGCTGGTGTGCGAGGAGGTCTGGCCCTGGATGAGATTCATGGCCTTGATCAGCGCCAGAGGTCCTGCACCGTAACCGACGCGCCAGCCCGTCATTGCGTCTGCCTTGGATACGCCGTTGACCGTTAAGGTGCGCTCGTAGAGGTCCGGCGCGACTGCGGCCATCGTTGCGAAGTCGGGGTCATAGGTGAGCTTTTCATAGATGTCGTCGGATAGCACGTGCACTTGGGCATGCTCGCGCAACACCGCGGCAAGCGCGAGCAAATCACTTCGGCTGTGGACCGCACCGGTCGGATTGCATGGCGAATTCAACATCAACCATTTGGTGCGCGGCGTGATCGCCTTCTCCAACGCCTCGGAGCGCAGCTTGAAGCCATGGAGTTCGTCGCAGGCGACGAGCACCGGCTTGCCGCCGGCCAGGGCCACCATGTCGGGATAGGAGACCCAGCACGGCGTCGGGATCACAACCTCGTCGACCGGATCGAGGCTGGCGAATAGTGCGTTGACACAACCTGCTTGGCGCCGCAGCCCACCGTGATCTGGTCAATACCGTAGACGAGCCCATGATCGCGACGCAGGCTCTCGCGAATCGCTTCCCGCAGTGGCTTGATTCCGGCGACCGCCGTGTATTTCGTCTGCCCGTCGCGGATTGCCCGGATGCCAGCTTCACAGATAGCGGACGGCGTGTCGAAATCCGGCTCGCCCTGGCTGAGTGTAATCACATCGGCGCCCTGATCGCGCAGCTCGGCGGCGCGAGCCATCATGACGTTGGTTTGAGAGGGACGGACGACCTTGAGCCGTTCTGAAACGAGAGACAAGACACAATATCCTACGAGTTCGAATGACCAGTTTCATGGGAATCTATCCGAACGCGGACGACCAAAGTAACCAGGTGATCGCGGCCTTGGATAAAATCATCGAAGATTACGATAACTGTATCGCTTCTTCGTGCGGCTCTGTTGGGCGCTCGCGCAGTGCTTTGCGTCTCAGCTCTTCCTCTTCATCAGCCTGCGCCAGGAGCGCCGACCATCGCATGTTCGCAAGCTTACATCGACTTATTCGATGAACGTCATGCTGCCGTAGCAGTTCAGGTTTTTAAGGTCGCGCACAATCGCGAATATGCCTGAATGACACAAGCGCCCAATTTCGGTGGTCCGCCAAAGTCCGTGCCAATCTTAAGAATTCACGGTCGTGACATTCGTATCAATGGAAGTGAACCGGAGGCGGTGATGACCCGTATTGATCTGACGCGACGGCAAGCCATCGCAGGCGCCGTTGCCGCAAGCGTGTTAGCCAGCACAGGCGCCGGCGCTGCGGAGGGCGAGCCTAAGACATTGATGCGTCGGCGCCTTCGGGTCGGCATGTCTGGATTTCCGCGATCCTTCGATCCAGTCATCGCGACCGATACTGCCATTCGCCGGATCATGCCGCAGCTTTTCGATACGCTGATCACCTTCGACCACGCCCACGACATGACGCTACGGCCCAGCTTGGCTGAGCGTTGGGAGCGGATCAATGCGCAGTCGTTGCGGCTGTTCTTGCGCAAGGGAGTGGCTTTCCACGACGGAACCCCTTTGACCGCCGAAGATGTTGCCTTTAGCCTTGGCCTTGACCACCTGCTGGGACCCGGACGCAGCGGAATGTCCGAGGCGCTTCAGTCGCTTGATCGGCTCGAGAAGGTCGAAATTGTCGATCCTTACACCGTCATTGTGCATGCAAAGGGCGGTGACGCGCTCCTCGAGCAGCGTCTGGCTGCTTGGGGATCGGAGATCGTCAGTCAGCGCGCCTTCGTGGCGGCGGGCTCGTGGGAGCGCTGGACCACAGCCCCTGTCGGAAGCGGTCCCTACAAGCTCGTCGATCACAAGCTGGATATTCGTGTCTCGTTGACCGCCCACGATGCGTATTGGGGCGGGCGGCCGCCGTTCGATGGCATCGAATACCGCATCATTCCCGAACTTTCCGCGCGCGTGAACGGCCTGCTCGCCAGCGAGCTCGACATTGCCACTGACATTCCGCCGGACCAGTTTGCGGGCATCCAGAAGCGTGCTGATCTTGAGGTCGTGGGTGGTGCCGTGCAGAATATCCGCTCGCTCGTCTTTGATCAGACCGATTCCCTTCTGAAGGATGCGCGTGTTCGCCGTGCGATGAGCCTTGCGCTCGACCGCAAGCTGATCGTGCGGAGCTTGTGGGAGGACCGGCTCCCGATTCCGAACGGTTACCAGTTGCCGAGCTACGGCGAAGGCTACATCCACGAGTTCCCCTCGCTTGCCTATGATCCCGACAAAGCCAAGGAGCTGCTGGCCGAAGCGGGCTACAAGGGAGAGCAGATCACCTATCGTCTGCTCAACAACTACTACCCCAATCAGGTCTCTGGCGCGCAGACCATGATCGAGATGTGGCGTGCGGTTGGCCTGAACGTCAAACTTCAGATGATGGAAAACTTCGCGCAAATTCAGCGCCAGCCGGTGCGTGCCATCTTTGATACGTCCAATACGGCACTCTTTCTGGATCATCTCGGCCATCCCTGGCGTGAATACGGTCCGAGCGGCACCCTGCCAAAGTCAATTGGAATCTGGAGGAACGAGGAATATTTCGCGCTCGGCGCAAAGCTCCAGGACACCGTCCAGGGCGAACAGCGCCGGCCGATCATCCGTCGCATGCTCGAGATCATCAACGAGATCGATCCGCCTTGCGTGATCCTGCACGTGTCGGGCCAGTTCTATGGCAAGCGTCGCGACGTGCCGTGGCTGCCGGGGCTAACGCTCGACCTCAATTTCGGCCCGTTCAACAGAGCTCTGATCCGGACCTGATCGCGATGACGCACACCTTGAATCGACCATTGTGCGATAGCAATCCCCCCTTGGAGCTAGCCATCGGCCAGAGGGTCTTGGCGATGACCTGGTTTGACGACAACCTTGCCGCTGGTGATCTCGCAATCCTATTCAAAGTCTCGCGGACGATCCGACGGGACAGCCGCGCCGCCTGGGAGGCGCGGACGCTGCGCCGCATTCATCAAAGCCTGGCTCCGAACTGCGCCGACGATCTGACAGCGCGCCGGCAAGTGACGGAGCGCTTTGAGATCGGATGCGAGGTCAAGATTGTTGGGGGTGCCCGGCCCATGTCTGAAAGCTGCACGAACATCGACCATTCCGGGGCGCATGGTACGATCTCATTTGGTGAGCATTCGTGCTCCTTTGCAGACGTTGTCGATGCCAGCAGTTCCAGGCCCGCGCGCGCACCTGTCGCGCAATTGTCCCGCTGGGTCGGCACGCGTGCCGCTGATCGCCGAATGTCGGCGGAGTTGCCACCCGAGGATGCCGCTGTAGCATCGTTTCTCTCCTGCCGCGGCAAGGGCGGCGTTCCAATCGACCTGATGCGATCCCTATGATGCGGGAAGGGCAGGGACCTCGCATGGAGGTGCTTCTTCAGATCGCAGGTTTGCGTGTGGCGTTCGACGGTGTGCCGATGCTGCGCGGAATCGATCTCACTCTACGGCGTGGCGAGTCGCTGGGCATGGTCGGCGAAAGCGGCTGCGGTAAATCCGTGACATGGCTTGCTGCGCTCGGACTGTTGACGCAGCGCGCTAAAATAACGGGCAGCGTACGCCTGGCCGGAGAGGAGCTGCTCCATGCGCCATCCTCTCGCCTCGACAAGGTGCGCGGCGGGCAGATCGCCATGATCTTCCAGGACCCGGCGAGCGCGCTTAATCCTGTGCGCACGGTGGGCGATCAGATCTCTGAAGCCCTGCGGCTCCATCGCGGCACGGACCGCCGCTCGGCGGTTGCCGAAGCGCGACGTCTACTCGACCAGGTCGGCATCCCCGACGCAGCGCGCCGCCTTGGCGCCTACCCCCACGAATTATCCGGCGGGCAGAACCAGCGCGTCATGATCGCCATGGCTCTCGCAGGGCAGCCCGACATCTTGATCGCTGACGAACCTACCACCGCCTTGGATGTCACTATTCAAGCGCAGATCCTTGAGCTTCTGCGGCAGATCCAGCGCGAGACAGGCATGGCGCTGGTCCTGATCTCGCATGATCTTGGCGTCGTCAGCGAGGTCTGTGAACGCGTCATGGTCCTTTACGGGGGGCACATTGTCGAAGAATTGCCGGCCTACCGTCTGTTTGACCAACCTGCTCATCCATATACGAGAGGTCTTCTTGCGGCTCTTCCAAGTCTGGATGCGCCGCGGCAACGCCTCTTCGCCATTCCGGGTGTCGTGCCAAACGCAGCCGAATTGCCGCCAGGCTGTCCTTTCGCCCCTCGTTGCGATCGTCGGATCGGACGCTGCAGTGAATGGGCGATTGAGCTCGCCTCGCTCGATGGCGACATCAGACACAGGGCTGCCTGCTTGCATGTCACGAGCGAACCGCCCGCGGGCGAGGTCGCGGCTGCATGACCGCGAGTGCTCCGCCGATCCTCCAAGCCGATGGGCTTGTCCGCCGTTATCGCTTGCGACAGGGCCTTTTCCACCGTCCAGCGATGGTCCACGCGGTCAATGGGCTCTCTCTGCGGCTGGCTCGCGGCGAAACGCTCGGACTGGTTGGCGAATCGGGCTGCGGTAAGTCCACTACGGGCCGGCTCCTGATCGGCCTGGACCGACCGGATGCCGGCACGGTGACCTTCGGCGGAGAAGCTTTGCCTGCTATGGGCGATATTCGATGGCGCCGGCTCAGGATGCGAATCCAAATGGTGTTTCAGGATCCGCTAGCTGCGCTCGATCCCCGTCTGACGATTGGCGCGCAAATGGCCGAGCCGCTGGAAATTCATCGGCTTGGCAGCAAGTCGGAACGAGACGGGCGGGTCAATGCGCTTCTCGCGGATGTGGGGCTCAGGACCGATCACCTCAGGCGCTATCCGCACGAGCTTTCAGGCGGCCAGCGCCAGCGTGCCGTCCTGGCTCGTGCGCTTGCGACCGATCCAGATCTTATTGTCTGCGACGAGCCAGTATCGGCGCTCGACGTCTCGATCCAGGCGCAAGTGATCAATCTTCTACGCGACCTGCAGGAGCGGCGGCACATGGCGATGATCTTCATCAGCCATGATTTGCGGGTAGTCCGGCTGATCAGCGATCGGGTTGCTGTGATGTATCTCGGCGCCATCGTCGAGGAAGGCGCCTCTGAGGCGGTTCTTCTGGATCCTTTGCATCCTTACTCGCGGGCGCTCGTTTCCGCGGTGCCCAGGCCGGGGAGACATCGCTCTCGCACGATCCTGCAAGGAGATCCGCCCGATCCGGCTGCGCGACCGGGCGGCTGCGCATTCCATCCTCGCTGTCCGGTAGCGCTTCCACTTTGCGCGCGGTTCGCCCCAGAGCTCAGATCCGCTCCTGACGGGCGCCGCGTCGCCTGCCATCTGATCGGCGATCATGGTGGCGAACTCAACAAGGAGGCATGATGGTTCGCTTCATAGCGGTCCGCTTGGCGCGCGCGTTGCTGACCATCGGAGTTGTGGTCACATTCGCATTCATGGTGCTGCGCGCCTCTGGCGATCCCGCCCGCGCGTTGCTGTCGCCGGAAGCCCCGGCGGAAGCGGTCGAGGCCTTCCGAAAGGCCTGGGGGCTCGATGCGCCACTCTGGGTGCAATACGCCAGATACCTCTTCGCGGTCGTTCATGGAGATCTCGGCCAATCGATGCGTGATGGGCGTTCTGCGATTGCCGTGGTCGCCGAGCGCATTCCTGTCACGCTGATGCTGACTGCGCCGGCGCTGATCCTCAATCTGTTGATCGGCATTCCGGCCGGCATCTACGCGGCTCTCAAACGAGATAGCATCGCGGATCGATTGGTGATGATGGTCACGGTCGTGGGCTTCACCGTGCCATCTTTCGTGCTTGGCCTCGCGTTCGTGCTGGTTTTCGCAGTCGAGCTTCCCTGGTTCCCCTCGGGCGGCGCCGGCGGTTGGCAGCATTTGGTGCTGCCTGTCATCACGCTCGGTCTGGGGGGCGCGGCCGTTTTGGCGCGTTTCAGCCGCAGCGCCATGCTCGAGGTACTTGGGCAGCCCTATATTCGTGCCGCCAGCGCCAAGGGTGTGCCTTGGCCCCGCGTCGTGACCGGCCACGCTCTGCCGAACGCGGCAATAGCGGTGCTGACCATCGTCGGCTTCATGGTTGGCAATCTCATCGCAGGAACGGTGCTCGTCGAAAGCGTTTTTTCGTGGCCAGGCATTGGCAGCCTGCTGGTCGTCTCAGTTGCGAGTCGTGATTTGGCTGTCGTCCAGTGCATCATGCTGGTCGTAGCCGCCGCCATGATTACCACCAATGTCACGATCGATCTGCTCTATGGCATGCTCGATCCACGTTTGCGCGACTTGCGCTCTGGGAGGCGATAAGTGTCGAGCATTTCCGCAGGAAAAGTTCTGCCGTCTTCGAGGATGCGCAGGCTGTGGTGGTGGCGCGACCGCGCGATCGGGATAGCGGTTGCCTGGCTAGGCCTCATGCTTCTTGTCGCAATCTTTGCTGATTGCCTCGCCCCTTATGACTATGCAGCCCTCGACCTTCACCATCGCCTTGCTGCACCTCTTGGCCTCGGCGGAGCCATCGCGCATCCCTTCGGTTCGGATGAGCTCGGCCGGGACGTGCTGTCGCGCCTGGCTATATCGATCCGCATCAGCCTACTTATTGCCTTCGGGGCGACGTTGATCGGGGCCGTCCTTGGCGTCACGCTTGGCATTTTGGCCGCTCACTTCCGCGGCTGGGTAGAGCAGGTCGTCCTCGGTTGTGTTGATTTCCAGGCAAGCATGCCGTTTCTCGTTTTGGCACTCGCGGTGCTTGCCTTCTTTGGCAACTCTCTGCTCCTCTTCGTGGGGCTCATTGGTCTGCACGGATGGGAACGCTACGCCCGCGTCACCCGCGCGCTTGCGATGAGTTCCAACGAGCAAGCCTATGTGATCGCCGTACGCCAGCTTGGCGCAAGGCCATGGCGCGTCTACCTGCGCCACATCATGCCGAACATCGCGTCGACCTTGATCGTCACCATGACGCTCGCGTTTCCGGACATCATTCTGCTCGAGAGCGGTCTTAGCTTTCTTGGACTTGGAGTGCAGCCGCCGCTTACGTCGCTTGGCAATATGGTCGGCTACGGTCGTGACTATCTGACCCGTGCTCCCTGGATCCTTGTGCTCCCTTCGCTCGTCATCTCGCTTACGACTTTGTCAATTTCGCTCGTCGGCGATTGGCTGCGCGACCGGATCGACAAGACATTATCGTGAGGCCTCCAGAACCCTGCTGTCGATCCGTCAGCCCCGCGACATCCTGCCTCTCGACTAGCTGCACCGATCCCGCGGCCGCCGCATTCGAATAAGGAAGGGCACTTCGTTGCCCGGAGCCAGCATCCGCAGGGAGGCCCGAGCGGCTGGGTTTGATGGACCAGCGGGGCATGTGAGCTGTTGCTGGTCGAGACATCAAGCTGTGTGCCAGCGTCCGCGAGCGTGGCGATATCATCAATTGGCTGCATGAGCTAATCATGCGGTGACGTACACGCGCACCATCATTTTGGGCGTGAAGGCGAAACTTCAGAACAGGTCATCGTCTGCTGTCTTGCTACATGCGGGCTTGATGATGAGCTCTAGGATAATATCTGCAGCTGGCGCTGAGGCGCTCCGCGCGAGCATGACCTTTGGATTCCTGATCGTGAATCCGAGTCGATGGCGGAGCTTCTCTCTCTGGTCGGAAAACGAGAGAGGATACGGATCGCGCTGGCCGCGCGATCGGGAAGTTGACCCGGCCCGGACACTAGGCTTGTTGCGCGACTTACGATCGGTGCTCGTGGGCGTGAATTCATATCGAGTCTCGCGGGTGCATGTTCGACTGAGTTTACGCCAGAGTGTGGACCTGGCTACTCAACGACCAAAAGGTCGCGTTTGCCGAGCTGGTCGAGTACCTGCCTGCCTCAAGCTCATTACTGGCCGGAAGTCGGCTTGCAGAAAGAGTCGAGCTTTACGGACTTTCCGCCTGTTTTTGGTGAGCCGATTTCCGGTGACCGCCACCTGCGACGCTCACTCTGCGTCGCCTGATCGACGATCGACTCTGCTTCAAGGTCGTTCCTTTGGCATTCAGCGCGACCGGCAGTAATAAAGCTCCACGCTGACCCCATAGTGCGGCCAACGCAACCTTAGCTCTGACCAAGCCCCCCCGGCTTGGCGCGCAAACGCGACAAAGGCGGCTGAGAGTTTAGCTGCAAATGCAGTGTGCCCACATTCTATCCGCTGAGGTGCTGCATCACGAACACGCAACAGGAGGAGCGAGAAAACTCCGTCAAGCTCTCAAAGAAGTTTCTTGGGTCACTTTCGGCATCGACCCGCGATCGATATTGCGCCTGTTTTTCGAGCCGGTCGCGTTTTCTTGGAATGCCATCATTAAATCAGAACGTCCCATCGAACGATTTGATGTCTGTCACCGAAGGTTTGCGTGACGACGATACAGCCTCGCCCGCACAAGTTCTGACCAAGAGGATCGGGCAATGACATTCTCAAATTTGAGCTCTCCACATCAAACGATCAAACGGCTTGTACTGACCTCCGCGGCAAGCTTATTCGTGTTGGAAGCTGCACAAGCAGCCGATCTTCCCGCCAAGTCCAAAGCGATCGAGTACGTGAGGGTTTGCGCGCTATATGGCGTCGGCTTCTACTACATTCCCGGCACGGACACGTGCATCAAGCTGGGTGGTTATCTGCGCGCTGACTTGGTGTTGAACAGCAACAGCGACTTTGACCCCGCAGCTAATGGTGTTGCGGGAGCTCGAAATCGCCTGAGCAATTCCTACACCTGGCGGTCGCGGGAGGGCTTGAGTATCGACACGCGCACTGCGACCGAGTACGGCGCGGTTCGCACCTTCTTCCAAGGCGTGTTCAGCTGGACCTCGGGTGGCTATATCGGTGCCGGTACAGGCGAGGGCGGAGGCGCAACCATCTATAACGCTGCTGTGTCCGGAGGACAGGGCAGTGGAGCGATCGCACAGGGATCGCTCGGCGTCTACTCCGCGTTTATCCAGTTCGCCGGCTTTACCGTGGGAAAGGCGGTCTCGCAGTTCTCCGCGCCTTGGACCAACTATCCGGCGAACGAATATGACGATCTACCCGGTGGCGGCGGCTGGGTCACTGGCGTGAACCAGTTGACCTATACTGCCGACTTCGGCCAAGGCATCACAGCGTCGCTCTCGGCCCAGGATCAAGTCGTTTATGGTACAACCAACATCTGGAACGTGAGCGGTGCCACGGCTGCCGGCCTCGCGACGGGGGCCTACGGCACCAACGACATCGGCGCTTCGCGCTCGCCTGACCTTATCGCGATGGCCCGCATCGATCAGGCCTGGGGCCTCTTTCAGGCGTCACTTGCTGCGCATGATAACCATGCGGCCTATTACGGTGTTGACGAAACCACCGGCCATCCAGGCGACAAATGGGGCTGGGCTGCTCAGTTGGCCTTATCACTCAAAAACATCCCGACAGGGATAGGTGACACAATCAACTTGTCCGCCGCGTATACGAATGGTGCGACCCGCTACAACTTCAACGACCTAATGGCGACCACCTACGCGATGTACGGCGGTACGGGCCTGGCTAGCGGTTACCAGAGCGTCGACCTGGCCGGTCTGTCCGACTCCGTGTTCATTGCGGGCGCCGGTCAGGAGTTGACCACGACCTACGGCTTCCGTGGTGGCTACACCCATAACTGGGATCCACAGTGGAATACGGCCGTTTATGGCGCGTGGGCCGCCGTTCGGCATGGAAGCACTGCCAAGGGCTATATCTGCGGTGCGTTCGTTGCGGGACTTGCGCTTTCGAGCGGCATGGCTGGCTGTAATCCCGACTTCAATTACGGGGTTGTTGGCCTCGTCACGCGCTGGACCCCGATCAGGAATCTGACCTTTACGGCCGACCTCGCCTACACCATGCTCGACCAAAAATACACGAGCGGAAGCACGGTAACATTACCGCTGCTTTCGGCTGTCGCCAAACCAGCTGCGACCTACGCGTTAAAGGACCAGAGCACGCTGACACTGCTGCTCCGAGCTCAGCGCAACTGGTGAGTCTCTGCCAAACTCCAGCGATAAGGAGAAAAGAAAAAGCTCTATGGATCCACGTTAACCTCCAAGGAGGCCTTCGGCATGCCCGCCGAGGGCCTCCTGCATCTATGGGCAACTTTTGGTCAGAGGGGGCACGCCCGGTCCTTTTGCGCAGATAAAGGCCTCAATCTGAACGGTGAGACACCGAAGGCACTTGGGAGATCGAGTGCGCCAGTATGGATTGCAGGCCCCAGCTATTGAATGTTGATTGAAAATGGACCAGGGGGCGTACTGGAACGGAACTCAAGGACTTAATTGGAGCGGCAATCCACCAGGTCCGGGGCCCGAGTGGGGATCGCCCGATTGCTGTGCTCTCTCCGGTGGGAAGGCCGAGATCAGGATCCTCAAGGCACAAATTGAGGACACTGAGGTGGATCGGCTCATTCCTGTCACGGCGTGCTGGCGCATGGCCCAGCGCCGCCCATTCTCTGGAGGTTCAGTCTCGATGAAGATCATTGTTCGAGACATTCGCGATCTCCTGGTCGAAGCCGACCGCAAGCGGCCCGGTATGGCGTTTGTTTGAAATCCATCGCTCGGCCATCGAGGAAACGAATGATTCTGTACCACTACACGTCCGCCGCAGGTCTCCATGGCATCGTGGCCAGTCGCTCGCTATGGACGTCACACTATCGCCTTCTCAACGATACATCGGAGTTTCAGCACGGCTGAAAGATCGTGCTCGGCGCAATCGACCGTCGTGGCGCCGAGATCAGAGATATCTCATCGTCTTGCCTGGGAGACGGTCGCACTCTTTCGTCAAAATAGCAGCGAAGTTCATGGCTTCGTCGGATCTTTGACGTCTGAAGGTGATCTGCTCTCGCAATGGCGAGGCTACAATCGTGGACAAGGCTTCTCAATCGGCTTCAATCCAGACTGGCTTTTGCAGAACGCCGCGGCCCAGGGCTTTGATGTCACGCCGGTCCTCTATGACACAGAGGAACAGCGAGCGGGAGCTGACAGGGCGATGACGCTGCTCATCGGACGGCTGGTGGAAGGGACGGATGAGCCGGAGGGCCCCGCGCCCAAGTCAGGACCTGATGGCCGCATGCCGCTGAAGACAGCTCTCATTCTCAAGAACCAGCACTTCCAAAAGGAGCGCGAGTGGCGCCTGGTTTGGGTGGGAGTTTCCTGGCCTGCCGGCCTGAAGACTCGTGTCTCGCTAGCCAGCCTTGTTCCTTACCGGGCTTGTCAACTAGACAAAGTCGTCATCAACAATGCCGCTCTGCATTCCAATAATTGCGGCATCGAAGAAGTCATCATCGGGCCCGCGTTGGGGCGACAGCAAACGATCGCCGTGGAAGCCCTGTTGACCACGCATCGTATGCGTTTGATGATCAAGCGGTCGGAGATCCCTTATGTTGCGGACTGAGCGGCTTTGGTGAGATCGATCTTTGCTCTTCCAACGAAGTGAACGAGCGGATCCAGTGCTCGCGCGTTGAAGCAGCCGAGAGATTTGTCGCGTTCCATCGCTGCAATGTCTGTTTGAGAATGCGATCCCGATAGGCACCTTGCACGGCGCTCAGATGCGGACGACAGCGCTGTTCGTTCGTCGGACAGGAAACGCCCGCAGCGGCACCGGGGGATGTGCTGAAGCCGTGTCGATGCTTCCCGCAAGCCAGAAGCGACTTCAAAACGCTAAAGAACCCGGCGGGTTCCTCAGGGCAAGTCGATCAGCTGATGCGCAGATTTTCGGCGCTCATCTTGCCCGAACGATCTGCCATCAGCTCATAGCTGACCCGAAGGCCTTCCGCGAGATTGGTGTAGCCGACCTTCTCGACAGCGCTGATGTGAACGAAGACGTCAGCTCCTCCGTCTTCCGGCTGGATGAAGCCGTAACCTTGGCCGCGTTGAACCACTTCACAGTCCCCATTGCCATTGCATATCTCCAAACTGAACGTCCGCGATTTCATCGAAGGGGTACCTGACCAATAAGGACGTCCGCGCGATAGGTACATCTCACGCTGAGCTCCCCTCACGCGTCCACAATCGTTTTCGCCGAGCACGGTTCCTGCGGGCGATTGGTCGTGGCGGAGCAGCCGGCAATGGCGGTCGCTGACCGCCTGCTGGCTCCTCGGCCTGTGCCTCGGGCTGGCTTTGCGTCACACATCGATCGAGCTTCTCGAGGGCGTCAAGGAAATTCCGTCCCTCCTCAGTGAGGGTCCAGTATCCCACCTCTCGGCGGATGGGGTTTTTGTCCGAAGATGTCGAGGTTGGGCCCCGCGGCTTTCGATGCGCTTTATGCAGGTCGGCCACTCGGGCCCGCTTGTGTTAAAGATGGCCAAGTGCTGCTTGACGAGCTCAAGACTGTCTCGGCCGTCCGATTGCCCTGCAAGTATCTTCAGTATGGACAGCTGAAAGCTCACATGCGCACGCAAAGATTCAATGAAAGCACAACAATACCGGCGCTACGCAAGGCCGGCTAGTTGACCTTGCCAAATTCTTCTTCAGCGTCCCAAGTTCTTCTTCAGCGCCTTCTAGAGGTCATTTTGCCCTCTGGCGACGATCAATTCACTCCGCATCTAGCTATTGCAGGCCTGTCGCTTTGTCGCGTTGACGTTTACGGCGCGAAACGGCATGCCTTGATCATCCGGATGGGGCAATCCCCGATAGGGTTGATGACGAAGACCAAAGGCATGTCCAAAGTCTGGACGTATACGCGTCGTACGATGCTGTTGGGCAGTAGCTTCTTGGCTAGCGCGTTGTTCGGGGGCGTTACGGTGTCTACACCCAATCGGCCGCAGCGCAAGGTTGCAATGGTGTTGAAGGCGGCCGACTCTCCCTTCGTCGTTGGGTGCACACAAGACGGCATTACCTCGCTACGTTATCGTAACGATACGTATGACACGGATTATGTCCTGCCTGGAGCCGTGCTGGGGACAGCTCACGCTAGAGTTCGGCGTGCCGGATCCGAGTGGCATACGCTTCGAACCGGCGTTGATGCAACGAAGCCGATCCATAACGCGGCCCTTGAACTAGCAGCCCGCGATGCCGGCGTCCTTCTCACGACCCGCCTCGCAGTCGACGAAGCTGGATTGACCTGGGAGATCATGCTGCGGAACGACGGCATGGCGAGCGTCGAGGTTGGCGACCTCTATTTGCCCATGCCGATGAACACCGAATTTCCGGCAGGCCAACCGGTGTCGCTGGCTGTTTTGAAGCACAGCTTCGTCTCGGGGCATGGATCGCACATCTTCTGGATTCGCGGCAACAGCACCGGTCCCTTCCTCATGCTCTTACCGGAAGCGGACACGTCACTGGAATATTGGGATGTCCACAAGGATTCGACCGAAGCCAGTGGGACGTGGTGCGCGTACATCTTGGGCGGGGCGGCCGCCGGCGAGGCGGTGGCGGGAGGGACTCGCTGGCGGCAGCCGACCCATTCCTTGTCCCTGTCGCCGGCCGAGGAACGGCGTTACCGTCTCCGTTTCCAGTGGGTTGCCGACTATGAGGCGGCGCGCAGGGCTATCGCGGACGCAGGTCTAGTGGACGTGGAAGTCATGCCGGGCATGACGGTCCCCAACGACCTGCATGTCGACATCGCGCTCGCGTCCTCCATTCCGGTGGAGCGGATCGAAGCGGAATTTACCGCCGACACGGTGGTGCAACGGTTGCCGGATCGCGCTGGCAGGCGACTGTGGCAGGTCCGGTTTTCGCGATTGGGCGAGAACCGGCTGACCCTGCACCAGCCGGGTGCGCGTCAGACCTTTCTTGAATTCTTCGCTACCGAGCCCGTCGAGACGATGATGAAGAAGCGCGCAGCCTTCATCGTGAAGCGGCAGCATCGTGACCCGTCCAAATGGTACGACGGTTTGTTTGGCGAGTGGAACATGGAGACGCAGGTCCTGCTTGGCCCGGACAATTACGACCGGATCAAGGGCTGGCGCATCTACGAGGTGACGTGCGACGATCCCGGGCTGAGCAAGCCCGCTTACCTCGCAACCAAGAATGCCGAGCATCCTGATGCGGCGGAAGTGGCGGCGCTGGACCGGTATATCGATACGTTCGTCTGGGGCGGGCTGCAACGTACCACACAGGAGGCATACGCCTACGGCCTCTACGGCATACCCGATTGGAAGCAGAACCGGGAAAGCAGCGATCCCGGCCCAAAGGGCCGCCTGCATATCTGGCGGCCTTATGACTATCCGCACATCTTCGCGATGTATTTGGCCATGCACCGCATCGCGCGTGACCATCCCGCGATACCCACCCGCCACAGCGCACGAGATTATTTGGTACGCGCCTACGGTACGGCGCTGGCCATGTTCACGGTGCCGATGCGCGTGGTGATGTGGTCTGCCTACCACACCGGCTTCTACAACGAATGTGTGATCCCCGAACTGGTTTTGGCACTCAAGACCGCGGGCTTGATGCGCGAGGCGGCGACGTTGGAGGCGCACTGGGCGCGTAAGGTGCGCGCCTTCGTGGATCCGAAGGCGGAGCTGTTCAAATCGGAGTATCCGTTCGATTCCACAGCCTTCGAATCAACGCAGGCACTGGCGCGCTCGGCCCTTGACGACCCTGGCGCCATGGGGGTGTCGAAGGCGGCAGCCCGTGCCTTCGCGGAGCGTCAGATCGCTGCAAATCTGTTCTGCCGTGGCTGGCTGGAACCTGCTTATTACTACCTCGGCAGCGATTATCGCGGGACTGCGGGCGACGCCTACACGCTGACTTACATGGCGCAGATGGGCGGCTGGGCGCTGCTTGATCATGCGCTGAACGATGCAGACGACCCGCATCCGCTCCTTCGTCTCGGCTATGCCTCACAACTCAGCGCGTGGGCTTTGCTGAACAGCGGCCCTGCGTCGGCCGGCTATGGCTATTGGTATCCGGGCGAGGAGAATGACGGCGGGGCCGGTGGCGGTTTCGAGCCGGCGCCGAGCGGGACCACATGGCTCGGTCAGCCGCATCACCGTGGAACCTGGTATTACTCGTGCGAGATCGACCTGGGGTTTTGTGGAGCGGTCCGTGCTGCTGCGACGATCGTTGCCGACGATCCCATCTTTGGGCAGGTTTGTCAGGGTGGCATCATGGAGACGTTCGCTCACACCCTGCGTATCTGGCCACGTGATGGCGTGCGGCGCCGGCTCAACGTGCGGCTCCAGTCTCTCCGATTGGACTTGGTGCTGCTTGACGCCCGATTCCGGGCGGATGTGCCGATCATTCTGAATTTGGGGGAGGGGTGGATCAGCCTTACGCCTGAGCCGTTTGCCCCATCTGCATCGGGAGTGACGTTCGAATTGCGGTGCGATGACGGGAGAAAGCGCAAGGAAGTGGTCGACATCACGGACAGCAAGATCATCGTCCCCTTGCCTGCGGCGCGCTTACCGCGGGTTCAGGTTCCCTAGTGTTGCCGATTATCGGGTGCGATCGGCACTTACGGCCTGCTGTTCCACGCGGCTTCCGAGGCGATGACGATCATCGTTGCAAATCCCGAGCCTCTCGGCGCACCTATCCGCATCACCGCGCTGCTGTATATCTCGGGTTCGGCGATGACCCACATCCGCACATCCGTGATCGCGATCGCCTGAATGGCTGGTGATCACTTGCGGAGGCGAACACGACTGACGCGTTAATGTGTGCTGGAAATAGTCTTCCTGGTCAAGACGGGCGGAAGGGCTTGGAGATTGCTCCGCGCTCGTGTCGAATCATCCCGTTAGGTCTTCATAACCCCAGATCTTCATAACCGATGAAATCGCCACTCATCGTGTGGTCGCATCGCCGCCCTCAGGGGCTCGAGCGTGCAATGCCGATTGTCCTATTTGCGACATGCTGCCGATCCCGCGAGAGGCCGCTTGGATGAGCAAGCATCTATAATCAAGCTGTCGCAGTTGGCATGGGCTTTGAAGGGTACAATCTCATCATTGCTCAGGAGTGCAGGTGTGGCTTACGGAATGATGGGCCCTCAGCTCATGGCGGATTCGGTCCGAGTTCGGGTCCTGCAATCTTCGCATCAACGCAGTGGCCCGCGTATGAATTTGCCTCTGTAATCGACCTCGCTCGAGCCCGATGCGCGCCGTCACCGCTGCGCGATTGCGGCGATTGGCCAAGTCTGCGGCGGCATCTGCAGCCCTCCTTGGCGCGCATCGCATGCAAAAATGCAGAGCGCGCTGGTCGAAGCCCAGCCTCCAAGCCGTCGTCCGTTTTCGCACGTAAACGTGCGGCCGCAGGAGGCTGCCTGTGAGCCTGCATCGCGGGCTGAGCGCGAATTCCGGTCAGGAACCGGCCCGTGAATGAGGCGGCACGTCGTTCGCCGACGCAAACGGCGGCAGGATTATGGACAAGATAGCCAAGACAAGGCCGGTATCAATCTCGCGAAAAGTGACTGGACGGATGGCCATCCATCGTTTCGCTGTCGAGCTCAGCCAAACCGCGAAACTCGCCTGGCCAATGGTGCTGACGCAGGTTGGGCAGATTGCAATGATGACGACTGATCTTGTCTTCATCGGGCGCATCAGCACTGAGGCGCTCGCCGCGGCAGCGCTGGCAGGCCGGTTCTATCTCATCAGCATCACCTTCGGCGTGGGGCTATTAAGTGCGATCGCGCCTTTGGCAGCGCAGGCGTTTGGGGCGAATAATCTAGCCGCGGTACGGCGTACGCTCCGCATGGGCTTATGGACGGCCGTGATTCTGTCGTTCCCGATCATTGCTGTGGCGCTGCGCGCAGAGCAAATATTGCTTGCGCTAGGCCAAGCCCCAGATGTGGCGCGGCTCGCCCAGCAATACCTGTTCGGATTAGCCTTCAGCGCGGCTCCGGCACTGGCGTTTTTGGCTATCCGCAGCTTCATGGGGGCGGTCCATCGGCCACAGCCTGTCTTCTGGATTACGCTATCAGCCATCCCCCTCAATGCCTTGCTGGTCTATATGCTGATCTATGGGAAGCTTGGGCTGCCCAGGCTGGAGCTATTCGGGGCAGGGGTTGCGACCACGCTGGTGAACTGCGGCATGTTTTTGGCCGGTTTGTGGTTCGCTGCACTGCGCCAGCCGTTCCGTGACTACCATGTGCTTGCGCAACTCTGGCGCTTCGATTGGCGCGCAATGCGGCAGCTCATCGCAATTGGAACGCCGATCTCCATCGCGTCATTGATCGAGTCGGGACTATTTTGGGCCACGTCGCTGCTGGCGGGCTTGATCAGCACCAGTGCACTGGTCGCTCATCAGATCGTTGTTCAGATCGCCGCGATCCTGTTCATGATTTATGTCGGCGTTGCCACAGCCGCAGCCGTGCGCGTCGGGCATGCTGCCGGCCGCGACGACAGTGCAGGCGTCAAGCGGGCAAATCTGGCCGCGATGTTGATCGGTATTGTGATAGCAGCAATGCTAACCCTCGCGCTGATCGCCGCGCGTTTTGAGATCGTCGAGCTGTTCCTGGGCAGAGCGGCCCGCGACTCCGAAGCAACGATTGGTCTCGCTGCAAAGCTCCTCATCGTCGGCGCAACGCTCTTTATCACTGACGCCGCCCAGTGCATTGCGGCAGGCGGCCTGCGCGGACTGAAGGACACGCGGGTGCCGCTTCTGTTTGCGGCCATTGCTTGGTGGCTGATCGGCTTTTCCCTCAGCTATTGGCTCGGCTTGAAGGTCGGTTTAGGCGTAATTGGTATATGGATTGGCTTGTCGATCGGAACGACCATCTATGCGGCGCTCCTCGTCCTGCGGTTCCGCCACTTGACAAGCCGCGTTCACTGATGCGCGCAGCGTCACTCCTGCCAAACCGCGACGATACGCCAGCATGCTTGCCGGTGCCGATGCGACTGCGTCGAACGCGAGATTGGCCGAAAAAGTGAACGTTGCGCTTCATGGCGCGACTGCAAAGATAGGTAAGAGGAGATAGCAACTAGCATCGTATTCTTCGATCATTTCATCTCAAAAAACGATAACCAGAGTGGCTAGCTCGTTTGAGAGTGGGTAGGAAACCTTAAAGTGTCCTCTGACCACTTGCGGGCTTTCAAACTTGTCACTCTTGGCGGAATGGCTCAACCGGTCCCTCCCTTCGAGAGCAAGGCCCGCAAATCGTGCGGCCCAGCGGCCCGCACCGGGCGTCGATGCGATCACCGTTAGTCAGGCATTCAACTGTCAACACGCCGACGGTGTCTGCAAGCTCCACAGCTGCGGAATTCCTCCCAAGCACACGAGATGGATCGCAATCGCTGGATCAAGCCGCCACGCGAAAGGACCTAACATCAACCGCGATTGCTGGCTCAATCGCGATGGCGACCAGATCAAGATCGGCTACGGGGTGAAAAGGTTCGCTTGGACGCGGTATTTGCCAATCTTGTTTGCGAGGCCAAGGCGTCCCTTGGCTTGTTCGATGTCTTGCCTAACGTCCCGCCGGGCTTGGGCGGCCCTCGGGGCCTGTGATGAATTCCGAGGCTTTGCACTCCCGGAGACGTGCATCAGGCAACCATGCTCAGACCAAACTGCTGACACTGCAGCCACTGTCCAATCCAACTCGGCCCAGACTACGGCTGAGGAGAGCTGCTGGTGCTCGCGAGCCGCTAATCCCGGCTCGGGACCGGTCGACACGGTGGGCGGGCGTTGGTCAGCATGGCCGGGAGCTCCTACCGCATCGCGCTAGCCCTAGCAATCAGCGTCGGTTCAAAGTCGATGGCGCTGGCGCGTCAGCCATGTCCTGGTCGCGCCCGATTCCGCGACCTCCCAGCTAGACGAAAGCTTTACGATCATGTTCGAACGACCGCACCGGAATCGGGTTCTCATCGTGCTGTTCGACGGGCTTCGACCCGATCTCGTCAAGCCATCACTAACGCCGAATCTGGTCAGGCTTCAGCGCCGCGGTGCGGTGCTGGCCCGGCAGCGCACCGTCTATCCCAGCGAAACACGAATAGCGCTCACAAGCCTCGTGGCGGGCGCGACGCCGGATCGCCACGGCATCGTTGGAAACTCATATCTCGACCGGCAGTCGCCGAATCCGCGCTCCGTCGACACGAGTGACGCGCGCCTGATCGAGGACCTTGATGCCGCGAGCGGCGGCCATCTACTGGGTGTGCCGTCACTTGGCGAGATCCTAGCGGCGAACGGCAGGACCTTCGCGGTCCTGGCTTCCAACTCGGCGGGGGCAACGCGCCTGCTGAACCATAAGGCTCGAAAGTTCGGCCAAGTGACGCTCTCCGGTCACTTCCCTTGCATCGCGACCTCGGCCGAGATGCTCAGAGAAGTGGAGACTCTGCTGGGGCCAACGCCAGCGCCCCCGCCCACGGGCACCCCAGATCTTGCCTCTCAAGCCTTTCTGACTTCAGCGTTTCTCGACCTAATCTGGCCTCGGCTTCGTCCCGACGTTACAATCCTCTCCTTCAGCGAGCCCGATATCTCCTCGCACGATTGTGGAACTGGCGCGCCAAAAACGCTTGAAGCAATCAGCTTTGTCGATCGGCAGTTTGGCCGCGTGGTCGATTGGTGGGAGGCTGAGGGCTTGTCCCAAGGCGTGCACCTGATCGCCGCGTCCGATCATGGACACGTGACGGTACATGCGAAGGCCGATCTATTTGAGACGCTTGAGGCTGCGGGGCTGCGCTGCGGCCTGACGCCGGCGGCCGGGATCGATGCGATGGTCATACCTGGGCAGGTCGGAGCAATTTACCTCACCGAGCCATTGGAACCCGTTATCCGCCGCGCGGTCGGGGCGATGATCGAAAGGCCCTGGTGTGGACCGGTGTTCACCGCGGGTGGCGCGGTCGATGGCATTGCACCGGGCAGCTTTGCCCGCCGTTTGGTGTTCGCCGATCATGCCCGATCGGCAGACATCCTGTTCTCATTCCGGTCGGACGACCGACTCGATCCATTTGGCCTTAGCGGCCGCACTTGGAGTGCGGATGGGCCTGTCGGCTTCGGAGTGCACGGCGGGTTGCATGCCAAGGAAATGTCGTCGGTCGGCATTTTGGCGGGACCGCTGATCAAAGGCGACTTCGTCTCACAAGTCCCCTCGAGTATTTGCGACTTTGCGCCGACAGTGCTCGGTCTTCTGGGCCTCTCGCGGCCGGCAACGATGACGGGTCGTGCCCTCGCAGAGGTCTTTATCCATGATGGAGAGGACCTGCCTAGTACGATTGAGAAGATATACGAAACCAGCAGCGGCGCATACCGGCAGCACCTTCGTCGCGTGCAGGTCGGCGAGGCCGTCTATCTTGATTCTGCTGACGTCGTAGCCGGTCCCAACAACCTCAAATAAAAAATGAGCGTCGATCCACAAAGCTCATCAAGGGAGATTGCCGCGTCGCGTATCTCGATCTGTGATCGATGGTGAAATTCGTCAAAAAATTCGATGGAGCGCGAAGTTTATGCGCTGACCCCAGGGGTACTGCATCAAATCGAACCTACATATTTGCTATCCTGGGAGAGAAGGCCGCCCTTGCCTGGGCGGCCCTCCGAACCCGCACCAACAGCTTAGGGGCTGCTAGCGGGCATTGGCGATACCAACAGCCGGACAATGAGTCTGGATTCGCCATCAGTCAACAGCGGCCCCGTATTCGAAAGGGGCCAGAATGGCCACGGACGTACAAGTACAATGTGTCACCAAACATCCTAGCCATTACGACGCGCACGCGCGCATCCAAGGAATTGGAGGCGTGCACAACGGGCAGCGATGGTGGATGACAGAGGACGATGCAATCCGCCACATCGAGAACGGCACGTACTCGTTTTTTGTCATGGTGAACGGCAGAAGAGTCGATGTCATCGTCGCCCAGCACAACGGGCGAAAGTATCTCAAGACGACGGCAGACGGCTACGCGCCGAACAATCTCCTGAATCTTCCGGAATGCCCTCGATAGCTTCAACTGGCGGCGTGAACCCTGATGGCTCTAGCGACCATGCGAGTGCTTGCTGAGCGGCGTATAGTCTTGCGTAGCGCTCGCCTTTCGGCGACGCTGAGTAAGCCCTGTATGAGATCTACTTCACGCCGCACGAAGCTCATTTCAAATCTCACGACTTGGAATCCCGGCGCTTGCTGGGCTTCTTCTTCACTTTAGTTGCTTTCGCTACCCGATGCTGCGGTGGGTGCCCTTGCGGAAGTCGACCGGCGTGCTGGCTGCGTAAACCTGAACGCCTGCCGCGATCGAATTGCAGCCGCTGGCCGACTATGTGCTGGAGAAGATCAAGCAGAGCGAACGGATTTTTGCCGAGGAGACGATCCTGCCAACGCTCGCTCCCGGATCCGGCAAGACGCAAAAGGCTTGGCTGTGAGCCTATGCCGCGACGATCGGCCATTTGGCGGCATCGGTCCACCGATGGTCGCTTATCGCTTTGAGGACAGTCGCGGCGGTGAGTGCGTCGAGCGGCATCTGGTGGGCTTTACCGGAATCCTGCACGTCGACGGCTATGCCGCCTACAATCGCCGCGCCAGGTCAGCGGGTGCCAACGAGGGCGTGACGCTAGCAGCGTGCTTTGCCCAACGTCAGGAGACGGTTCTACGAGCTTCACGTCAACGAGAGCTCGCGCCTGGCGACCCAGACCGTCACCACCATGGCCGGGCTGTGGGAGATCGAGGCCGACATCCGCGGCCAGGATCCTGAGATGCGGGTGAAAGCGCGCCAGGAAAAGTCCGCCGCTATCGTCGCGGGGCTCTTCGTCTGTGGGACAAGGAGCTGCCGCCCCTGTCGGGCAAATCCAAACTCGCCGAGGCAATCCGCTATGCCACATCCAGACGCACCGCCCTCGAGCGCTTTCTAAGCGACGGCCGTATCGAGATCGACTCCAACACCGTCGAGCAGGCAATCCGGCCGCAAACCATCACAAGAAAAATGCGCTGTTTGCGGGCAGCCATGGCGGCGGCCGGACCTGGGCGGCCATCGCCACGCTTCTGCAGACCGCGAAAATTAACCGCACCTGGCTCATGCAAACTCTCGAACGAAACGCGCAGGGCTGGCCGATCTCTCAGATCGATGCTCTCATGCCCTGGCACTTCAAAGCTTAAACGGCCTCAGCTTGGCGCTTACGGCGTAGCCGCCTGGAGATCCGATGAGTGATGCAGCACGTGCTCAACGGAAGTATTGGACAGGAGAATTCGGGTACGACCGAAACGATATTCCGAAGGGCATTGTGCATGTAAAACTCACGCGGCCTAGTCGTCCATCGAATGCTGCTTCATGAATCTTTTGGGAAGTTATTGATCCCCACCAAGCCGAACCGCGCGTGCGAGTGTTCTCGTCCCAGACCCCGAGAAGTTTGGTTTCTTCGATCCAACGACTGGTGCTGCCAAGGTTTGGTGGGAGCCCACTCGGTGATGCGGACTCAATGGTGAGCCTCGTCGATCTTATCGACAAAGGACAGATCCTCGCGCCAAAGCCAGAGCAGACGAAGTTAGCTCTGTTGCAGCGAGCTGCCGAACTCGGCATGCCGGGGCACAACGAGACTCAGCTCGAACTGCAAAAGCTCAATCAAGAGCGCGTCAATCAAATGAACCAGCAACAGATGATGCAACTGTTCGGGGCCTTTGTTCAGGGGATCACGAGGCGTTAACGGTCACGCGGCAGCGGTTTATTGCTGCCTGTTAGTCATTGTCATTTTGCCGTAGAAAGCATGCTTTTGCGCACCGATTTTTGCCGTCAACTGCTCATCGTCATGCTCACAGCCAAAAGCGGCCTTTCCGGCGTTGCGTTTGCTCATGCGGGGACGACGCCGACTGCGAGGCCGCCGCGTGTGTGGTAGTCGATCCAACGCCGACGCGCCTGAACGTTCGAGCCGCACCTCAGGGACCGATACTCTCAGCCGTTTCTAACGGGCAGATAGTTCCCGCTGGAGTCCACTGAGGTGGTTATTGTCCCCTTCTGATGCAACTGCTTGCCGGATAGCCCCGTTCCTTCGGTTTGTAGGGCGGTAGTGTGCGGAAGGTTCTGCAAAAGCTGAGAGGCTGAAGCGGTCATGGTAAGTCCGGTGATTGCGAAGATCACCGCTCGTAGAGGAGCTTGGACCCGCCATGACCGTGACGAAGATTAGGACGGA
>Ga0209489_104759_pt1 | contig 24597 bp, 20 predicted proteins | sample SiratrowhiteBW_FD_187527 | JGI IMG/M metagenome (GOLD analysis project Ga0209489, IMG submission 187527) | Root nodule microbial communities of legume samples collected from California, USA - Siratro white BW (SPAdes) (version 2) | ecosystem: Host-associated > Plants > Roots > Nodule | place...
AATATGATATTGAGAACCATGATGAGTCAATAGTTCATCATTCTGACAACTCATTATCAAGACATGTATCTCCTATCAACGACGAAAATGATGTTGATGAAGTACATGTTACACGAACTGATCACAACGAAGGAATATGGGAAAACATCATAACACTGCCAGAATAAGATAAAGTAATGTTGAATTATTTGTCGTTTTTATTTTTAACATTGATTGTACTCAATTGTAGCATTTAATGTTAAGCTTATTTATCTTTGTAAGTTCTAATCTTATGTTTATGTTTTTTTTAGGTCATGGCTGATTCACAGGATAAGAGTAGACAAGCTACACGGTTAAGAGATATCACTGCTAGTCGACTTGGTGGTTTCAAAGTTGCAGTAGACTTTGACCCTCAGACTGCTAGGGCTTCAGGCCCTAATCGTGCTGTGTTTAATAGTTATCTGGGTGTTTTGGCACGTACAAAGGTGTCTATTTTGTATCCGACTTGGGATCATGTCACTGAAGCTGAGAAAAATATGATATGGCAAGATATTACTGTAAGTCGTTCATTTAAAGCTTATAATATGTCATTAATGATGATAATTATTTATTATATGTATCATGACTTGTTAATTTTATTTTGCAGACAAACTTTGAGTTTGAATCATCTTCATACATAAGAAAGAAAATTATGTCATCTGTTGCTATCAAATGGAGAAATTTCAAGACAAACTTGACTAACTTTTACGTCTATGGTTCACTCAAGGAAAAGTCCCCATGTGAGAAGTATAATATTGATGAAGAGACTTGGACACAATTTGTCCAATCTAGAGAGGATCCCGCTTGGCAGGTTTGTTTTATCCATCATAATTTCATTACATAATATGAATTGGCAACAAAAGTTTTAAATTATTTTGTAGGAGAAGAGGAAGAAAGCACAAGCAATTCAGCGGAGGAATGTCACCCCCCACCGGTTGTCTCGGGGGGGTTATGATTTATTACAAAAGAAAATTATGGATGATAAATTAAAAAGATCGAAAGAAGCATCAGGTTCAGAAGAAGTAATTTCTCCTCCATCCCCTCCTAGTCGACATGAGATGTGGAAGTTGGCTAGGACTAAGCCTGGAGGGCAGATGACATCAGCTGAGGCTTATGAGGTTGCTCAGCGCATTGTAAGTTAATAACAATTCAAGAGTCATGATATATAATGTCTTACTATTATACAATGTTGAACTATTGTATTGTTTTTTTTTTCAGGATACTCTGGTGGAGCAGAGCTCTCAGGGTAGTTTTGTGCCTCAAGGAAGAAAAGATATATTGACTACTGCTATAGGCACTGAGGAACACCCCGGTCGTGTACGGACTGCTGGGTATGGTGTGGGGGTGAGACAATATTTTGGTTCTGCTCCACGGTCTACTTCATCTCAGTCTACAAATATAGCCGCAGAGATATCTCGACTTAAAGATGAATTGAGGTCTCAACTTAAAGATGAATTGACCTCTCAAATAAAAGATGAGTTGAGACATCAAATTAGAAGAGAATTGGAGGAGTTATCACAGCAGCAGCAGCACACTCCCTTGCATGAAGGTATAGTAGTACCTACACGTGGGAAAGCTAGCACAAAGGGGAGTTGTGCTGCAGAGGACGAGGAGGAGGACAACACCAACACTGATACCTCATATCGGTGTAAATTATTTGTTGGTGATCCTCCTCGATTAGTGGCGATTGGGAGAGTGTTTTCCATGTCTTCGACGCTCCATACAATGCCACTTGGAGATGATCTTGCAAGAGTGGTCGTCGAAGAAGTTAGAGAGGCAGATGCCGAAGTGCCTGTACCCACATTAGAGGTTAGACTTGTGGGAGAGGCACTTGGTACATTTATTGCGTGGCCTACACATCTCCTACAGGCCATTTCTAAAAGGACTCAGGTATTGTGATTTTTGTTAATCTTATCTAAATTCACAGTTAATGTTAACTAATACATTTTGTTTATGTGTCAGGAGCAAGGGAGTAAAGGCAAATCACTTAGGTCTCCACCAGTTGAGGCAGAAGTGAATCCAATTCAAGAGTTGGCTCGTATATTGCACGAGTTATTTGATTCACCAACTCAAATTCCTTGGCAGCCATCTATCTTTGGGATTGATGGTGTCCCACTGTATATAACGATGCAAGACATTGTGGAACTAATTAGTGGGTCACAGATGTTAAACATTAACATCATTCAGTTGTGGATGATGTAAGTATACTTTTCTATATGTTTTCTAATTATTTATGTCATGAACTTATCATATTACTTACAAAGATTTTCACAATGCAGGTACATAAATGATTTAGTTTATCAAACAGGGAATCCTGATATCTATGGATTTCTTAAACCACAAAGTTTACAAAGGTCTGGAAATAAAAGTATTGACACTCAGACCTTTATACAAAATTGGATTAAAGAATCGAGGAAGAGTGTTTACTTTGCCCTAATTATCCATAAGTAAGTTTCAAATCTTTATATTTATATCTTAAGTAATGTTCAGAATATTACTTTACTATTAACATGTTTTATTTTAGCTCTCATTGGCAGCTGATGATTGTGTGTCCTGCGGATAACACAATTGTTTGGTTATGTTCGTTGCATAAGAAGCCATCGAACGAAATGAAACAAATTATACAAAGGTATCATTTAATTAACTTTAAGTAATATATACCACTCTTTTATGTACAAATAGACAATTTACTAAATAACTTGGATTTTAGTGCAATGAATGTTTGTAGGGTTTTTGGCGGAAGATCATCATCCACAACCCAAAACCTCCGGTGGATACATGCTAAGATAATTAACTCTATGTTTAATTATCTGTATTAAAATTAGCTATAATTCAAATTTATGATCATTAAACTTGAATTACAGTGCAATAGGCAAAAAGGAAGTTGGGAACGTGGATATTACGTTATGCATTGGATGAGAACTATAACAAGAGTTGCGATCATGAATTCTTGGGAGCATGTAAGTTATTCTTTTATAAGTTTATAATATATGTCAAATGTTTGTTAATTTTGAAATTCTAAGACTAAACTTTGCAAATTTATTTCAGGTTTTTATAGATACAGAGCCATTGGCAAGGTCTGACAAAGAAGAAGTTCAACAAGAATGGGCAAAGTTCTTTCTTAAAGTTAGAAGTACATCTTAGTATTAAAAGTTTTCTTAATGTATTACAAGACCATTTTAGTGTACATTGCTATATATATTATTTAAGAACTATTTCTGAATTAAATTATGTGAACTGAAAATGAATTAAATCTGGTTTCTGGAACTGTTTGCAGGGTGGGTAGTAGCTAATTTAATCTGTATATTTAAAAAAAAAAAAACACACACACACACAACGTCGGTTATGGTAAAAAACAACGTTGTGAAGGACTCACCACGTCGTTTTTGACCATAACCGACGTGGTGATTAATATAGTAATTATCTTAGAAGAAGCACCACGTCGGTTTTGTCCCAAACTGACGTGGTACTTCTTCTAAGATAATTATTATGTTAATCACCACGTCGGTTTAATTGTCTTAACCGACATGGTGAGTCCAATCACCATGTCGGTTGTTAAACCGACGTCTGATTCAACGTCTCCTGGATCAATGACGGGTTGAAAACCGATGAAAAAAGCCTCTCAGAACCGACGACGAAGGCTATTTTTCTACTAGTGTCACCAACTAAAGTTAAGAGGAGGAGAAACAAGTCTACAAATTCATAGCCTTGAAACTTATTTCAACCAAATATCTCACCCTCCACGTCCATTTTGATCTCGATTTCAAAATCAATGTTCTCCACCTACATCTAAATCTCCATTTCAAACTCATTATGCAGATTTTTCTTGTTCACTTGTCTGATTTTGGTGAACCTTTCTCTATACAATATATTTCACTTTTGTTTTGTACAAATTCATAGAGAAGGACCTTAACATGCTTTCACTTTATGAACTCTAACACACCTTATAAATTGATGTGTAGATACAATAATTTATCACTTTCCTTTCTTCCATAATGATTCTTTGGAACTAGGTGACAAGGATTCCTTTAAAACTAGCTGATTATGCATTACTTAGCCAATTTCTAGCCTTTCTTGTACCTAGTTTGGGTGATTGGTGCAAAGCTTATTATCAAAATATCAATCTCTTCAACACAACAAGAAAGTAGAGATACATTTGTAACTTGAATGATTCAATTTCAAACTACAAGTTAGTTAGTTTAACTTTACACAATTTCTGATTAGAATATAGGACATGATTTTATATTTTTTTTTCCCTCAATATGTTCACTCCAGAGGCATACATACACCTTTATCAAATATTTTTTTCTTTTAAATACTTTATATATCTTTAATTAATGAAAATAAAAAAAGCAACATCTTCCTCCATAATACTGTGTAAACAGGTTATAATTTTCATAATTCAAGTATACTTACCCATGATACTTTATTTATGGTATTTTAAGTACTAATTTTATAATTTATTTTTTAAGTATATTAAGAAAATAAATAATATATGATTTATTTTTTCCTTTTAAAAATAATATGAAAATAAAAAATATATATTTTAGGATTTTTTATTAAAAATATCCTGTGGATTTCTATTCTTTTTTGCAATAAATATTAGTAAAAAATATATACTTACAAATTCAATTTTGCAGGAAAAAATAGTTGGAAAATGCTTTTGCAAGAAATTACTTGTAGATTTAAAATTAATAGAAAAATTACCTGTGAAATTTAAAGTATAAAAAGTACTTGCTATTTTTTAAATGAATATTTTTACAATAAAATTTGAGATGAATTTTTTTTCATGAAAATTACAGGTATTTTTTTATAAAACATTTGTAGGAAATTTCTTGCGTTTTTCAAATCTTTATTTAAAAATGAATTATCTATCAATTAAAATATTTATAAAAAAATAACAATTTTTTTTACAGGTTTTTGTAAAAATATTGCAAGAAAATCCTCACAAAATATAGGAAATTCTAGTAATTTACAAGTCATACCTTTCTCATTTACATATTAGAGACTCCAAATGACTAATTATTTTGGGATACTTTAATATCGTGAATATTTTATTTATTTATTTATTTATTTTTCTTCCTATTGTTTATCGACCTAATTTTTCTTCTTAAATATTATTTAATACAAGGCTTCATTCTTTGCCATATATGTATTCTGACCAGAAGTGTGTGGCAAATCTAATGTCTATGAAAAAAATTAATATAAAGTTTCATATTTTTTTCAATAGAATTCTACACATTTCATCATTTGATTTAATAGTTTTATTACTAATAATTAAACCTTTTCATTTTTTTATCAAATATTTAAAAATTGAATTTTTTAAATTTTTATTTTATGTACACTTTTCACTTTTTTTAATTCTATATGTCTTTATATTTATTGATTCACTTTTTATTTTCCATTATAAAAAAATTATTCACAAAAACTGAAACTGTTTTTATTATATAATTATAGTCATAAAATAAAAAATTAAAATATTCTAACCACCATAAAAAGAATTAAAATTAAATAAAAAGTTATTTTTTTCTCTAACCACCGCAGGCTGTCAAGGAATATCTAACTATTTCAAAGGAAATTTTGTAATAGAATGTTTATGTTTTACACATGCATATGCCTAACACCAAGGTTAAATTTGTCATTGGAGGTGTGCTAATTGTCTTTCCTCTTCAATCGTTGCTCATAAACGAAGACGCGTTCAACCTCTTTTCACCCATTTCTCAAGATCAATGCCTTTTGTTAGAAGCAAACATGATCCATCTGTCCCTTTCCTTCCTCCTCTATAGTGAAGTTGCGAAAGCAAAACACACCCTAACACACCTTATGAATTGATATATAGATAAAATAATTTATCACTTTCCTTCCACTATGATTTCTTTGGAACTAGCTGATTGTGTATGTCATTGCAAATTCACTATGATCTGTACTTTTCATCAAATAGTTAATGCAAACAACAATTACGAATTTTTTCTATGATCATAACACCAGGAGGTTTAGAGATTATATATGTTAGCAAATTTTTCCCATGAAGGACTTTTCTTTGCAAGACTACTATATCATGTGCCTTGTTCAATTATTGGATTTGCATGTTTTTTTTTTTTTTATTCTTTGTAGATTTGGTTATGTAATATTTACTTATTCTATGACTAATACTATTTTTCTTACTATTTTAATTGCTCACTATTCTGATTTGACATATTATGTTAATTTGGCATACTTATGTTGTGATTGATTATATTATTAACGAATACTTTATGGACAATGTAATTTCAAAGTTGGATAATTTTTAGTTATTCAATTTTGATCCTGCACTATGTATAGTTGGCATATAGCTACACTTGAATTTCATTTGCATTACTTCTGCAAACTTCGATGATATATAGCTAATTTCAATCTTCTTTTCTTGTTCCTTCGTTACTCACGTGTCACTAGTTCGTCTTTTCTCCAAAGTTTTTTTCACATTTTTCTCTGTATCTCATCAAATGTAGGTATGTTCAATCCTTTCCCTCTGTCATTATCTTGTTATTTCACCTTAAGATTTTTCTTCGAAGAAGGGTGTTTCTTCATTCTATCTCCCTATTTCTAAGGCTGTTTTTTTGTGATTATTTTTTGTATTTGTTCTCATAGCCTACAAGACCATGTATCCTTGGGCTAAATTCGATTTGTTGAAAGAGACCTCAAGGTTTACTTCTTCTGAAACCTTAAAGACTTTACACAATTTACAAATATTTAGTAAAACCAACGAAGAAAATGTTGTAATTGTACCACATGAATCAGGTGAACCTATTTGTAAAGACAACACTGGGGATACAGAATGACCCTTTTGCTTCTTTTAGGTCAAAATTTTCACTAAAATAGGATTTAGATTACCTCTAGACTTGTTTGATTAAGAAGTTTTGACCATATTAAATGTTGATTCTGCTAAACTTCATCTCAATAGTCAGGCTTTCATTAGGGTGTTCTCTATTTTGTGTATCCATTTTGGTATGATTCTGAGTGAAAATATGTTATTTTACTTTTTTGAGAGTAAAAGATACTCTCATCAGCTATGGGTCTCTCTTAATGGTGTGAATGAGAGATGTCTTCTACCTGATAACCTTCAATACTTGAGGGATTTCCTTTATATTGGTCACCAAACCCCTATGCTTAAAGTGCTAGGTTGTTGGAAGAACTTGATGAAACCGAGCGTAATGATTGTTTATAGTTAGAAAGGTTGGGGGTCATTTTTAACATTGGCATATTGTTAAAGCTTGAGAATCGATCAATAGACTTAAAAGATTATATTGGTATATCCCCTTTTCCTTTATCTATTCTAGTGACTTAGATTATGAAGTATAAGAAATTCATTGACGTGTAGATCAAATGGCTACTTCTAACCAAGAATTGCCGCAACGTCTAAAAGAACTAAGGTCTGAGAAGAATACCAAAAGTGTTGGCAACAAGTCAAAGGTTTAAGCTCATACGGGAAAGGTGTGGAGAAGGCTATAGATACCCAAGTGGTTGAGGGGGCAGATAAGCAGAAACATCCAACAAATGACAACAAAAACCATGATTTTCAACCATCCTTTATTAAGGAAGAAAGGTAAGAGAGTGGTTGAAGAACTAGTTCCTCCCCTCCCAACTGATTCGAGATCGAACATGCGATGTCCATTTGTGTAGGTTCAGATGGGGGAGAATCTAACTCCCATAGTCAAGAAGGGAAAAGCTTTTGGAATCATGCTTTTAACTTTGTTGGCCAAAATCAAGCATTTAATTTATTGGTGGAGGACTCACTTGCCTTGGATAAGGAAATGCTTGATTTGCAAATTGGCAACTTTGAGTGTGTGTCGGGGAGAAAAGCCAAGGAGAATTCTTGGGTGAAAGAGAGGAAAATGAAATAATGTTAGGAACTTCAAAGCAAACTTGACCGCGCCAAAGCTAGCCTTGCCCAAGTTGATCAACTTCGTGTCCAGGTGAGCACGTTAGAAATTGAGGCAACAGATGTTTCCTAAGTTCGTACTTGCAACAAAGCTTTATCTTAGTGGGCAACCAAGCTTGAGAAGGAAGTTGCTCAACTAATTGGTGAGCTTGAAGACGAGAGATAATTCAAAGAAAAAATCATCCAAGATTATGTCGATGAGGAAAAAACATGGAAACTACGAAGGAGAAATTGCATAAAGAGATGGTTGCTAAGGAGAAGGGGTGGCAAGAAAAAGAAAACACCCTTAAGGACAAGATGGCAGAAATATCTTCAAATCCATGATTAGGACATCTTCTCAGCAGCACCTTGAATCTCTCCCATGTTGCACACAAAGCTTCATCTGATCATTGTCTGAAATTTGAAATTTCTGATCTAGCCTTTATGAAACGGGATGGAGGGAAAAATATTTGTAAAAACTTTTCCTCCACATCACTCCAGCGCGTCAGACTCTGATTTGGATGTGATTTCAGCCACTCTTTTGCCTTTCCAGTTAATGAGAAAGGAAACAACCTCATATAAGCAGTATCCTTATCCTGATCTTCAAATCCCATGGTGGTTGCCAATTCGTAGAACGTCGACAAATGAGTATATGGATCCTCATGCTCCATTCCAGTGAATTGATTGGCACTAACCAGCGTCAGGTGTGCTGGCTTTATTTCAATCACTCTAGCTGTGTTAGGAACAGCTATACTGGAAAAATGTCTGGGCCCTTGCTGCAAAGCATAGTCACCCAACACTCTTCTTGGTGGTGGATCAGCCGGATCGACATGACCATTGGCCTCTTCTGCCATGATCTCACCACTAGTTTTGTCCCTTGACTGATTTTTCTGCTCACGCTTTATTCTTTGCCTGAGCTGTCTCAACGTCTTATTGATATCTGGATCAAATAACAATTGTTCTTCTTTCCTTTGATTTCTCAAACGCATCAACTGCTGTCTAACAAGAGATCATGATCACAAGAAAAATCAGTAATTCACAACGCAATTAATAAAGAATAAAAATCAATAATAATAACAACCTTGGGATTGAATAATAATATTCTCCATTCTCATGTACTCTTAACTGAATTTAATATTGCCTTTTCCAATTATCAATTTGTGCAAATAAAAGTCTTTTCAACCTGATTTCTCTAGCATTGAATTTCATAAATTAAAGTATCTAGCTCTATTTCTAGTTACCAGATTAATTTAATTAGCATTAAGATCAGTTGCTATGTGCAGTCATTACTCTATAATTCATTCCTGAATTTATAAATGTAATGCATTAACGTTTGATTCTAATTCCAAAAAGTGCTTTCCAGTCACAAAGAGAAATTTAAAGTATGACAATTAAATATAAAACGTTAAACAAAGATAAATTGAATAGAACAATATCAAATAAATACCAAGAGTACAATTGAAGTGGAGAAATTACATTCAATCCCAAGAAGAAAAGAGATTAGCTACGCATGGTAGCTATGAATATACAACGGAAAAGGAAAAAGGAAAATTCTTGATTGCAATAGTGCTTCCAAAGATCTTCCAAAAGATGATCCCTTTCATTCATTCTAGCCTTCATTTTATAAAAGATCCCCCCTGTTTGTTACAAAGTGGTTGTTATTTCGCACTTCACGCTTCAGTGGCGTTGACGCCTTCGTTCAGAACTTCCTTTCTCATTTAAGTGAGTTTTAGCTCAAAGCGTTCCTTATTCTCTCTTTCTTCGAATTTCACCTAAATCTCAAATGCATTCTCTTTCCATAACCAAAAACGCATTAAACAGAAAAATAACCATAAAATCCCTAACTTAAACAAAATCCCTAAAAATCCTATAATTAAAACAGAATAAATGCTAAAAATCCTAACAACTCTATACTTAATTAACCAATTATTAACAGTTATCACTTGAAGACGAGAGATAATTCAAAGAAAAAATCATCCAAGATTATGCCGATGAGGAAAAAACATGGAAACTACGAAGGAGAAATTGCATAAAGAGATGGTTGCTAAGGAGAAGGGGTGGCAAGAAAAAGAAAACACCCTTAAAGACAAGATGGCAGGAATGTATAGACGAGGCTTTGACGATGCGATTGCACAACTTCGTGTCCTTTATCCAGACTTAGATGTCTTAGTCCTAGACTCCTTTAAAACCGTGGTGAATGGTACCTTAGTTGAATAAAGAGATGTGATTAGTTGGATTCGGTTTGTAAAATTTCATTTGGCATAAAACTTGTATATATTTACTGTTCGTAACTCTGCGTGTGATCTTACTTAGCTCGTACACACACACACTTACATAAACTGTTGAAAAAATATATATTCAATATTTACATGCTAAATTTTATGTCATTTCCTTTCTTTTACTCTTTGTACGAACTTTTTCTAGCTTTTTTTAACTTTAGCTACTATTTTTTATATTACATCATGAAGTAAGTGACAAACCACATAAGCACTACGAAATAATTTCATATTTAAGAATAATCACGCTTGTAAAGTTACTTGGCATGAACTCTATGCATAATCACTATCTTGACACAAATCTAGCATTTTTGTAAAAGTTTAAAGATTAGTGTAGAGATTTTGATTATTATTTACCATGTATTTCATGTAAAAATTTAATAATTCAAAGAACAGATATGAGATTTCTAAGTATTTAGTTATGGTCGATTTTGTCACTTTGATTTCGATTGAGATTCTTACCTTGATAACTAGCCAAGGTGGAGATTTACCTTGAAACACCAACGATACCCTCACATCGATACTCAATCGTTGTGGCCTTCACCTTGAAACACAACTGAAGTCCTCCCGTTGAAATTATATTATTTATAATTCTACATCAATTAAAAACCATATTTGGATACTAAAGATGTAATTGAATATTATTCAATTATTAAATATGAGACCAAATATTCAAATATGGTTACTAAAATATTTAACACAAGAGGTTAAGTTTTATTAATAATTGTATAAGTCGTTTCCAAATCATTGTTCAATAATCAAAACCAAACATAGTTGGATTGATCCATCTTTTGGCATATCTTAAATTACTATTTACACTTTTCATTTTATACTGAAAGCACCCTCTAGATCTAATACGAGTCAATTATGAATAATTAACCATTTTTATTTTTTATCAAATATTTAAAAAGATTGAGTTCTTTTAATTTTTATTTTTTATCAAATATTTAAAAAGATCAAGTTCTTTTAATTTTTATTTTTTATCAAATATTTAAAAAGATTGAGTTCTTTTAATTTTTATTTTATGTACATTATTTTCACTCATTTAAATTCTATTTGTCTTTATATTTATTAATTATCTTTTCATTTTTCATTATACAAAAAAAAAATTCTATCCAGTAAAACTGGAAGTTTTTATTTTTCATTATACAAAAAAAATTCTATGCACAAAAACTGAAACTGTTTTTATTATATAATTATAGTCATAAAGTTTTAAATAAAAATTAAAATATTTTATAATTATCGTTTTGTTATAATTTTAGTTTTTATTTTGATAAAAATTTACAAGTATTATATAATGATAACATGATAAAAAATGGAAAAAAATCATAATTATTTTTTTATATATAAATTTTATTAATATTTTTAAATAAATTTTATTGTAATAGTTAATATTTGATTATTTAATTTTATTATTATAAAAAAAAATCCATTCGTATATGCGATGTGTTTTCAAGTAAATATGTTGATTAACTGTACGCCCTATAATTAAAATTAAAAATCATTCTATTGATAAAATATTGAATTTTATTTAAATTTGAATATAAATTACTTTTATTCTCAAATATTGAAGTATATGATTAAATTATTCTTGTGTAGATTTTATTAAATGATGACATAATCTGTTGTGATACAATATTAAAGTTATATTATTTAACGAACATATTAATCATTCTATCCTCTTTTATCTTATTTTATGAAATATATTTTACCTAATAATAACATTTTAAATTATTTATAAGTATATTCTTTTTATTTAGTATAATCGATTGATTAATTATATTTATCAATAACTTCTTATTCAATATCTTAACTTATCATTTTTCAGTTCTAAACTGTTTAACTCTTAAAAGATGATTTAAATAACACGTTACTAGGATAACATTGTCTTCATAATTTCCAATTAAGATAAGATATATTTAGGATCTTCTTAACATATTTTGTTTCATTGTTTCCTTATCTGTTACAAAATATATTCTGTTATAAATAAGGAGATGAGAATGTAATTTGTCTGTTATTAATGCAAGTATTTCTTGTTTCCTAGAAAGTTGAAGTTACTTTTATTCTCCCTTAACTGTTTTAAAAATCCCTCTCATATATCTTATTTTTCTCCCATTTCAAAATATTTTAGAAACAACTTCTTAAACATTATTTTGATTTTACTTTTACTTTTTAAGAAGTAATTTTCAGAATGTTAAAAAAACGAAAAGAAATGTTCAGAAGAATTAATTCCAATATGTTATCAAAGAAAAAGTGTTTTGAAATATTCTTTTTTAATATAAAATAAAAAATTTCACATTTTATAAAATATTTTTTAAAATGTCAAAATATACGTTTTTAGTGAAATAGGTCCGAAAGACTCAATGACCCCAATCCAGCTGTACTGGGCTCAGTTACATGGCCCAAAACCAAATTATCTTATGAGAAGATATGAATAAACAGAAAGATACGGTGACATGGCATAACGTGATTGGTTGTTTTGACGTGGACTAAGCAAAGTCAAATTTCTGCTTCTCTATATATACTATTGTAAAGCCAAACAGTTGTAACGTGAAACGAGTTGGTGATCGTGGTTCTATATCTCCGGCGAGTTCTTCTCTCAAATCTGCGGCACAAACCAACATCACTCACCGGAAGTTCATATTAAGGTTCCTTTATTCCCATCTATTAATAGATCTGAGATTTTTCCTTCAAATGTTAGGGTTTTTGAAATTGAGTTTTTGTGTCCTCCGTCTGTTATGCTTCGATGATTTCTTTTGTGTGTCGTTTAAGTTTTATAAATGTGAATGTAGTATATATTTCGATGTTTTAATTGTTCCGTATGTTAAATTACGATGATTCTAGTATTCGTATCGTGAATGATCCCGCTTGCTGTTGTAATTAGTGTTAACTGTGATGTTGGGGATCCAATTTCGTTTTGCCTTTTGTTCTAACAGAGGGGTACATCGATTTTTAGGTTTTAGGTTTTGTGATTGTTTAAGGGGTACATCGACCGGGAAATTCGATCGTTTTTGTTTTGGGATCTGGGTAGGTTTGTGATGTAGAGAAGATTAGGGTTTGCAGATCTGGAATTTCTAATTTTAGTAGTACTGTGGGTGATGTAGTTTTGGATGCCTTTTCTTAAAGGGAAAAGGCAGATGCATTTTCATAAATGCTTTCAGTGTTGTTCTTCTATTCTATCAGAATTACTGTTTCATCTCAGTAATCTATATTGACCTTTGCTGCAAGCTTTTACTCTGAGAATTACTTTGGTGATTCATAAATTAAAGAATTTGAAGAGATAGTTGTAAAATTAAATTTATACATGTCAAATCTTGAATTTGAATTAGAGATACGTTGTTTTTTCATTCACATGAGAATTCTGAGTTCTTGAGATTTGTTTCCATATCTAACTAACTTGGGTTTCCATTTGTTCTGGAGGGGCGAGTGAGTTAGCTGTGAGAAGATTTAGTTGTATTAGTTGATTTCTGAGGTTTTGTATTTTTATTTAAGATTCCTAATGTATGTATGAAACGTGTGTCTCAGAAAATGGCTTTAGGTGGAACAGCTCCCCCAAGAGGAAGTGCAGCAGCTACTGCAAACATGAGGAGAAGGAGGACAACCAGTGGTGGGGCTGCTGGAGGAGCAGCTGGAACTATGCTCCAATTTTACACTGATGATGCCCCTGGACTCAAGATCTCCCCAAATGTGGTTCTTGTAATGAGCATTGGCTTTATAGCATTTGTTGCTATCCTTCATGTGATGGGCAAGCTGTATTTTGTGCGTAGGGATGCTTAGAGAAAAGATTTAGGTTCTTTTTTGTATTTTTAATACACAGTCTCTCTTATGAAACAGTCTCAAATCTTTATCTCACCCTTCTTAATTATATTTTTTGTTTTAGTAAATTTATTTAAACGAAAGTTAATTCTGATTATAGTCGGTTATAAATAATAATTGATGGTTTTAAATATAAATAATTATTAAAGCATTTAGTTTTTAGAATGATCTGAAAGGTACTTGCAGGAGTCCAAGATTCCTTGGACTCCTGTTAATGCTAAGCAACTTCTAAACTCTTGCAGTTCACCATGTCCTTGTTGAAGTTAGTGATGAAATCTACATGGAAATTCCATACAATTATTTCAGTCAGATTGTACAGACATAATTTCAAGTTTGCAAAAGCTGATTAGTGTGTACTTAAACATTGGCTAAAATTTTTCTTAACAAATTTACATAATTTCAAATGCGTTTTCAATTAAAGGTTTTTCATTATCGATTCTTAATTCAGATCCTAAGGTGTGGTACTGTCATTAGCAAGACATTTTCTACTTGTGTGGATCTTTTTATTTGTATGAACTAAACTTTAATTTTGTTCTGTGATGAAAAAACATCTATTATTCGAATTTGAGATCAATTTCAACAAGTTGCACACTTTTTTTATACCTTCAATGGATTGCCTCCTTTCAAAAAAAATATGGAATCTGCGGCTTCCGTTATTGGATGACGCATTGATTCCAACCCATTGAACCACTTTCCTTTTGTTGGTTTCCTTCTTGTGAACATGTCCAGTGAGTAGCATTATGCTGTAACTTTACACATCGTTGATGGATAACACGTATAACAAGAATTATTGCTAAAAACTCTTTCTTGACACTAAAAGAACAATTTAAAGAGGTAGACTCATTTTAATTTTTAAAAGAAGTTGAACAATTGGAGCGAAAAGTTGCCAAAATTCTTTAACTTGATGTAACATAGAAAGGACTCAAAAAACAGAATTAACAACTTGCAACGATGTTCACTATTGGAATGCTATTAATTATTTTTTAATATAACTTTCTCTTGCTCCGACTTGCAAAATAGCATGACCATGAATAATAAGGATCATAATCATGCGTCCGAACCACGTCAGATGAAAAAGTTGTCTTAAAGCACAACAATCTTGTTCACACCCATGATTCTGGGTTGACCCACAGAGCCATATGCCACGCCATGCACACCATAGCAACTTCCCCCATAGGCCATGCCAAAGCACACAATAGAAAAAAGCTTCTCTCCTGTCACTCTCTCTTTCACTCTTTCTCTTTAAGTTTATCACTTTACTCTCTTTTTCAGAACCAGAAGAAGATGAACAGCAACAACAAGTGGTAGAAAAACAGCACTTTGATCCAACCATGGTTTTTTGTACTCACTTTCTCTTTCAACCTCTCTGCTTTCTGTCACCATCCTTCTTGGCATCCATGCTCTTTTAGCAGCTTCTATAAAACGAACCCTTCTTGGTTCCAATTTCAGCTCACAAGGCTCAACTCAACCTCGCCCTCAAGTTTTCACCACTGTTTTATTCATGTCACATGGATATTACACTCTCAAGAAGGCTTCTAAAGTTTTCCTTCGCCATGTCACAGTATATGCTGCGATCTCTTGTTTCTTCTGTGCTTGTGTAATTTCACGGCCCTTTTCTCCACACAATCACCAACTCTTTGTTTTCTTTTTAAAAACGGTGTTGCGTCCCCCCACTTGAAAAAAAATATTCAAAACTTCTTATCTTCTGTGAGTGCAATGATCACCATTCCTCCTTGGAAATTCTGAAGTTTGAAAAGCAGAAAGTGAGTTTACTGAGGTTACTTTACTTTGTTCTTTTTTTTTTTTTTTCACCCTCACATGGTTACTGTCTTCTGTCTAGTATAGTCCAATCTTTCGTTTGTTTTTACTGCTCTTTTTGTTTATATCCACCGAGGATTTGATTGTTACTCCAACTTTTTTGTGTCCTTTCTACTCCTACTGTTGCAGCAGTATAATAACAATGGCACCTTTGTGCCTCTCTCTCTCTCATTATTTTTCTTGCATTTGAAACTTTCTTATACTTGTGCGTGACAAGGTGGTTGTTTGTTTTCCTTTGGTTTATACACTATGCTTTATTGGGACCCGCCAACCTTTATCTACCGTATGTAAGCAAAATGGAATGGCAGTGCGTTTCTGTAAGGAAATAGTTGCTTTCTGCAAAATTCATGAAGCGCTCCATTGAATACATTGCTACAATATAGATACTACTCTGATGAAGCAAGTGAAATTCATCCCATTCCTATCACTTTGTTTTGTTTTCTATTGTCCATTCCTAGTGATCTCAATAAATCCTTCTTTCAACGATGATGTGTTGGGGTTGATTATGTTCAAGGCTGGTCTAGAAGACCCAAAAGGCAAACTCTCTACGTGGAATGAAGATGATTATAGTCCCTGCAACTGGGTCGGTGTCAAATGTGACCCTGTAAACAATAGGGTATCTTCTCTTGTTCTTGATGGATTTTCGCTTTCTGGTCACATTGATAGAGGCCTTTTGAGACTGCAGTTCCTTCAGATTCTGTCCCTTTCTAGGAACAACTTCACAGGGACCATAGCTCCTGACCTTCTCAGCATTGGTGATTTACAAGTTGTTGATTTGAGTGAAAACAACCTCTCTGGGCTAATTCCAAATGAGATTTTCCAGCAATGTTGGTCTCTGAGAGTAATATCATTTGCCAACAACAACCTCACAGGTAAGATTCCTGATTCTTTGAGCTCCTGCTACTCTTTGGCAGTTGTGAACTTTTCCTCTAATCAGATACATGGGGAACTTCCATCTGGAATGTGGTTTTTGAGGGGACTACAATCCATTGATCTTTCAAACAACTTGCTGGAGGGAGAGATTCCAGAAGGAATTCAGAATCTGATTGATTTGAGGGAGTTGAGGCTAGGGAGGAACCTCTTCACTGGTAGGATTCCTGAGCATATTGGAGACTGCTTGCTTTTGAAGTTGGTTGATTTCAGTGGTAATTTTCTCTCTGGGAGACTTCCTGAATCAATGCAAAAGCTCACCTCATGCACATTCCTCAGCTTGCAAGGGAATTCATTCACAGGTGGCATTCCACATTGGATTGGAGAAATGAAAAGTCTAGATGTATTGGATCTTTCTTCAAATAGATTTTCTGGTTGGATTCCAAAGTCAATAGGAAATCTTGACTTGCTGAGTAGGTTGAATCTTTCAAGGAATCAGATCACAGGAAACCTCCCAGAGTTGATGGTAAACTGCATTAAGCTTTTGACTCTTGACATCAGCCACAATCACTTGGCAGGCCATCTTCCTTCATGGATATTTAGGATGGGCTTACAAAGTATCTCTCTTTCTGGGGATAGCTTCAGTGAGGGAAATTATCCCTCACTTACTTCCATTCCTGTATCTTTTCACGGCCTTCAGGTTTTGGATTTGTCATCAAATGCATTTTTTGGCCAACTTCCATCTGGAATTGGAGGTCTTGGTAGCTTGCAAGTGTTGAATCTGTCCACCAACAATATCTCAGGTTCTATTCCTGTGAGTATAGGAGAGCTTAAATCTTTGTACATTCTTGACTTAAGTGACAACAAGCTTAATGGAAGCATTCCTTCTGAAATAGAAGGGGCAATATCACTCACTGAAATGAGGCTACAAAAGAACTTCTTAAATGGTAGAATTCCAGCCCAAATTGACAAGTGTTCAGAACTAACATTTCTGTAAGCACTCTATCATAGCTTCCATTTTTCATGCTTTATTCTTCGTAATATAATTTAGTTGGGTTGAAATATCGTATTTATGTTATGAGTCTACAATTTTTTCTGATTATTTCCTCTTTGTGCATTTCAATGGAATGGTACAGGAATTTATCTCACAACAAGCTTATTGGCTCAATCCCTTCAGCCATAGCAAACCTAAACAATCTTCAGGATGTGGATTTCTCATGGAATGAACTCTCTGGAAGCTTACCAAAGGAGCTGACAAATCTTTCCAACCTTTTCTCGTTTAATGTTTCACACAACCACCTTCAAGGTGAGCTACCAGTGGGTGGCTTCTTCAATACCATCTCTCCTTCATCTGTCTCTGGTAATCCATTGTTATGTGGTTCTGTTGTTAATCACTCATGCCCTTCTGTTCATCCAAAGCCTATTGTGCTGAATCCCAATTCTTCTTACTCCAATCCTGGCTCTTCCTTAAAAAACCATCACCATAAGATTATGCTCAGTATCTCTGTCCTTATTGCTATTGGTGCTGCTATTTTCATAGTCATTGGTGTGGCGGTTGTTACTGTTCTAAATATTCATGTGAGGTCTTCAATGGCTCTTTCTGCTACTCCATTTATGTTCTCTGGTGGGGAGGACTATAGCGGTTCACCAGGGAATGATCCAAAGTATGGCAAGCTTGTGATGTTTTATGGTGATGCAGAATTTGCTGATGGAACTCATAATCTTCTTAACAAAGACAGTGAAATAGGTCGCGGTGGATTTGGAGTTGTTTATTGCACTGTCCTTAGAGATGGTCATTGTGTTGCAATCAAGAAGCTTACAGTGTCCACCTTAACCAAGTCACAAGAAGACTTTGAGAGGGAGGTTAAAATGCTTGGGAAGATCAAGCACCAAAATCTTGTGGCACTTGAAGGCTATTATTGGACTCCATCCTTGCAGCTCCTAATTTATGAGTACCTAGCCAGAGGGAGTTTGCAAAAGCTTCTACATGATGATGATAGCAGCAAAAATATACTTTCTTGGAGACAAAGGTTCAAGATCATTCTTGGAATTGCAAGAGGGTTGGCCTATTTGCACCAAATGGAGCTAATTCATTATAATTTAAAGTCATCAAATGTCTTCATAGATTGTTCTGATGAGCCAAAGATAGGAGACTTTGGCTTGGTGAGGCTACTGCCAATGCTAGATCCTTGTGTTCTGAGCAGCAAAATTCAAAGTGCACTTGGATACATGGCTCCTGAGTTTGCTTGCCGCACAGTGGAGATAACTGAGAAGTGTGACATATATAGTTTTGGAATTTTGGTTTTGGAGGTGGTGACAGGAAAAAGACCAGTGGAATACATGGAGGATGATGTGGTTGTTCTTTGTGACAAGGTAAGAAGTGCATTGGATGATGGCAAAGTGGAGCAATGTATTGATGAAAAACTTAAGGGTAATTTTGCTGCAGAGGAAGCAGTTCCTGTGATAAAACTGGGGTTGGTTTGTGCATCACAAGTGCCCTCAAAGCGTCCAGATATGGCTGAGGTAATCAACATATTGGAGTTGATCCAATGTCCTTCTGAAGGGCAAGAGGAAATACAATGAATTTTAAGTTATAGTGATTGAAACATAACACATATTGCATACCTGGTGAAGAACAATCCAGTTTCTTTGCTTTAATGCTATACAATATAAAACCATGCAAAGAATATTCACTCAATTTGTTTCCAACTTTTGTTTGTTGCTTCAGTTGCTGCAAGTTTTGTTATTTTTACCTTTTGTTTTGGTTTTGGTCATTTCATGTTGTACTGCTGGATTTTTCTTCACCAGTTTGGCTGCTAGTACAATAGTGTTTCAATGGTTCTCTTTCCCTACAGAGCTTGAATTTCATATTCTAAACATGAATATTCTTTGCATTTTTGTTTGCTTTATGTTCTTCTGGGACAAACTGTGTTTCATGTTGGTACAAAACCCACATATCTGGTTAATGCACCCTACTAAACAACATGCATGCAAAACTGGGTGTAAAAATCACTGATCACTCAATTTCACTAGTATATTAAAGAAAAAAAAAAATTACATTTACCTCACTTAGATGAGGTTAAAAAAATACTCGTCTTTACTATTTATAGAAATTTCTTTAATTTTGATATTTTAAAACAGTATCTAATTTAATTTTTTTATTTAAATTTTAGTTAATATAATATTTTTAAAACAAAATAAAAGAAGTAAATATCCTTTCATTAAAAATATAAAAGAGATCAGTGTCATTTATAAAAAAATATTAAAATTTAATTCTTATGTTAAAACTAGAGGGGAGGTAGGTGTTATTTAGTTTATCTTTTAAGAAAATAAGTGCAATTTCCTATTTCTTTAATTTAGTTTAATTAAAAGGTTAAACTTAACCTATTAAAAAAATTGAGGTTAAGTTTAATTTATTTAAGTTATTTATAACTTAATTACTTTTGCTTTTATGAAAAATTTTCGTATATTATTTTTCATCTTTATCAATATACCATCTAAAACTTCTTCATACATAAATTAATTTTAATTAATGAAAAAATATTTGTAGAAAACTTATACAATTAAGTAATAATTGGACAAGTTAACGTAGTGATTACACGCCTTACACATGTATATATAATGAAGAATCCATTTTTTATCTATAAAACTTGTTGAGTTATATATTTAATTATAATATTAGAAGGGTGATTAATCTCTTCCTCTTTTCCACATAAAACAAAGACTTTGAAAATTTTGGAAAAACCAAATGAATGGGGAACAAAGACAAAGCAAGTTGCAAAGAAGAAGAGTAAGATGATAAAAATATATGCCACGAATGCAACAAATAATGCCCAAGAGAGGGAATGTGAAAGAAAAAGAAAAAGTAAAGTGAAAAAGCACTCACTTGCTTTATTAACACTTAAAGTTAGAATAGGACTCAATTTTGATTCCTCATAGTTAAATGCAGTACTAATAATTTACTTAATTGTCTAAGTGTCCCCTTCAATAATTACAAAATTAAGCAATTTTATTGATAGCATTAATTTGATCGATAATTTATTTATATTTCAAAGTCATCTTTAAGTTTTTAAGATACCAATTTTTTTAAGTTTCTATTCGTGTTATCGGTACTTTTTTTTTCTCTGCATATTTTAGTCCTTCGAATTTCAATAATCTCCGTTGAATCTCCAATAATACAATTGTGTAATTTTATTTTCTTGATAAATTATTAATCAATAACGAAAATCTTAGAAATTGAAATCATACATTTATAACGCTTTTATAATCTCTATTAAAAAAATTAAAACTTAAATAATGTAAAATACAAATTTAGGAGAAAGCAAAAAGTAAGGTTTAAACATGTTTTTATTCTCCGTAAAATGAGTGATTTTTTATGTTATGATTTTTTAGTTTTAATCTCTTTAAAATTGAAACTCATTGCTCTAATTTTTTAATATTATATGATATTACTTAACTGCTGATTTATTAATCAAAAAGGTCAAGTCGGGTACAGAGCTTTTTAATATAATATCATTTATATGACACCTTAAAAACTCTTAAAATATATAAAATAACTTTTATTTATCTATCCTACAAGAAATAATGTAAACTAAAAATAGTGGTCTAAAAATTTAGAGAAATGAAAATAAAAAAAATTAAAATTAAAATTTACACATTTTAGAAAAATTAAAAACAAATATTTTAAATTTTACAAGAATTAAAAACAAAAATTATAAAATCAAAACTTATTGTAAAAATGTAATTAAACCATTTATTTGATTAGCCAATCCAATTCTTTAGAGAGAAAAAAAAATCTAAAAGTACCCATTAATGCATTTATTGGTTATTATTTATTCTGTAAAAATGAAAAAAACAGAATTGAATAATTAAAGTGATTTTGGTAAAAACAAGATTTGAAAAGAGAATCCTATTACTAATAAGAGGTTCTTGGACATCATGAAAGTGTTCAAAAGCAGCACCAACTAACTTACTTTTTCAAATGCCAACATTTGGTGCAGTGCTTTGTAATCATCACCATCTTCAAACCTTCCACTGTTCATGATTACTGCTGTCTAATTCAATGCACACACTATAATGTTCTTCACTACATCTTATTCATTTACATTTACCCTACCATCTTCTAATTAAGATGATTATGCATACACTAAAATACATTAATGGTTTGTAATTGTAGTGATTATTGCTGTCTTATTCTAAAGTGCACACACAAAATACTAATGGAGAAATACCTTTTGAAAAACATAATATCATAATTTAATATTATTAATAATTAAAATAACAATAATTTCATAGATGTTCTTATATTTATAGTGCCAAAACAATGTTAGAAGGTGTGGGCAGTTTGTCCCCTCTAGGATTTTAATTTTTTTACTTCAAATATATGTAATATTATTTGTTCTTCCTAAAAATATTAGATGGTCCTCCTATTAAATACAATATGTTTATTTATTTCTTGAAATGTCAAAAAATAAATAGTGTACTCTATATCCAATTATATATTTACTTTTGAAATTAACACGATTAATTTTTTTATGGTATAAAAATGTGTAAAAAACCATAATATTTTATTCAAACTTAAATATTTTAGATTTTTTGTCATGAAATTATATATTTTTTTTAATGAAAATTCATATTTTGTTTTATTAAATATTATAAACTAATTTCTTATCCCCATTATCTAGATCCAACACTAATCCAAAGTACATATAAAAAATGAAATCAAATGTATCATGATGTTTAGATGCAAGTTTTAATCATACACAAATACATTATCAAAACAATAAATTTAAACATTAAAATACAAAAATGAATAATGTTTTAAGTATTTCTTTTATTGACTCCTGATTTGATTTTTATTGATTTTTCAGATTTTAGACCCATTTATTGTAAGCTTGTTGTTTTCTTTTTCTAAAGATTGACCATTATATAATATAATTTAAGAATATCAAAGTACAATGGTGTAATTTTTTTCAAAAATGATATTATTTAATAACTTTTAATTAGATTATATTTTTTCAAATAAATAACATAATACAAATTTTATATTAATATAAATTTATTTAATAACTTGTTTATATAAATTAAAATAGACAAAATATTACTTTTTTCCAAATATATTGAAATATGGATCATTTTATTATTTTTCTATTATTATTCAATTTTAATAAAATTTTACATAGATAATTAGGATGATATGGAGTTATGATTTAACAATCAGATAAAATTTATTTTTTAATATAAAATTATAGACAGTATAAATTTGATTAATTTTTTTTAATTAAAAAAATCTTCTTTCTTATCGTATTTTTAAATTGACGTTGAAATAAAGATAAATAATTCTATTTAAAAAGTTAGAAATTTATCGAATAAATTGAGTAGAGATAAAATTAATTTTTTAGAATATTAAGAAATAAGATTAAATCTAACTCTTTCTCGTAAAATTAGTTTATAAAATTATTTCCACTTATATACTTTTCATATCTTACAAATCTCACATCATATTAAAAAATGACTTTAAATTTAATTTATTCTCACAAAATTAACTTTAAAATAAAATATATATTATAAATTAGTTTTATTCGTAGTCTAGATCTCCAACAATATAAATAAAGATAAATTTTACCTTACAAACAATTTTATAATAATGAATGAACTTAAACTTATTCTATAATATGATATTAAAATTTATTCTAATAGCAATGTTTAAACTTTGTTATCGGCTGTTAAGTTGCTAGTATAATACCTATAAATATCTAATTGTCTAATCCTACCCATGATTTAAGCTAAATATCACTTTCTAACCATAGTTCTTGGTAGAAATAATTAAGTAGAAGTATATGAAAGCTTCACTGTACAACCAAGAAAACCAAATTATTGCAATAAAATGTGAGTTGATTCTACCCCACGCCACACCTTTCACCTTTTGGCTTTTTAATGGAGACACAATCATACTCAACCCATACCCTTCGCAAGGACGAACTGTACCTCTATGCTATCCCATGCATGCTTGTTTATTAGACATCAAATTTAAAAAGAAAACATACTCTTTGAAATATATATACAACAAAAACTATTTCCTTTAAATTTGTATTCACACATGTCGAATCTTTCCCTAATTATATTTAACACATTATATAAGCATAAAAAATGATTAACACATTATAATAATTTCGTAAACATAATGCTAAAATATAATATATAAGTAAAAATTATTTTTAGCTTATAAGTCAATTTTCTCGAATGTAGTTAAACTTAAACTACTTTGCAAAATAGTGCTAAAATTTATCCAAAATATTATTGAAAAAATTAACGATGATGTTATTTATGCACGTAATCCAATAAAAATGTAAGGAAATACAAAAATCATTACAATCTTTATCTTATAATTGAGTTTAGGGTTGAGTTAAATCTGAATTACTTTTGTAAAAGAAAGGAAGAAGTGAAGTTTATCTTAGTAGAGTTTAATTGAACCTTTTAAGAGAGAAAAACAAGTAAAATGAGAGACATATGTGTGCATGGGCTATCAAAATGCATGTATGAATATTTGATTTTTTTTCTAATTTTTCAGCATTTTATAAATAGAAATGCATTGGCATGGTTAAGGGTATGTCCTACGTAGAGAGTGTTTCAAAATCCTTATGATAGTAATTTACAATGAGAAAGGTAGTTGAGCACATGAGTCCTACTTATGAACTCTATATGATTGTCCTAATAGCTTGAACAACACTAAAGGGGAATAAAAAATTGTTTGTGCCTAAAAGAAAAGACGATAAAGAAGCATAAGAAACAACGCAATAACCAAACAAACACATCCATGACGTTATGTTCCCGTATCTCATGCTTTCAAATCTCAAGTGCTATTAAAGGGTCCATCACCTCTAAATATAATATATATATATA
>Ga0209489_104760_pt1 | contig 24596 bp, 12 predicted proteins | sample SiratrowhiteBW_FD_187527 | JGI IMG/M metagenome (GOLD analysis project Ga0209489, IMG submission 187527) | Root nodule microbial communities of legume samples collected from California, USA - Siratro white BW (SPAdes) (version 2) | ecosystem: Host-associated > Plants > Roots > Nodule | place...
AACATTTCTAACTTCATTTCAAATTTTTAATTTATCAATAAGGATAACCATTCACAAAATTCTCATATTTTTATTATCTTTAAATTAAATTAAATATTTACATACTTTAATTTTTTTTATCTCACAATTAATTTTAAATTTATGCTCACCATTTTTAATTAAATTTTTTAAAACATTATTCATATAGTCAAAATTTGATTTTTAAAAAATTAACTTCTCATATACTACAATAAATATTTATAATATTTTTTTATTAAATTTTACGTTTTATAAAATAAAAAAGTCACACATAAATTAAAAGTTTTATACTTTAAAACAAAATAAAATATAAAACTTAACAAAAAAAAACTCTCAGAATTCGGTTCCCAGGAAATAGAATTCTGATTAGATATAAATTTCAAAATTGTAAAATTTGAATTGAGAATTCTGCTTCCCGGAAGTAGAATTCTGGTCATGCACAGTAAATAATGTTAGTTTGGTAAATAAAGTTCAATAGGTGTTATTTGGGAAATTATTTTTTAAAATAGTATTATTTTGGTAAAAAATTCAAATTATGGACGTAAGGAAGAAAAATTCTGAAATTGCAAATAATAATTAACATGTGTCGTATTAATTTCAGAAATTTCAATTATATGATAAGCATTTATTTTAATTATTTTAATTATGATGAATGCAAATAATTAATTTGTTGTTGTTTGGATAAATTAAAATTTATTAACTTTTAATTTTATTATTTGGATAAAATATTTCACTTATTACTAAATATAAAGAAGTTATTCAAATATTAAATAATTATTAATAATTAAAAAAATCAATATTGATAAATTTGTTGGTTTTGATTAATATTCCGTTTAAGGTTTATTTGTTTTTTTTTTCTTTTTTTCAAATAACAAAGTTTTCTCTTGATTCTTGTAAGTCAAGATTTAACTTAGTTGATGTCTAAACATCTAGAACTAATCATTCTGCTTAAACAATAACTAATCCAAAAATTAAGAATATCATGAGTCAATATCCAAGGTCCACAAAAGTAAAAACTTACTAAAATTTACTAAAAATAATATAAATAGACAATTACCTCGAATGTATTTACTATTCATATTTTACTTATTTATTAATACATTAATTGTGATGTCCAAATACTGACTTAAGCTTCTAATGCACGTCCTCTTAGATTTGTCTTATTTTAATATATAAAAAAACTGAAGACTTCTTAACATTCTAAAATTAATGGGCAAGAGATCACATTATTTTACTGGGATTTTCTTAACAGGGATATCGAGATTTTTCTTATTTTAATATATATGTATATATATATATATATATGACAAAAACATTGATAAATACAAAATAAAAATTGTGAATTATTTTAAGTTTTTTTTAATATTTTTATATCTTAATGTTTATTATTTATTTATTTTAGTATTTTTAGTTAAAAAATTATAAATTAGTAAGTCTTATAGTTTTCTTAAGATTTAATTTTTTAATAAGTAAATAAATTATTAGGTAGTTTAATTTCTTTCACAATAATATGATCAAAAGCCTTGCACAAGAAGCTTTAATGTATAACTCACCGAGATCTAAAATTCAATATCTATCTATTTCATTTAAAGAAATAAACTTATTTTGATTTTGACGAGAACTTCCTCTATTTAAGTGCAGCCTTTGGTTGTGAAAGGCTTTTTCAAATATTATTTTTTCTTCCTATAAATTTTTTCATCCTCATATCCTGTTTAAAGTCTTTTTAAGTTATTCTTTAGTTATAATACCTGTAAATGCAAATTGAGAAAATATATATTATAAAAATAAATAATTTTATAATTATTTATATATAAATTATTAAAAAATAGTAAGATCAATGGGATAGATTTACCAAGGATTCAAAAGTGAGTGATGAAGAGGGGTGAAACTTTTAGTCCACTTAACAAGTAATACATCATAACCAATTTTATAAAATGTTTATGCATTATCATTTTGTTTTTCTTTTTCTTGCTTAGATACAATTGTCTTTACATTTTGTATCATATAAACAAAAGAACTCTAGTCACAAGCACTAAGTGTGAACAGAGCATGTTTAAGTTTCACTTTATTTTTACCCAATCTAACCATAGATTTTTAATTCAATCAAATTTTGACATTTCAACATACATTAGTTTCAATTCCACAAAATTTCAATAATGAACTTTTACTTTAGAGGAAGAACTTTTAAAAGCTTTTGAAATGATTTTACTTCAGAGTTTTGGTGTTTATATCCTTTTACTCAAAGAGTCAACACAAATAAAATATATTTGATGGTTTAAAATAAATAATAGAAAAAGTAGCAAGAAAGAATGAAAAAAATAGTAAATAAGTGTTGTGTGAATTATGATGATAATTAGATAAGGCTTATCTGTTAATAAGATTATTGGCTACGTGAACATCATCTAGCCACCAGTAAGGTCACCTCAACGCGTTGTCTCCCACATATTGGTGTCATCCATATTATTGCATAAACTATTCTCATAAAACACATAAAATTCACTAAAAAATGTAACAACATTCAGTTCATACTCAGTGGAGTTGTATTAGAACTAACAACATGCAATCAGTGTCCCATGATAATGATTGAGTGAAAAAGAAAGAACACATTAAGAACAAAACCGTGCTTGCTTATATCAATTTAGATTCTCTAAGAAAAGTCAAACATGGAGAATCTAGAGCTTCAACAATTCGATGAAGTCAATGAGAGGAGAATAAACAGATCAGTGCAAGTAACTATACTCATTACTCAGTACCAGCTGCAGTATTTTTACTACTACTTTCAAACTTTGGCATTTTTGAGTTTGTATAAACAATTTTCTATTGATAAAATCATATATGAACAATTGTTCATAAAATAAAACTTTTCAATATTTGATTCTTGCACCAATCCTCTAAAGAACGTGAGGAACAGCGTCATCTTGTTCCCATTAGATTCTATTCACACACATATTTTATTAAGCCAGGAAAATAACTGTGCTCATGATCAGAAAGTGACCATATAACACAATTTTAATTATTTACACAACTCAGCATACGTCTTCATGCACGAGAGCGTCACTAAAAAAACAAAACAGTAAAATAATATATCATTGCTATATATGTTTACCAGCATGCTATGAAAATGCAATCTGTAACTACGTAACTATGCATTTAACATTTTCTGAACTTAGTTTTATACAATACTCGTGCAACACCAGCATTATCTTTATATATATATATATATATATATATATATATATATATATTAATGATCATTGCACTAAATTATCACCACCATTTATAACTAAAAGTAGAATGCTGAAATGGACAGCATACTGTTCCAACGTTAATTTGTTTGTGTGTTCTACTAATGTTATGTTTGTTCTGATTATTTCACTCTTTTCAAATGATTCAGGAAAAATCACATGCGGCTGCTATTAATTTCTATATCAAGAATTCAATATAATTTTCTATACAAATAGAACTCTATGTTAAAATTTTAGAAAGTTGAGAACTCATTCAAAATAATCATGATAGTATTACTTAACTAGCCATGCCAAGAGTCAAATATCTATATATTAAAGTTATATCTCTCACCAAGTGTCAAGCATGGACACAACCCATCTTCATCAAGAGACCCTACTGCACATTGATGACTTTGAGCTACTCGACTTTGTTGAAGATACCAACTTAGATCAGTTGATCAATTTGATTCGTTCAGAGAAGAAAGATGCCATTTGTGACTTCAATTCTGAGCTTATCAGTGAAGCATTCATTGATAACTCTTTCTTGGCATCCCCTTCAATCCCATGTGATCAGTGCTATAATACTGTGAATGTCTATGGTTCAAAGTCTACACCTAACTCCTTCGCTTATTTTGATGGGGAAGTCAAAGGAAGGGGAGGAGATGAGGAAGATGACATGGAGCAGGAGCACTCGTCTGCAACAACAAGCACAACAACACCAACTAAGAGTCTTGTTGCTAAGTCAAAACCAAAAACTGACAGGTCAAAAACTTTGATTTCTGAGAGGAGGAGAAGAGAAAGAATGAAGGAAAAGCTTTATGCATTGAGATCTTTGGTTCCCTTCATAACTAAGGTAGGTGTCTCTACAACTACACTAAAACATTACAAAAGGTTCATAGCTGAGAAAATTTCATATGAAACATACTTGATTATTGGCTTATTCATAGCTTACTTAATTCTGACATGCTCTACATTTTTAAGACTCAAGTTAACTGATATACAAATATATTGTGTGGGAAGATGGATAAGGCCTCTATCATTGGAGATGCTGTGTCATATATGCATGAGCTTCAAGCACAAGCCAATATGCTTAAAGATGAGGTTGAAGGACTAGAAACGTCCTTACTGGTGTCTAAAAATGATCAAGGATCAATTAAAAAACTCAAGAATGTTGAATTTACCAATAACAGCCTTTCAATATGCAAGAAGATAATCCAGGTTTTTGGACAAAATCTTTCTAACTCCATAAACAGTTTTTAGTTAGTTGGTCCCTGAAACTTATTGTAACATCTTGAATATTGCTGTGTGTAGATGGACATGTTTCAAGTGGATGTAAAAGGGTTTTATGTGAAAATAGTTTGCAACAAAGGAGAAGGGGTGGCTGTCTCTTTGTACAAATCTCTAGAGTCTCTGACAGGCTTCCATGTTCAGAATTCAAACTTATCCACAGTTTGTAACACTTTTCAACTTACATTTTCATTGAATGTGAGTTACCCTTTGAATCTTTGTAGTTTACTAGTTATCTAACCCTTTATTTTATTTATAGTGGTGATTTTTGTTTACTGATTTTATCAGTGATGTGTTGAAAACAGGTGAAAAACTCTGAGGCAGAAATTAACCTGCACAACTTGAAGATTTGGGTGTGTGAAGCTTTTGTGAAGCAAGGCTTTGAATTCATACCATTTTTAATGCTTGACTCTTTCAATCTATAAACTGTAAGACATAGAGCTATTATGACTAGACACGAAAATCTATAAATATTTGTAATCTATGTAATAATATACATGTATCTAAGTGCTGGTTAGTGGTTAACTTTTTCTGATACAAGGGTAGTGGCTAACTATGAGCATTGACATGTAACTCATTATTTTCAGATAATGGCCCTATCAGTTTTTAAGAACCAATATTAGTAGTATATGTGTGTACGCTTCTGTTTATCAGTTCTTAAAATTGTACTATTAATAATGCTACTGCACCTGCACGTTGCAAACTTGAATTAAAATTATTATCCCAAATGTATAAAAAAGATTGCTATCACACTTGATGTGACAATCTATGTCACTGCTGCCACATTCATCCAAAATTTTAAAGTTAAATTACGTTTGACTTACTTTCTATCAATTTATTTTTAATAATAGATTTTTTAAATAACAGGTAATGTTGATGCTGACTTAAACAATTCTCTCATCTATATCCTTTGTTTTGATAGAAATGAGATGGAAGGGAAAATCATGAAGATAAACAACATAAAAATATTACTCTTTTCTTGTTTTGTTTGAGAAGAAAAAGAAGTTATTTTCGTAAAATTTATTAAAAAATATTTCCTTCTTAGAATAAGTTTTTTCAAATACATAATTGGGGTTTAGATAATTATTGTAAAAATTAACAATTTAACATATATATTATAATATGGTCTGTAATAATATATATATATATATATATATATATATATATATATATATATATATATATATATATATATATATATGAATTGTTTAGAATAAGGGAAATTGAGTGGAATGTAAAGGAGAAGTTTGTAAGATGTGATAAAATAAATTTAGTTATATATTAATATATTTAGTAAAATAATTATAAAATATTTTTTTAAATAATTTAAAGTAAAAAATAAATGTTTGAAAATGTAATTTAAAGTTAAAATAAAATCTAAACCAAAATACAAAATTATTATAAGTTTCAATAAATAAAATTATATTTCAGAATAAAAAATATATAAAAATAAATCATCAAAATTTAAATTAATTATTATTTTTATTTTAATATAAAATATATTTAATATTTATATTTTAACTAACTATTTTATTATAATATAATGAAATGTATCTATAATATTTAATTATTGTTTATGTTTATTATCTATAAATCCGTTATACTCTGTTTCTTCGTAAATCTTCACATAATAGCAAAACGTTTACCAACATAATTTTTTCTAGATATTTATGTGTTTTTTAATTTTCAATATATTGATTTCTGCATTTTTTTTTCTCATTTTTACATCTTGTATATTGTAATTTTATAGATCCAAACATATGGAATTTAAATAATATCACTTTTTACTCTTTTTTTTTTCTTTCTTCTTCACTTTTCTTTTAATAACATAATATCACTTTTAATATTACATAATTTTATGTTATAAAATATTATATCACAAAATTTACATTTAAATATTGTAATACATTTTCATATAATTCATTTATTTATTTTTTCTTTCTTTTGTATTCAGTTAAACAAGGGTAACTTTTTTTCACTTCCTTTTTATTTCTTCTAAACAAAATTTTATTCTCTTTTTATTTTGTTTCTACCATTCTTATTTCGTTCCTCTCTATTTTTCTTTTTATTCAACTTCCTACAAGGAGACACAATGTATGGAAATTAAGAAAATTTATCCAACTTTATTTATCTAAGCCAAAATTTAATTTTACTTTGACAAACGGTTTTTAACTTACATAATAAGAAATTAAAGATAAAATTTCGCACGACATAAAATTATATTACCAGTAATAAAATATATTAATGAATTCTATTTATTCATATACCATAAAATAACTACACATTTATAACTTTTTTTCTACCTAATAAAAAATAGTACTAAATTTCAGAAGCAGCCAAAAAAAATGAAAAAACAAAAGAAGCGAAAGGTCTAGAGTTTGGAGCACGAGTGATGAAGAGGATTATATAATTTGCTTTTAACCACAGATTCACACACATTCTCTGCTGCATTATCACAAACATTTAAACCTCTTTCACTCTCCGTCACAATGCATCTAGCAATGGCGGCCAACGCTGTCGTCGCTCCGTCGCCGGTCCAACCCAGTTCGCTTCTCCGGTCGTCATTCTCCGGCGTCTCCGTTAAGCTCACTCCCCAATCCCTAACCCTTTCGCGCTCCAAGACCTTCACCGTCCTCGCCGCCACCAAGAAGGCCGTCGCCGTCCTCAAGGGAAACTCGGCCGTCGAAGGCGTCGCCACCCTAACACAAGAAGACGATGGTTCGTCCTCTCCTCTCTCTAACAGTAATAATTTAGTTTGAGTGGAATCGAAATGAATACAATGGTGACAAACGATAAACTATTCAAAAAAATTATGCGTTTTATTCTCGTTCTATTGCTTGAGTCAGGTAGAAGTAAAGAACGTATGATGGTGACATTTAATTATTGATGTGACTTCTTCTAAGAGTATTTCATCAAATTATTAGAAGTGAAAAAATCTTTAAAATGAAAAAAAGTGTTCGGGATCTATCAGCTAGCTGCTTAATCTTTTATAGATCAAATTGAGTGTTGACTCGTTTTATGACTAAGCGAACATTGAAGTTTGAAGAAAGAAATTAATGCATTTTGGTTTTCTGAAATTGGTGGAACCAAAAGAGAATAAGAGAAGGACTCATTTAACGCTTGAAAAATTGTAATTTTATAATTTCTTTGTAGTTTGAATAAATTTATCTTAAGGAAAAAAAAAAACAGGAAAATAAAATGAATTGAATTTCTTTAATAAGCTGAAACCAACTTATATCAGCTTTTGAAGAAGTAAGTAGAAGAGTTTCCCAAAGAGTCAGGACACAAGTTTACTTTAGCTTAGTGGAGAAGCGCATTCATTTTCACTTCTATTTTCTTCTCTAAATAGTAAGTATGAGAAACTTTTTCCTCACTGGGCAAAAGATAAAGAGAAAACAAGACAAGTCAGAAAGTGTGCGTGGAGATAATTCGTAGAATAGGTAGTCCCAGTGCTCTAGGAAGTCTTATAATGAATGTAACTCTTTTCATTATGGAAAATGTTAAACATTCTCCCCCATCCATTTTGGAGCGGATAAGGTTGGGAAGAGAAAGATATGAAGAAAAATAGGATGAAAATGTGACAGAAGAGAAGTGAGTGGATGTTTAAAATTAGCCTTTCGTCTTGTGTGAATGTCAATTGCTACTTTTCACGTGTCTAACTGCTTATTTCTGTGTGTTATGAGTAGGCCCAACAACGGTTAATGTTCGCATTACTGGCCTTACTCCGGGTCTTCATGGTTTTCACCTAGTGAGTGTTTGCTTCCCTTGTTACTTCATGCCCCTTCCTTCTAAATTGTTTACTTCGTAAACACTTTTATCAATTTTTCTTGCAGCATGAGTATGGTGATACCACAAATGGGTGTATTTCAACAGGTAAGACAACTGGAATTCACTGCTTTCTTTTCTTGCCGTGGTCCAGTTCAATTAAGTTACAAGCGTTTGTTTCTTGAATGACTTTTAGGAGCACATTTTAATCCTAACAAGTTGACACATGGTGCTCCTGAGGACGAAGTCCGCCATGCGGGTGACCTGGGAAACATAGTTGCTAATGCAGATGGTATAACTTTTTTATTTTCTCGTTTGTCTTCCTCTATATTGAACTGCTTTCTGGACCTGGTGATGTAATTTTTGGTCCTTTGTTTTGAAATATAGGGGTTGCAGAGGTTTCAATTGTGGATAATCAGGTGCTCTTTTTAATTTGTATTTTAACATTATATTTGTTCTTTTGATGCATATTTATCAAATCATGGCTTTTAGGCCCGTCAGTCATAATTCGAAACCATTTGGAACCATATAATTCCACATGGAAAGTAGCTAATTATGTTGTATGTTTGCCATCAAACATGCAGATACCACTCTCTGGCCCCAATTCAGTAGTTGGAAGAGCCTTGGTGGTTCATGAGCTTGAGGATGACCTTGGAAAGGGTTAGTTATTTCATTTTAATATTTATTTATATTTGCATTTGGACCGCTGTGCTGTGGACAAAAATTACTTTCACTAACTTCAGCTCTTGTATTACCTACTATATGTATCATGGAAGGAATGACATGAGAATGAAATTGGTTGTTCATCTTGGCATTTTATATCTCACATTGCAATTGGAATCTTGTGTAGTGTGATCATGATGAATCAATCATAACTGGATTATTTTGCTTTTGCCTTATCTACGTTTGGTTATACTTTTGCAGGGGGTCATGAACTTAGTTTGACAACTGGAAATGCTGGTGGAAGATTAGCATGTGGTATGAAACAAATTATAAACTATAACTGTTCTATCCTTTTCATATTCATCTATTCCTCTAATCCAACATGATTATATTTATGTTTTTTGGCTTACTCTTTGCTTCAATACTCTAAGATGAACTATTTTCTATAACATTGTGATCGATTTTTCTTCTTGATAAAAAAATATGATTTGCTCACAAACTGGTTTTTTCTTTAAGTAATGCATGGTTTACAGACTATCTCTGATCTAGTTTTCGAAAGTTGTGCACTTGAGTCTGCTGAATAAGCTGAGTCCTGATCTGTACTGTAGATGAATACTGCTATCCACTACCAAATTGAACAGAGACGTATTTTATTGATATCCATACGTTGCTACATGTTATTTCATGGCCTCATGCGCATAACTGATACAGAAAATGGTGCTTAGATATCTGAAAGATCTTTGTATATTTGCTTTCAGATCTATGACAATTTACATATCTTTGGTTTTGTCTAATTAAAACATGGAATATTTGACTGGAAATCAAATTTGGGTTTTGTATCCTGCATTTAAGGAGGAAATTACAAGCTTTATTACCTGGCCTTTTCTGGCAGATTAGTAGCTATTGTGCTTAAACTCCTAAATAGATATAAATTATGAATCAAACTTTGTCTCAAAAACTCAAAATTCGGTGTGAACAAGCTTTAGAAACCGTTGTGTTGATTATCATCTTCTTAAGGCTGCCAGGATGGGCTATTTTACAATCCAACCCTGCACTGCCTTAAAACCAAAAGTTGCCCCCGCAAAATACATTTAAACCTGCACCCCACCTTTGTCGTCCTTGCCCCCGCTCATGATGATTATTTTAAATTTAAATTATGTATTTATAGAACAATTAACGACAATTGTAAAATTAATCTATTTTTTCATATAAACTGAAAATATAATGAATAATTTTTAAATTAGTGAAGTTAATATAATTGCCATTATCAGTAACTTAGACAAGCCTAAGTTTAGTTACATAAGGGTTAGAACCACTGCATGCAGGGTAGGTGTTACTGGTCTGGGTGAACTTGTAAAGGTTATTCAACAATCCAATTTTCAAAAGTTATAGCTGATTTATATGTCTGTTGTCTTCATAATGTTTATACTCCAATTTATGAACTTTATGTTTATCCTGTGTGATAATGTGTGTTGTGGTTGCATGTTTGCAGGTGTGGTTGGTTTGACTCCAGCATAATTATTTCAGCGAATGTTTAGTCTTGTTATTTTTCTGATGTTTTTTGTTTCTTTGGGTTATCCCCATCCCGTGAAGCCCGATGACTCACTTTTGTTTGCTTTCTTCAGTCACCATGTAAACTATAAAGCATGTCCCTCTAAAGACAAGTGCGCAAATGAATCTTGAAAACATATCAGTCCTTCACCGGTGTGTACACCCTAATAAAATTCATCATGCGGTCAGGTGTTTATTTCCCCAATGAAATTGATTTCTGTAGTCCTTGTTGCCTGCTTCAGAAATAATTTATGTTGATATTCTATGTCAATGGTGAAAGTGCAGCAACTGGTTACTTGTGTCCACTGTTCTTTTACTTTTTGGTCCTGGGGGAATGGGAATGTGGGAATTCTGCGAATGACTAGATCAAATGAAGCACTTCTACTCATTTCCCTTTTAGCTCCAGTGAAGCTATGCTGCTAGGGATTCTATTGTTCATCTATATTCAGGCGAGATTCGTATTGTTCTTTTCAAGGTTACGAAGATGAGATTTCTCTTGTTTTTGTTCCAACCAAGATAATGTAGTTCGTGAGTGAAGTGTTTTAGCTGATATATGTCACTCGCCGCAGTTGTTTTTTGCATCTCGAAAATTTCTTCTCGTACCAATACATTTTTTTCTTCTTTGGTGGATTACTCAATACAGAAATCAGTAACCTGGAGTGTAAATTTTCTTATAGGTTTTATCAATCTGAAAGGTAAAATGATATAAGTGACCTTTTCAGGAGCTGGAAGAAACTACCCTCACTTGTAGCTTTGCAGGCTAGTTTTCCAATAGTGGATGGGCCATAGTTGGAAGCTTCTTGTTAAGCCCATAATAACTAATACACAAATAAATTCAGGAACATGCTTTCCTTGGAAAAATGGTTCACATAAGGTAAATATCAAATTGGTGTCCCCTTCCAGAAGGATGAAGGTGCAGCAACGAAAATGTCATTGAACTCCGTAATCTCACACATGCTAACAGTAAGAGTGCTGGTCTAAATATTTTCTGCACGGTTTACATATCTCAACTTTTTTCGGCCCAAATATGCCTGGAATGTCATAATTTCTTGCTACAATCAATTATGAATTTCTTTAAGTTGGAGTGAGTGGCAACTATAAAATATCCTGTTGAAATAAGATTGGATGCAGAACTTTAAATATCGTATTGGTCTTTCACACTATTTACTATTAGTTGCCAATGAAACAAGACTGGAAGCCGAACAAGAAATAAAGTTGCATTGTCCTCCTTATTTTCTGCCTATGGTCTTTCACAAATTGCCAGAATATGTTCTTTGTTTACGTTTGAAAGTAAAGTACCCTAACGAAAATAAGAACCGAAAGGACAAGTGGTCTTAATGTGCCCGTTGTGGCCTGTATCTATATGTATGTGTAGCATTATGTATGTATGTAGATGGGTTTTGCTTATCTGCTAATACATCATGATGAGAGAGAAATGATTAAATGTGGCGCATAATTTTATAAGGTTTAGATAAAAAATGTACGTGGAGTTTACTAGTTAAGATTCCTAGCAAGTCTTTTGTTGATCTACTGATATGGGTTGGCAAAAATTATTTAATTCAGGAACTGACCTACCAGCATCTTACATTTTTATAGAGATGAATTTGCTGATTCACTAGAATACAAAATGCAACTAATTTTTCATAATGCTAGAGATGAAAAAATATGAATAAAGGGAGCATGTATAACTTACCCAATGATGCATGTCAAAAATTTCCTTGCTAAGACCTACCAAGTTTATGGCGTAAGAAGGTCTCTGTTAGCAAAATGAAATCATGTGGCTTTGGAAAGTTAATTCAAAGTCTTTCACCATTATTAATCATGAGTCATCACTACTTTGCTAGTGGTTACCTTTTTCTAGTTAGCGGTTGGACTTAGGATGGAAGCAACTTGCAATCAGGTAGGTATTTGGCAGACTACCCTCTACCAGTAATTCCAATTCACTCTACACACTGCTGTTGCTGTTCAATTTTACAATCACAAACTTCCTAATACAGTATAGTCTTAAAAGGGGCATGTTATATAAAAACGTAAACAGTGAGAGGAACTAGTCATAAACCATTGGGTATAATCTTAAACATCGTCATTATTCAATCAGATGATGATAATCTGTGCAGTATTTTCATTTCAAAATTAGTTCAGCCACATATTTCTCTCAATCTTAACTTGGTTAAATTGTACTGCATCTTTCACCTAAATTTAGGAAGTAGTAACATCAGTATGCCATGTGGCCATTTTGCAGCCTCACTAATTAACATTTGTGTTATATATCGCTTATTCTTACATGTAGATTATATTAATCAAACAAATAATTAAGTACACGAGGGGTTGCACCTTGAGAAGGTGGCAACTAGTTTGGCAATTTGTCTTTGTGTAAAAGCAATTTGTTTTGTCTGTAATAAATTAATGGTTGGTTTGGTTTGGTTATGGGCATTGGCTATCACTAGTTTGCATGTTAAAGTCAGATACTGATGTTGTGTTGGAAAAAGGGTTTCTCACGAGGTAAGCATGCATGCATGGGATCAAAGAGTGAAGCAAAACAAATTCACCATAAAGGGTAAACCTAACAGTAACAGTAACAGTAAGGCGTAGAAGGAAGTGAATAAAGGAGTTGGCAGTGAGTCAGTGTTATTGTGAGAAAAGGATTTGGTGAGCCATGACTTGCCTTGTCTTCACTTCACTTCACTCTCCACTTTTGTGACTTCCATTCCATTAAGCTAAGTCCCTCTACCATACAACGTAACATCACCCAACTTACTCATCATTTATTCACTCATTTCATTGCTTTCAACTTTCAAAGTTCTTAAGTGCCCCATTTCAATCTGGATTTTCTGCTCCATTTCATCTTTTGTGTAATTCAAATAATCTAAACTATTACTAATATGTGATTGATTCATCTAAAACTGAACCCAGGTAAACAAAGTGTCAGAGAATACTTCAGTAAAGACAATATATGAAATGAGTAAATGAACTTACAATGATATTTAGTTGTTTATATTTCTTGATTTTAACTGTTACAGTTTCTTCCAATTTACTAAGTGAGAGATCAATTTCATTAGTAACATTGTGATGTTGGTTGATGACGAGTTTTCAAATGTGCATTTACTGGTTTATAAATTCTTATCCTTTTGAATTTCAAATTGAGTTGAATATCTACAATAAGTTTCCATATGCTTGATGGAAAAAGTCAACTGAAATTAAATTACTAATTTAATGTGATTACTTTTATAAGGTAAATTATTATGCCACTCGTGTATATTGCAAGATAGAATTAAATTATACATGACTAAAAATATAAAACATGTTAAATTATATATTTCTTAAATTTAGTAGAAAATATAATATTATAAAAATACTGAAAAAAAGAAAAAGATCTTGTAATGAGAAAATAGGTTTATTTTACCATATAAGATAATTATAGAGGAAGAAAGTTATCCTTTTAAGTAGTCAAAATGGTTACATAACAAAACCTGCATTTAATATCGCTGACAAAGCTCCATCGATCTCAGATATATTAATTTACACTCGGTGGTATTTGAAAGTTTAAAGTCAGATGTTTATGACATTTTCAAGTAATTATATACAATTGCAAGTAGGCTGTATTTTATTTATTTATTTATTAATATATAACACATTAGTATTGCATAACAAATAAATTAGATATTTTTGTATTTTTGAAATGTATAATCATTTAAAAATATTTTAAAATACAATTTCTAATAAAAAAATTAATATTATATAATGTGTAAAAAAGAGGAGTATTTTTTAAAATACAATTTCAATTAAAAGAGTAAACTGAAATTCCTTTCGAAGTGAGATTTATTTTTCTTAAAAGAGAAATCATATTTTTAATCTACAAACAATCTTTTTTCTTTTTATATATTTAAAATGAAAAATCGCGTTTTAAAATATAATTAGAAGTCATATTTAAAAACACCACTTTTAAAATTTATATGTACTTTTCTAAAATTGTTGGTAAAAGGTAAAAGGGGGCAATACCTTAGAAGTAACTCCTTTAAAACGATATAAACAATAATTTAATATGTATTTGGTTATTTAATTTTGTAATTTCTGTGGCAGTGTTGGCATGTTGCAACATTCTTTAGAAGTAACTCCTTTATTTATATATGTGTGAAGTAAATTAGAATTTTGCCGTCAAAGCCGGTTGCTTGCTTCGCAGCCTTCACTGACAAGCGATAACATTATTGTGTTCTGATTAATTATGCACGTGATTTAGAGTTCTTAGCTATGATTAGATGAAACCCTTTTGAAAACAAACAACAATTAATCTAAGAACTCAAACATTTGAACATTTTGTGGGAATATTTTTGTAGGAATGACAGCACAGTACCAGTTGTAGTGTAATAAACTATGGTTGAGTGGAAGCAGGAATGTAGGAATAATGAAATGAAAACAAATATGCAGAGTTATAGTTTGTTCTGATGTAAAATGGTGAGGGTGGCATTCTTTGTTTCAACGAACCACTTGTCTTTTTGGTGAAGAGGTGGAGTGAGTGTTAGGTTTACCACTTTTCTTTTCTTTTCTGTGTGCTGTTTCATATTTGACTTTGGATATAAGCAATGCCAAGGTGTGCTTCCATTCTACTTGCCCCTACACAACTAGTACCTACCTACCTATTCTATATATATATATATATATATATATATATATATATATTACTTCATTTCCAGTCATCAAAATGAAATATTTGGTGTGTTATATAATACTGTTTGTCAGAGCTGCTGTTGTTACTTCTAAGGTCTGTCCACTATTATAAAGAAAATTAGTAACATCTAATCAATATTTTGTTGATTTGTTGATGGATTTTTTCTCCATCACATTCAAAATACATACATGTATGAATAATATCAGGAATTTAACTTTGGAGTTAGACTTCTTGTAGGATGGAGAGTGGATGAATAATATTTTAAAAAAATACTCCTAAATTTATTATTTTAAGGGTTTTGAGTTAGAGATAATAAAATTTTTTATAATAACTGTAACTTATTATAGTGTATAAAAAATATTGAACAATTGATAAATTTATTATCTTTAAGATTCTAGGTTAAAATTTATGTCAAATTTGTTATATGAGAATGAGTTATGATTCATTGGATTCCAAGATAAATGATTTTTTTTTTTCCTTTTGAAAGCTCATAATTACAATTTTTTCACATTTAAAATACAACTCTTTTAACTTCAAATGTATGCCAAAATACATATTTTTTTCTCCAATGTTCAAAGCTGTAATATGTTTCCTTGCCACTTGGCTGTCTTTTTCTTTTACATCATTTATTAATCCCTTCACTTATCTGCAGAACTTATCAAATAATATCATAAAATAACAATTACTTAATTGGTGTGAAAAAACAACTTTAAGATAAGAATTGAATCACTGTCAAAGGAGATGATGAGATTGTTTTAGTTTAGTCAGTCGTGTAAAACTGAAACTATAAATATTATGGATAAAAAAAGTTTATCATCTATAAAGATTATACTTGTCTCCTAAAAAGAACAAGTACTTTCTAAAACAAGAAATTGAAGTGAAGTGAGAATTTGGCAACTAGAAAAATAAAGTAGTTTTGTTGGGGCATGTCACTGTCTTGGAGAGCATGGTGAAGTAATATGAAAATTTTCGTTTTCAGTTCAGTGCTGAGCAAAGAAAAAAAAAATATGTGTAGATTGTGATGATAATGTTATGTATATATGTTGTGTTTTAGCTCCAACCAATTAGGTTAAGTTTTATGTTATGATAAGATGAGTGGTTGAAAAGTTCATGTGAGTGAGGTGTGAAGTGTTGTGTTAAAAGAGTTGAAGTGGAGTTGGAGGATTAATTCCACTACTCTCACTATCATTTTGCTCATTGCTTTGGTAGTGTAGTGTGGGTTAGTGTAGCTATCACTCTCTCTAATATCCTTCACCTAATTTATGATTAATTTTTATTTAAAAGCTACATGTAATAATTTTACAATAAAATGATTTTATTTATTTTTATAATGAGACAAACTTTACATACTAAAGGATTGAAAATTTGATTCTTATGACACATTAATCAATATCCTTTTATCACTATTCTTCCCATTTTCTCTTTGTTTTTTTTTTTTTTTTTTTTTTTTTTTTTTTTAGTTTTACATTTGTTTTGATCTTGTTAGTTTTGGTAATATTCCATGTGATTTTAGTCTTGAAGTACACATTCAAATTTAGAAAAAAAAAAACTCTATTTTTAATATTGTCCCATCCCTCAATCCTAATTCACTGCATTTAGATGAATATGACATAAATGTTTACAGAAAAAACTAAAGTAAAAAAGAGTTAAAATACTTGAAGGTGGTAACATCATATTTTGATAATTCAGCAGTCCCTACATCTAATTAGGTAAACTAGCTTGCTAGGAGGAAGATCGACTTTTCACCTTTTTCTCAATACCTTGTTTTGATTCCTAAAATTTTTGCATTTGGTGGGTTTAGGGTTATTTATTTCCCTTTCCTTAGTGAGGAATATGTCCTAATCCTACACTGTTTCTTCATATATTGTAATAATAAGCTGCAAACATACTTATTTCACACTCAAAGCTATGTTTGACTTAACATTTCTTTAATTTATTTTCCAAATCTCTTCGTACTCACTATAACTTCATGTTTCCCACTACTTCTACTCAACTAAAATATGTAATATTTTTTTTAACACATTTTCCTATTGGTGGAAATCTATTGAAAATCATAAAATATAATAACTTTTATCACTTTTATTTAATAAATAAATTTAAAAAGGGGATTAATAATATGTGTTAAAGAGTTTGATGCTTATATATCAATTTGTTATTCTAAGATTATGTAGTCCTTTTATTTTGAATCTTTTTATTCATCACTCTTTGGCATTGTACATTGAACCTTAAGCTGGCTGCTGAAATGCATTTCACTTATTTATATGTCTCTCTCCTAAATTTAATGAATCTTTATTGACACATGTAGCCGAATTTAATTGGAATCATGATAGCAATTATAGTGAGCAAAATACTTTCATGCTGATAATTTAGGCTTAATTTGCATGTTTACTAATTAAATAAGAGTATGATAAAATATATATTATCCTGTAAGATCAAAATAGAATGGTTGGTTCATCTGCTTCCTAATCAACTACGATCTATTTATTTAGAAAAGGTCACGCTAGGAACTTTTCTGAACAAAAGGTTAGAACTTTAGTTACCTAAAAAAGTTTTTTTTTTTTTTTAAAAACAAAAATAACTTGGCAAGTCAATCTATCTTATAGTGATAAAAACACTATTCATTCTAATAATAATAATAATAATAGTTCATTATTATTTTTCAAAAGAATGATATTTTTGTTGATAGACTTACTAACCAAGTGGATTAGTTTGTTCTGTAATCTAGTTACATTGATTCATTTTCCAGTAAGTATTTGTTGATAGGCATATTGACAAGGCCTTCTTGAAAGACTTTTACACAAAGTTAGGTCAAGCATTTAAATAAACCTAATTAGACCTAAAAAGGAGGTTACAATAATTATACTTGTCAAGTTCCAAGTCCTATAATTAAATATCAGAACTGACTCAAACCATGCAAAGTTTAGTTTAATGTACCTCATTTCCGTCCCAATTATTTATGTATTCTAATTCTTCAAGCATCATAATTTATATGATTTTTCTTTATATTTTAATTGTACCAAAAGAATTACTTCCTTTACAAAAAAGTTTTATGAGCTATTAAGAAAACATCATGAACTATAGTTTTAGTCAGTCAGTGTCGAAGATGCAGTACAACTAATTGTTGGTGTCACGTTAAGGTATGTCACCAAAAGCATTTTCAATCATTATTAATATAGTATATTAGTAAATTATGCTAAAGAACACACATGGTGTAATAAGAGAGGGATGAGAGGAGGCAAAGTGGAAATCCCAGTGACTACAACACGTTGGAATATTATAACTTACTTTCTTCTTACACTTTTCAAATAATTATGGTAAACATAATATGTAAAAAAACATTTTAAATATGTAACACGTTAAAAAGGTATTCACGTAAACAAAATGAACATATACGAAAATAAATATGGGTTCTTCAAGTTTTATGATATATTTGGTTATTTCACAAGAAAAAAATTATTTAGAGACTAATTTTTAGTTATTAAATAAAATGGTTGCTAATTGTGATTAAATTAAATTTTGATTACTAGAAAATTACAAAAATAAATTTTAGTAACCAATTAAGTCAAGATATTTGGTATTTAACATTAGTTACCAAAGTTTTAGTGATTTATGTCATTAGATTCTAAATTGATATCTAATTAAGTTATAGACTAATTTAGAATCTAATGATATAAGTCACTAAAACCTCGGTAGCTAATATTAGATACCAGTTATCTTGACTTAATTGTCACTAAATTCAATCATTACTTTTATTTTATAGTTATTTAGCAACCAAAATCTAATTTGGTGATTATTTTGGTTACAATTAGCAATCATTCATTTGGTAAGTAAAAATTAGTCTCTAAATAATTTTTTTCTTGTAGTACTTTAATGCGATTAGAAGACCTAGCGAGAGGAAATATTTAAGTATATTGAGTAGTAACACAACTCAGATGAGAATGTTTAATGAATTGATAAAAAATAGTGAGCTATATAAAATACTAGTTATAGGAAGAAATTACACATGATATAGATTGAACATTACAGTCAAAAGTAGATTGGATTGAGTTTTAGTAACAAATGAAGATACATAGTGAGGTTTGCATACACTACTTTACAAAATAATCCATAGGGAAAATTTAGACTTGTTTGAATCCTTCTGAAGTATAAAGGTACTCCCTCTTGCTCAACATTTCGCATGGAGATTGTAATTAGATAGAATCCCAATAAAGATAAACATGGAGGTTAGGGGTACGGGGATAGAAAATTCTCTATGCAAGTTATTTCAATAAGAATAAAAGGCAACCTATCATCTATTCATTAGTTGTAAAGTTGTGTTATAAATTTGGAATATGTGTGCACTACAAGAAAAAGGTTGTTTAGAGACCAATTTTTAGCTACCAAATGAAATGATTATTAATTGTGACCAAAATAGTCACCAAATTAGATTTTTGTTGCTAAATCACTACAAAATAGAAGTAATGATTGAATTTAGTGACCAATTAAGTCAAATAATTGGTATCTAACATTAGCTACCAAGGTTTTAGTGACCTATACCATTAGATTTTAAATTAGTCTCTAACTTAATTAGATACCAATTAAGAATCTAATGACATAGGTCAATAAAACTTTGGTATCTAATGTTAGATACCAATTATTTGACTTAATTGGTCACTAAATTCAATCATTACTTCTATTTTGTAGTTATTTAGCAACCAAAATTTAATTTGGTGTCTATTTTGGTCACAATTAGCAACCATTTCATTTGGTAGTTAAATATTGGTCTCTAATTAGCTTTTTTCTTGTAGTGGTGATAGGTGGGTGGGAGTAAGTCTTGTAAGACATAGTCATCCTAAGTATCATTTCCAACACTTTTACCTCAATGGAACTTAATGCAAATCAAAACAAGGTTTGGAAGGGACTATGGATAATAGGTATATAAGAGATTTGGACACAAAAACAAGATTATTTTTAGGAAAGGAAAAGTTGATAGTGATGACATATTTTGTATGATTCAGTCAAAAGTATGAGTTTGGATGAGATATATAAGATCTCTAAAGTGAAATTTTCTTATTATGATTAGTGTTACTACCTAATACAATGCTTAAAGACACTCTAACAAACTGATAATTTGGATGAATATATTCTGGGCATGATTAAGGTTAGGATAGGGTTTCAGAGGGTAATGGGAGGATATAGGTAGTCGTAACATGGTACAGAAAACCTTGAGAAAGCATCCATAAAATGGGAAAGTATATTATATGCTCCTTTGCTCTTTATATTGGTGTAAAATAGCACAATCTATGATGAGATTTTATGCAATTGTAATGTTAAATCACAAGTGGATTGTTATGGGATGAGATCTCTGCCTAGAACGAATAAGGATCTCCTAATTCAACTCATAAGTGGTTGTGCAATGTGTGATTTAGCTTTTACATGTGAACAAAAAGGTAGAGAGAGGCACAACAACATTAGTTTATAGAATAATTCAATGTAAAAAGTGAAGTAGCAATAAGGATATAATGAGGAAAAGGATAACTCAATTCTAAATTAAACAATATAGGATAAAGTTTCACACTTCTGAATCCAATGCAGGACAACTTTGATTTGTCATACTCAATTTAGTATCACCCTATGCCCAATTAAACATGAAAAATCAAAGGGTTATAACCTATTAGAATAATGAAGTAGTCTCTGTTACTCTATCATAGTGTAGTGGATAACAGAATGAGTATTGTTTTCTTAATAAAATGTAATTTGAAAGTTAAGGAGGATCAGAAAGTAGACATGAACTTGTGATAAGCAATGGATCTTTAGGATGAACCAGAGTCTTTAATGTGCAATTAGTAACTTTGGAACTTGCAATAAGTTGTTTGCACTATAGTCAGTCTAATTTTACTTCCACAGATGTTAGTTTTTGTATCAGATTATATCTTACCATATATGATTTGGTCAAATATCATAAAAATTATTATACAGTGAAATATGGTAAATAAAATATAAAAATTATTATACAGTGAAATATGGTAAATAAAATATAAGATTGATGTAGAAATCTTGATAAAAGTATCTAGTATCACAATTTTATTGTGTATACCTAGATTGAAATACCTTTTTTGTGTTTCTAATTAGTTCCATTCTTTTATTGATAAAAGGAAAATATTTCTACTCAATCAAGTTTGATAACATTATTAAGACTAGAAAATCCTTTGCCAACTATTAATTTATATTCATAACTTGGTTTTATTTCTTTATTACATAATATAAAAAAAGACATTTATTATAAAATATATTTTAATAATTTTTCAATTATAATTTATCACATGACTTTTAATATATTTTTTTTAATTTTTACCCTATTGTAAAATTTTACATAATGTTTTATTTTTTATTTAATTATTGGTAAAATATATATTTTTTAGATAGAAAAATAATTTTTTTATACTTATAATTTATAATTTTATTTAAGGGTATTATTTTTATGTGATGCAAGTATATTTTAATGAATTATAATACTCATGCCTTAATGTTATCACACCTGTAATAATGTGCTAAATAATATATACAGCCTTATGTAACTACAAAAGAAATATTTGAAAACTCTAAAGCAAAATTACAAAAGTGTGACAAAAAAAACAAAATTTACTACTTAATTGAGTTGCTTCTAAGTTCATGCTCTGTTTCTCATTCAATTTTGAGTTTCTCTCCTCAATTAATGCTTTCCCATAAAGTGTTCTAAATCGGGCATATATAATTTTACTTAAGGAATAATTTTAATTTAAATTGTTCCATGGCAAAATTTTTAGTGTTGAGTGAAGTCAAATTCAATGAAAAATATTTAAACAAACACATTAAAAACATATTACTTTAATTAAGAATTAAATGGTCATGTCACTATACTAAAACAGTGTATCATAAGAGGCTTTTAACCTTATATCAAAAGTTTAAGTCTACCCCTAACTCTTACAAATATCAACATCAAAATTTCATTATTAAAACCCTATAACAGACCTTTTTTTTTTTTAAATATTACCTTTAATAGTTTTCAATTTTCTGTTTAAAAGTACAAGTCCCATTAATATAAAATAATACACCTTTTACATTAGATATCAAGTGTAGCTGATGAAAATTACTTTGTATCAATGTGATGTAAGAAATACTTACATAATTAATAACTAATCTAAAAAACTAAAATGGTGGATATAAAATATCCTATTATAATAGTAGTGGTGTAGATTACTTTTTCAACTACTCTTTTGATTGGCACATAGATTAATGGAAAATAATGTCATATATGCCTCATCACCTACTTGTGGACAATTAAGTCAATGATCTGATTAAAGTGATCAGTAATTACACTTTATTATAAAAAAAATTATAGGAACACACACAATGGAATGCTTCAAATCTCTCTAACCTATCATAATAATAATATAAAAAATACATATATAATTTGCTTTAACACAGTTGCTTCCTAGCACTACATTTTGCTTTTCCTCCCTTTATTTTCTATAGAGTTCATCTTTCATGTAATTAATGTATCCAATTATGTACCCAAAATTAGTGTTAGTTTTCTATTATAAACCTATGGTATTTTTGTCCATTTTTGGGTGCTTAAAATATTGGCATTGTGGTGAGATTGTAAACTTATTATTTTTTTTTATCTAAAATCTATATATGTTAACATATACGGTTGATGTTTTAAAATACTTTTTTTTATATGAAAAAGCAGATTTTAAAAGTTTTTTTAAGAATGTAATTATTTCTTAAAATATTTTTATAATTAATATTTTGTAATTTAATCTTAAAGAACTCATAAAATATCAAATTAAAAGATTTAAAAGGATTTTATGAATTTATAGGAATTTAAAGTATTTTATGCATTTGAAAAAAAAAATTATAAATAGTTTATATTTTTACTATGAATTATTGTTATGTAAATATACGTGAATAAATATTAATTTTATAATTACAATTAATGTTGATATCATGACCAGTCACTCAATAAAAAAAATAGCTCATTAAAAATTATAAAAAAATTTATTGTCATAAAATGTTTCAAGTAGATAAAATGTTGAAAATATAGTGGAAGAAAATAAAGGATGTGTGTAAAAGAAGTACATTCAATTATTTACTATCTCCAATCGAAACAAATCAAACTTGTAAGCAAAATATTAGAGAACATTTATCATAATTAATAAGAAAAATAATAAATAGATGATAACATTTGGATTTAAAATGTTAATTAATAACTAATTATTATTCTCAATTTAACGCATATATATATATATATATATATATATATATATATAATATTGTAATTGTACGCACTGTCATTTTCTCGTTTTTGATCGAGTTAAAATTATGAATTGAAAATGATCGTCTCGTTAACCGATAAATTTTGTATATGAAAATTGGTTTACTGATTTGATTAAAAAATTACTATGTTGACGAAATAGTAAAAATTGTTACAATACTTATTTTTTCACTACTTTTTAATCTACAAATCCATAATAATATTTAGAATGCCTCTTTGTTCAAGGCTATAAAAAAATTTGTTGTTTTTTTTTATTTTATAATATTTTTTTAAAATATTTATGGTTATTCGCTAACACATATGAATTTATAAAAATTTACAATAAAGTTTAAAAATATAGTTATATGCGTCACAAATTATTACATTTTTGAAGTCTTAACAGACTTCTTTAAACTTTACTAGTTAATAAGAGTTTTTGAAAAATATCTTTTAAAGTATTTTCAATTAAAAATGTCAGGATTTATATTTTTTTCAGAAAGGCTGTTAAGTCCTACAAACTGTTTGTTTGTATGATAATATAATATATATTTAATTATTAATTAATAATAACTTCAAAAGGATAATGTATTTTTTTAGGTTTTAAAAATTTTGAACATACATTATAATTAGAATTAAAATGAAATAAATAAATAAATAAAACGGTGTGAATATGCATACTTTTTAACTTTATTTAGTTATAAAATCTTATTAAAATAATAAAATTTATGTAATCATCTATCATTATTATGAATTATCAAATAAGAATGTGGATTATGAAAAAATTGTTAAGTCGAAATAGATAAAAAATAAGTGTAAAAATTAAAGTGGGTCAAAGTACACTCTAGACTGTTGAAGATTGACTAATTCAAAAGTTTAAAAGTGAGAATAAACTAGTGGTTAGTATGTTGTGGATACCACTATAAGTAGAGATTGTGTGTAAGCATAGATACATTCAAATAATAGAAAGTTTCATTTTTCTCCCAGTTTTGTGTTCTTCTGCTTCAGTTTGTTTAGCATTCATTTTTTTCTTTTCTCCAACAAACTGGTATCCAGAGCGTAGTTCAGATTCAAGGGCGTTCTTGTGGGTTGATCTACAATGGGACACACCAGCGCAACCTTACAGTCGAACCTTCTTGTTCTTGATGGC
>Ga0209489_104763_pt1 | contig 24593 bp, 9 predicted proteins | sample SiratrowhiteBW_FD_187527 | JGI IMG/M metagenome (GOLD analysis project Ga0209489, IMG submission 187527) | Root nodule microbial communities of legume samples collected from California, USA - Siratro white BW (SPAdes) (version 2) | ecosystem: Host-associated > Plants > Roots > Nodule | place: USA...
AAAAAAAAAAAATAAATATATATATATATATATATATATATATATATATATATATATATATATATTTCGAAAGGAGGTACAAATTCACGTGTTATGTGTAATTAAATTATAATGTTTTAAATTTTTAAAAAAATTAAGTTACAACATGTGCTACGAAATAATATAAGAAAATCTTTAGGTGAAATTGGCTACCTTATATTAAGAGTTTGTATTAACTTTCAAAAGAAAATATTTAAACACCTTTAAAAAAAATAAAATTCAAAGATTACACAATATCAAATTATACCTGATTGAATCAAAAGAGTAAATTTTACCCATATCTCTTTTTTTCAACCTACACCAAATTCCTTAAAATTGTCTGACTTTTATTACATTGTATACCCATAATATTTGTTTAGTTAATATGATTTGGTACATGATTGCACAAAGTGGAAAAAAAAAAAAGAAATATAAATAAATCAGAGAATATTGAATTTGATGAAAAAAAATAAAATACAAAAAAATGAATAAAGAAATTGTCAATGTGTATGATTGATTTAAAAAATAATAAATAAGATGATACTTAATATTCTTGTCATTTTTTTTTATCACTTTCCAATTGTGATGATGATTAAAAATTACAAAAGCCAGGTCGATGTTGTCATAGGAGCACGAAAGTGAGATTGAAAATGAAAATGTTCGATAGAGAAAGTTAATCACAAGAATAAAGAAATAATTAAAAATAGTAATAGGTTTAAAGAAAAATAAAAAGATACATTATTGTCTTAACCACAATGTTCCAAAACAAACCCAAATAGCAGAAAAGCATCCTAAGTAAAAATGAACAACCAGATATACCTACCACATCACAGTAAAGTCAAATTCTAAAATTCAGCTCTTTTTTTGAACCCATAACACCAAACACTTTGAATTTCAGAAATATTATATGTGATAAAATTATCTTTAACGTTTAACAGAAAAACATCTTAAAATGAATATTTTTAAATAAGCAATACTTCTCAAAACCTTGAAATGTCAGATCGGGAGTGAAAGATTTGTTTTGTCTCTTCCTTCTCTACCATCTAGAATAACTTGCTTCATTGTTTTTTTTCTTATTTAAATTTTTCTGTTTTACCACATTTGCTTATTTGAGAAAATGAATATTGGAACTTTTTCTCTAACAGTAAAATTTATCCTTTTTTTTATTGAAAAAAATGACTTTAAGAATAAATGCAAATAACACACCACCTTATATAAAAGATAAGTGTGAAGTAGCTCTCCAAGTATTCATAAAGTTTCTATCTCAAAGACATTTAAAATTCTGACAAAGCTAATTAATTTTACTGCATGCTCATAGAATTTCTTATCCATTATCCATAAATTGAGATAGGTTCAAGATCCATCTAAAAAGCAATAAATAAAAATATTTATAAAAATGACATACTTTATTGGTGACATGTGAATGAAGTTATAACAATTACATAAATATGAAGAGATGGTTAGGTGTATAAAATTTTTTAACTATCTCAATCAAGAGTTAGTTAAGAGAGTTAACTTATCTTTCTATTTCTTTACATATTTTTTTAATTTTTCAAAAACTACTTGAACATTTTATAATCTTATACTAAAATATTTTTGAAACTTTTAAATGATTAAAATTCATTTTACCTCTCAATTTACTCTTTAATTTCTCTAAAATTTTTTCTTGGAGGTCACCCCTTGTAACTATTCTTTATTTTTTTTTCATGTCTTTAATGCTCACATTAAGACGTCAATAAAGAAAAAGTTTACTATACAGAACCAACTGACAATTTTACATAAAATATAAACTATTATTTATGTGACATTTTTAAATTTATTCAAGTGATTGATAAAACATCTTACTAAATGATAAAGAGATTGTTATTTCTTTGTAAAACTTTCATTATATGAAATATTTCTCTAATAAGGAATTCTTATTTGGATATCTTCTCATTATAGAGTTGTTTTTGTAATTTTATGAGCAAATCTTTTGTTGTAACCATAAGTGACAAAAAAAATATGTAGAAAAGCTATAAGTAATTTTATGAAAAAAATATTTCTGTGTTCTTCTTCTCAAAGATGAGACAATTTAGTATAAAAGTTGAAGTGTTTTGTTATCTCATTTATTGTGTTCATAGTAAATTTAGTTGTATTTGACAAATTGTTTGTAAAAACATTTTTTAAATTTTCTTAACTGTTAGACAATCATCCTTGTATCCTTTGGTTATCATCATCCTACAAAAACTATACAAAACATTTTTAAGTTATTAAACCTCTTTCGGAACGGTATTATGGATTTTTATTTGGAATTAAAGCTAACATATTGGGTTTAGTTCTTTGAAAAACAAGAAGAAAAGATCCAACATTGCATAAGGAGGGACTAACCATTAATAATTTAAGACTCTGTACTATAACCTTTAATTTAAGACAATCTAACATATTTAATAATTATCATTATTTACATATTAACATGATTAATAACATGGAGAGAAAACATCAAAATCTAAATATCACCAAACTTCTTTCATGAACTTACCCTCACCTTTATATCTCTTAAATATAAAAATGATTTTATTAAAAAGAAAAATATTGTTTTTTGAATATTTTTTAACAAGCATTTAAAAATAATTAAAATATTTTTTTATAAGTTTAAAATCATTTATGATATACTACTACTAAATTTATTAATTTATTAAAAGAATATATCAAATCATTACTTAAAAATAAGTTTTAAGTTCTTAATATATAATATCTTTTACTTCAAATGTTTAATATATATTTTTAATGAATTAAACATTTTAATTTAAAGATCTTATGTGAACTAATTCTACTGCTCTTATACTAGTTAAACATATGTTACCTTATTTGAAAAGTGAGTATAAATAATAATAGAATGGTGGTACTTAAAACTTATTTAAACTTAAATTATTATTAGATGTTTCTATTCACAGAGACCTGTTTGGGCAAATTGAGGAGATATTCGGGCTGATATGGAAGCTGCAGGGTAAAAGTGGCAAAAAAAAGGAAACAGTATCAGTGTCCAAGATAACTAACAACGTTGGATTAGATTACTTATTGAGGCGGTTAGTTTTGTTGGCATTGTCTGCTTAATTGGAGTATTGTTTGTTGGAAGTGAAACTAGGTTGGAGGCAATGCCAGGTCCTGGTCCTCACCTCATGTATGCCATGGCCTCTGCTTTGGCTCTCACAACCATCTCCAATGGAAGGTTTAGTCCTCACCACACACTCACCTACACACTAAACTCCTTCTTTGGCCCTGATATTGGTTCTTTCTCAGAGTGGCTTGCTTCACTTTCTGGTGGTGCTCCTGCTCAAGCTTTCGGATCCGCTCTTGCAAATCTCATCCACCATCCTTTCTACTACATCCTTATTTTGGCTCTTCCTCTCTCCTTTCTCTATTCCAGGATATCCTCCTATCTTCTTCGCACTCACCTTCTTGATTCCGTCTCCAGGGTCTGTCCCACTCCTTCTATTTCCCTCGTTCCTCAAAAATCATGATTTCCTACTTTATTAACCTCGGATTGCAGGTGCCCCTTACGAGGATGCAATGTTTTTTCTTGATATCTGCTGGCTCCTTTACCCACTTCTTTCTTGATGATCTGTTTGAGGTAATATGTAGACACCTTTTGTGGTTGCTTCTATACATGTCTGGTTTTCTATTATCTAATAATTTGGTAAAGTAACCAAAATTTCAAGTCTTTATGGACATTATTTTATCTTGGGATGCTGGATCTTTATGATGGGTATCAAGTCTGTTGGGAGATTACTATATTACACTTCTTATCCATCTTACCAAATCCATCATCCATCAGAAAAGAAGATATTGTATAATCAGTGACTACGGATAACTGAATCAGCGGGGGCATGTTTTGTTTGTCCTATGTGAAAAGGAATCATTGTCTAAAGGGTTAGTGCTTAGTTCATAATATAAATTGCCGAAGCATAATTGATTGCTGTTAATAGTTCTGTTGGACTACTTTTTCCCACTAATATTGGCCTCATTGGTTGCTATCATGAGAAACATCCATTTTCGTTTGCATCATCCACTGGGTAACTTAGCCGTGAGGAGTTTCAATAGTTTGTATGAGCTTTTAGGTTCAAATTGTACAAAAATAGATAGCTTAAATCTGTCATTTACTGACTCTTTAGATGCATTGATGGCGATGGAAAATGTGGGAAAATAAATAAAAGTTTTTCATCTTATGTTGAACAATGTGGAATCTAAATCAATGTTTTGGGTTATGTGTATGTATGTGACTAAGAAAAACAAAAAAACATTTTAGATGTTCATCATATCCTAACTATGTCAAGCAACATGGCACCCCACACCCAAGTTGTCGCTGCAACCTTGTTCGAGAGTCAGTTTTATTTTAACTAGGAGATATTGGATAACAGTTTTATTTTACTCTTAAATTAGCATCCTACACACAAGTTGTGAGGTGCATTGCCACCCTCAAAACTTTATAATTTAGTTTCATCAACATTTATTCTTTCGTCTCATAGCTAAAGCAACATTCTATTATTCATTAATCAGGTCTTTTAGAGTATGATAGTGAATAGTTTGTCATTCTGTTGGTGTGCTTCTCTGTAATCTCTCACAATTCAAAGATACAAATATATATATATATATACACACACCAGTTTCTCTTTTCTCTCTCCCTCTCTTATTTCTAATAAGGTAAAGTTTCAATCAATACTTAAACACTAAATTTTGCAATCAGTCAGACAATAAGGAATAAATGTTCGGAATTCAGTTATTTTCGAATTAAATTATTAGTATGCACATTTAAAATAAAATAAAATAAAAAAACTAGATTTTCAGATTATAAACCCTTAACAATTAGAGTCTAGTCTCACGCTCTGCCGGTGTGGGATGGTTGTGCACTAACCTTGGTAGATACCAATTGATGAGAATCCTGGGAGAATCACACCACAAAAGGTAGTTATTATAATTGAAGAGCTAACTGGTTATATACCTCCGCTAGATCCCATGCTTCTAACCTTGGCATTCAAGTTTCAAACTTGCTATCAGATCCCAACATATACTGAGCAAATATATGCATGTTTATTACAAATATAGTGGTGTTAGCTATTTGAGCTGAATTCAGCTCGACTGCAAATCATCTAATGGTGTCCATTAAAAAGCTAAATGCTGCATTCACTTTGTCATAATTTGTTCTGAACATTTACTCTTGTACTACAACTGATTGACAAATATACATTATCTCCCAAATCGCTCAGGAGAATGGGAAAACAACCACGTACACTTGGATTTTGAGCACGGGCTGGTGGCAAAGTAGAGCACCAGTCAACCCAGATGCTGTTGTTGTAGTTGGCTTCTTATGTGCTTGCTTAATTGGTGGCTTTTTTTACATCAACAGGTTTTTATTATTTTCAACATACCATGTTAATCAACAACGTATATCATAAACAGACAATGGTTTGACATTTGCTCTCCTTTATTGGCATGCAGAGCAAGTTCCTCAAACTCCATAAAGAAAAAGTCATATCAGTCGATGCTACTTGTGCTATCCATAGCTTCCTTGTACTGTTTTTGGTGTGCAATCCAGATATACTGGATCAGTCCGCGCCGTCCAGCAGTTGGTGAAGAGGCTGATCTCGGTGTTCTTGTGTTTTTAGCTGTATACTTCTTCCTACCTTACGCATTGTGCATAATGTCCATGTCCCCAAAAGATCCTGATCCAAATCAAATTCCTCTTTAACAGTGTTAACTCTATTACATGTCTTCTGCCTTCTGCCAATGCTATTCAGTTGCTGGGGTCTAGCCGCTGGTATTTATAGTACAATCAATCACCAGCAATATATAAAATTCCTCATCCATTCCTTGTTGGAACAGGATACTTCTGACCTTACGGTTTTTATTCTACTTACTTGTATAGAGTATTCATTGTTATATGTATCTGGTTCACTGTTCAAAAAGAAACATGTAACCTGTAGCAAAGTGATGTAATGTAGAAATTCCATATTTGATTCAGCTGTTCGAATAAAGGTTCTTGAAGGGGTTAATAACATTAAATTTATTTGGATGAGTCAGAAATTTTGTGTACACACACGACACATAGTCATGTTGACAGCTTTATTGTGTTTTATCTTTGTTCATGTTACAATGAGGCAAAATGTATGGTTTTTTGTGGTGCAAAAGATTCAGTTGAAGCGGTTTCAAGTCTTAATTAAGAATGCTTCATCTCAGATTTATTCTGAGGTAACTTCGCCTATTCTTTGGCTTTGATAGAGAGCTTACAATTGAGCTATACTTCTAATCTGCCGATAACTACTCGCATAATAAAAATTAGTTTGAGTAATCATAACCCTTATTATTTATATTCTAAATATATTGCTATTTTATTTTAAAATTTTATTCATATTTATTATTATCATCTGAATATAATATTTTTTTATTAAAAGAAAATATTAGGTAGATGATTAAAAAATGGTGTAGATTGCTATGAAAGAAAGCAATCGATTAGCACAAATTGATAAAAAGAAACCAACACCACTTCTACTTATAAGATTAGAGTAAAAGAAACAAAATGAAATAAATATTAAAGTTAATGTTCAAATATTTCTCTATTGATCGTTTATTTTATTAAATGAAAAATGGGTTTATATAATTTTAATTGATATAAATTAATGATAATAATTAGCCTTGCATCATATTATTTTAAAGCATATGCAAAATGCAAATTATAATTTACAATATAACTTCCTAAAATTTTCCAATCATTTTTAACCATTTAAGTTTTAGATTTTTTTTTGAAGAATCTATTTTAAAGGGGTTTCTCTCTCCATTGTCATACCTTTTATTGTGACTTTTACGAAGAATCTAAAGTATTTGTTATTTCCTTTTTATCCGACATATAAACTTGCCAAATTAATAAATATTGTCGAAACTTTGATAACATATTTTATTTAAATTTTTATATGCATTTTAAAATTTATTGTTTAGCATGATAAAATTATGATATTACATTTTAATATTATTTTATATATTACATGATTATTATAATAATTTTATTAACATCAATTTATAACATTAAACCTTGAATAATGTCTTGATTTGTTCGATCAATGATCAGTCTAGTTTTAAATTGATCCCTACGCCTACCATTAGATAATTAAAATAGATGTATTGCATGCATATTTGTAAGTTTTTTTAAGGCGGTGTTTGGTTAGAGGATGAAAAAGAATGAAAATAATATAAAAAGGTTTTTGATGAGAGAAGATATGTGAAAAATAATATTAAAATATAATGAAACTCCTTACAATTATTTCACCTATTTTTATATATTTCTCTATATATACTTTATCTCATTTCTCATTTGTTTATTCAAATATTTTTAATTTCTACTTTATTCTTCTCTCTTTCAACTCTAGCAACTTATTATTTATATTTTATCTGTTTTTTATTAGTGTCTCTCAATCTTGTAAATCTGGTACTTCTACAAGTAGTTCAAAAGTTAAAACTTTAAATTTCAAAGATTCTTTTCAATTTTGCCTCTCTTGTTCAGAGGGCTCTTCCTTGTCCATGCCTCCGTTAACAAGATAATTATGCGACATTGTTGCAGTGGTGGCAGACGAGCATAGATAACTATTAGAATTCATGGATATATTCTTTGTTTTTTACGTGGGTTTTGAAATCAGTTGCCTTTATAAGATTTTCATGACGGGTCACTACGACCAATGGAAGAGCATTCGTGGAGAAGCATGTGACACTAATGATGTTTTGTACGAATTCATGTTAAGTATTTAAACGTGAGCTTAAATTTAGATATTAAATAAAATTAAAAAAATTAAAACAATATATAAAAAAGATATTTATATATATTTTTTAATTTAAATTAAAGATGTCGCCAATTCCTTATTTAAAGTTTTTAGTGTTTTCTTATAAAATAATCTAGTTTTAAAAGGCATGGAAAACTATAAGAATTAGATATATCTTCAAATGCATAAAGATATCATGAATCATTCATATAAGTGGTGCATAGTTGGTGAGAACCTAACTTCTTACATCATTACGGTAGTCTATTTTTGTTATAAATTTTAAAGTTTTATTATACCTTAAAGGATTAGTCGTAAATAAAACAAGAAAAAATAAGTTAAATAGGGGTTAGTTTTGTTAGATTAAATATGACTATTTTCACCATGATACCGAAGCACAAAATTTAAGAGTGAAGAAAGAATAAAGACGAACCAAACTGTTTTGGAAATTCATTGAGACTAAACTCACTTAACAAAAATTTGACAGAAAACTTGAATGTGTACTTGAAGAAATTTGGTTTTCAAATTAGATTACCTATTGAAAAAACTTAAAGGACGAAAAAAAATCACCTTTTGAAAATCCACTTAATAAAAATTCTAAGCGAGCACAAAACAAGTCATTATTGAGAAAACAATCTTCCTCTAGTCATCCAGCATTTTCGTCATCGTATTTTATTAATTTTCTTTTGATCGGGATTGAATAGAACTATTCAAGTATCATATATATTTATATATATTTAGGTCATCTCTATTCTATATGGGTGATTCAATTTATATCCTTAGAAAATCATAATTTGCATTTATATACAAAATTTATATAGAAATTATTTTTTATATTTTGATTTGGATTCAATCATTCAACGAGTTTGATTAATAGAAATATGATTGAATTTATTATTTCATATGTATTGTCACTCTTAAAGTAATTTGTTATTAAATATTCAAGGAATAGATGTTTGAAAATAAAACTTAGAACTTAGTCATTGAGAAAGCAATGGTTAGTACTTTTTATTAATACATTAATATGGATAAACGAAAACTAATAGTTGATTGAGAGGTATATGATAGTTAGGTTACACTCTTGGTTATTAATCTTTTCTTATATTATATTTTAGTATCTTAATTTCCATTTTTAAAATTTCAATCAAACAAATTTGAAATTAAAATGGATCAATGTAAATAAATGTATATATATAACTTCTATTACCTAAATAAATATAATTGTAAAACAACATAATATCACATGAGACAGTATGAGTTGAATTTTCTTTAGTAAGAGATGAAGCGGTAGAACTAAGAAAAACATATCTAAGTTGAAGTATTTAAGTGTAAGAGTTGCATTATTCATCCATGGTATGTCTGGTGATTGGAATCAGGAGTAATAATTAATTAAGAAATAACAAGGCAGGTTATGAACTTCTCAATTTTATAAACTTTATAATAATTTGCACGTGCAACCTTTGACCCGTACATATACAAAACGACGCAGTACAAAGGATAACAAGAGTTCCTTATTACTCTGAGTTTCTCATTACTCTGAGTTTCTCATCAATATCTTTCTGGATCAACAGGCTTGTCCACGAAAGAAGGAAGACAGAATGCAGCAGAATGGATCTGTGGTAAGAAAAATAAAAGGCGATGAGAATAAAGCAAAGGAAGAAAGTTAAGCCTTGAACATGAACAGAAATGGTTTCAATGGACTACCTCTGAGTTATAAAACTTAGGAGGTCCCTTTGCTACCCCATTTTGCTTTGGGTTCAATGGATTTATTGGGCGTTTGAAGTTCACTGGGGGACCTTCGGTTGAGCAAAGCATGAATCCAATCACCCCACTGCTAAACAAAAACAAATAAAATTTAGCTTCTTTTAATATGTAGAGATCAGATAAGTAAATATGTAGTTAAATAAGAAGTGCCTTGCATATGTAGGAACTGTGGTCCAGGCATAGTTAACGGAGCCTTTGAATATATTCTTGCATTTTGCTATCGTATCTGCAACTACAAAGTTCTTATGCCACAAGCTGTCTGCTGGAGCAGACAACACTCCACCAGGTCGAAGAGCCTTTGCTACTGAATCTAAGAAGCAGTTATCCGCAAGAACTTCAGCAATAGGTCCTGCATCACATTCAGTTTCTTCATGGCTTTAAACTACTTTTTGTTTCTTTTTAAGGCAAAAACGTCTATGTTCTTTTCTCACATCAGCTCCAATTTTAAATAAAAAATTGACAGAAAGAAGGCTTTTTTACCCATTGGTTGAAAAGCATCCAATATAATGACATCGTAAGTGCCCTCAGGAACAGAATTGATGAACGCAATTCCTACATATATGTTTGTTAGAAATTTCGTCAAAGTATATGGAGTAATGTAGCTCATACATCTTAACACTTTTATGTACTATCTTTTCCTGTTTTTCTTTGGTATGCAGAGATTATTATAAAATTTGTTCTATAAATAACATAACACAAACTCGTGTGGGTTTATATATCATGTTTGTTCCGTAAGATAAATGCAAGTGGTTTAAATTTTTACCATCTCTGATATGAACATGCACTCGGGGATCCTCGTAACCAACAGCTATATCTGGGAAAAATTTCTTATAAACCTGTATAGTGTATAATCAAAAGCATGGTTATAAGGATATTCAATGGTAGCAGTAACTTTGTGAGGGTTCTTTTTATTTTGTAATTCATTTCAGTGAAAGTGGATCTCAGGAATGTTAACTTGAAGACTTACATCAATCACCATTTTGTCGATTTCACATATATCAATATGCTCAACAGATGAATGACGTGATATTTCTCTAAGAATTCCACCGTCTCCCCCTCCAACTAGCAGTACCTGTAATGTTCATCAACCCCTTGTTTAACAAATTTGGGAATCACAGTACGTTTTCTTTCTGTGTTGTTTCAGAAACGCTTCTTCTTCCATTAAAATTGATATAAAAACCAGTAATCGAGGAAGAACAGAAAACCTTCTTTGGATTTGGAACGGAACAGAGTGCAAGGTGAGTGAGCATCTCTTGGTAAGCAAATTCATCATTCTCTGTCAGCTGGATATACCCATCCAGAATTGCAACCTTGCCATGTCTGGATGACTGTACAATTCACAACATCCGAGGTTGTCATCATTATTTTATTTTATTGGTAAGAATCAGAGAAAAGTATGTCAAAGTAATTTGGAGACATACGTAGATACTCCTATATTTCTTGAAAACACGACAATATTATCCTAGAAACAAGACACAAACTATTTCCAATGTGTATTAATGTGATAATATGCATGACCAGATACAAGAAAGTATGAGATGAGGAAAAAATGGATCACGAAAAGTTGCATTAAAATCAATTAGTAACAAAATTATAAAACCAAATCAAATGATTGTGAAGTATGGGACATGCTAAGAAAGAATAGGTACCTCAAATACAAGAAGCTCTTGGAATTCTGATTTCCCTTGGAATATGATTTTTTCCATTTTATATATGTGTGCTTCTCCTGTACAATTGTTTGTGTGGTTAGTAGTTCAAAATGTTACCCTTTTTATACCATTCCTTCTTTTATAATAAGCACTAAAAATCATTCCAACATTTTTTACATTATTGTAAAAATTTGAAAATGACATGTCAATATGGGTACAAACACAAACCAACAATACATTTGTAAAAATGATATTAAATTTGTTATCAATTTGTATGTTCTTTAACATCATTAAGATACCATTTTTACCATAGCCATTTCTTTATTTTTTTCCTCTTAGTAAACTACTTCTACCAATTGGTAGGTGTGAGAAAGGGCCACTGAAAACTCAAAAAGTTAAAGACCAAATTTAAAATATTTGAAGGGTCCTTACAGATAGTTGGAAAGAAATAGTACCAGGCCAAGATACATCAGCATACCAGCCAGGAAGCGCAGGAGATGTGTCTTTAGGTGCTTCATTACACTCCTTCTTTCCATTATTAGCAGCTGATGTTACAATGTTTTCATCATCAAAATTCTGAACCTGCAGTTTTGTTTTGGTCGGATATTGACAAACTACACTAGAGGCCATGGGACTTTGCTTTCTAAACTTGGTAGCTTAGCTTCTCCTTTGGGCTTGGTATTCAATTCTTATATTTTTCTTTTCTTTGCCTTATAAAGTTTATGCAATATTGGTAGGAAAAACTAAGAAGGGAGAGAGTGTTCTAATGCATTTCTTAGCCTTCACTTTGGTATCATATATATAGGGATGGTGGAGATGTGAAATCAAAAAGTGGGACATGTCATAATTAAAGGTATACTATATAATCCACTCATTTCTGGTTCAAGTCTATTTATTTTGGTTTATGTGAGATTTTAATTTTTGATGGTTTTCATTTTAAACTTGATCTTTTATTTTTAATTAATGTTTAATTTGGCTTTCTTATTGAGAATGTTTCTTCTCAAAATTCATTAATCAAATTATCAAAATTACCAATATTTGTTGGTGGAAGTGTAAGGAGCTTGGGTTCTCGCTAATGAAATTACAAATTAAAGTTTAGTGAATTAAAAAAAAAGATAGAAAAATAGACTATTGACAATATAAAATAAATTTACATTGTGGTCTATGTATGAAAATTTATAATTTTTCATAATAGTTATCTTAAAATTTGCTTCAAGAGTAATGTAAAATTGAATGAGATTGTAAAAGTATTTTCCATTGCCAAATATGACTATTAACTTCATTAAAAGTAGACATTAAAGAAATTTAAAAAATCATTAGCTTTATATATATATATATATATATATATATATATATAGATATATATATATATTAAATTACTCATTAAATAATTAAAATTTAATTTATAAGTGTTCATTATTTCAATTATAATATTATTATATTTTTATAGTCATTTCATTTTTATTTAATAATTTTTTAAAAAGGGTTGATAAGTCAAAACAGCTAATAGATTGAAAATATCATCTTAATCTACTAAATTGACAGCGGGTTGTTAATTAGTGTATTAATTGTATAATTTATCATACATTTTTAACCTCTTATTTTGAACCTATTTAATGATCATTTCTCATTTTTATTGTGAATTACCAATATGATCATATAACTTAAAATTATGATCCTATAGGTTACCACTAGTTTCTCTATATTTTTTTCGTGGAAAATTAAAAGCTTAAAATCATAGTAGAAGGAAGTCATTACTAAAGAAAATAAACTTGCTTAATGAATGACATACGAAAGAGTAAGAAACAACTAGTTAAAGTCATTAAACGGTAAGATAAGTCATTTGACAAAAAAAATTAGTAAAGTTTATAATTTGTCATGTCATTTTTGCATAGTGAGACATTTTATCATTGAAAAAAAAATTTACTTTATAAACTAAAAACAAAAAGAAATATTTTACTATGAGGAAGAACGTTTTTAACATGGGGAGAAATATCAATTACATGTTATGAATACGAAGAATTTTGGAGAGAATTCTATCATCAAACTTCACATTTTCTTGGTTATTTTTGTGCTTCAATTGTCCTGGACGTAACTAACATCTTATTCTTGGAGTTAGATGTCATTGAGTCAAAATTAATTACATCCAATTTACTTTATCTTTATTAAGTTGCTTTCTATTGGAAATGTTTTGGAAGTTACACCTAAAAGTAAAGAATTAAGAGATTTCATATTAAACTTAATATTTAATAGTCATTATTATAATACTCGTTTTTCATGTAAATCTTGTTTTATAAAAATATCTAAGAAATTAAAATTTTGTATATTAAAGTTTAGATTCTTTCCACAGGGAAATTAAGGTTTTAGTAAAATAATTATATAAACAAAAGAGTTATATTGGAAGTTATATTGAAATTATTGTATGAAGTTGATGAAATCCAACCTCATTGATATCTTTATATTATTTTAATTGATTTTTATATGTTTGCAAGTATTTTAGAAAAAAAAAATACAAAATACATAATTTCTACCAAATTAATTTTTTAGGGTTTTGCATTCCTCAATTTAAGCTACTAATTAATTTAGTTAAATCGATTAAGAATACTTATGTGTATATTATAAATACATATACACAATTTAAGGAGTGGTGGTGACACTTTTTCAACTAGACATTCTCAACATTATGTTTCTTATTTTTATTTAGATTCATTTTACACACTACTATAATAATTAATAAAAAATTGTCTCGATTACCTTAGACTGCCATATTTTTACCGTTATCTATATATTTACCTTGTATCCACTTATATTTCTTTTGATCTATAATCTTTAATTTAAATATAAAAATAAAAGATAATACTAAACAGTTAAATACTCAATAGTTAACCGGTTTGGTAGATAATAAACTTTAATTGGTTTACGGATATTTTAATAAGAAGCTTGTAAAACATATAGAAACTGATTTATTAGTCTATGTATGAGTTTGATTGGTAAAGTCTCTTGAATTATTTAATTGACATCAAAATTGACATGAGTATATATTATTTTACGCCTACAACCAAATTTAAGTTTGGAAGGCATAAATTCATCAAGATTCTTGATACATTAATTTCATCTACCTTTTAGAAAAACTAATTCTTTTGTCCTCGTAATTTAATTTCATTTTTTAATTATCTAGTTTTTTAAAAATAGGAATGCAATCTTGTTAAATAAATAATGTAGTCAAGTTAATGTCATAATTCGTTGGAACTTTGAAAAGGGATTTAAAAGTTAATAAAAAAACAAATATTTTACTATAAAGAAACCCTTTTTTAGTAAAATTTAAAAGTTGCAGCCAAAGGGATGCTTCCAATATAAAGTTTGACTCTACAGGAATACGAAGAGGAACAACTTTATTCATTGAATATATTTTGTTATCATAGCAAAGGTTTACAATATGTTAAAATATGTTGAATCTCATTTAATGATGCAAATTTCTCCCCTTTTTATTCAATAAACTTTATTCATAAATTTCAATTATATCAATCTAATTAATAACCAATGCTTAAAAACGTAATGGAATTTTTCTTATTTATTTATAAAAAGAATGCAAAAAGAGATACAGGAACAAATAGAAACACGCCATTATTGAGTCTCAACCTTTTTGCTGTTGGAAAATGTATACATGAAAAAGGGATAAATTTTGTGTTTAAAAAGGTTCTCATGTCTCCTCATCTTCAGAACATGAGGATGAATAAATATGTTTTCTTAATATTCTTGCTGACATGCTTGCACGATTTGACGTTAATGTTGTGTTAGGATTTGCAGCATTATTTTTTTAAAATACAAAGGAAATTGATTTAGTAATCTAGTGTCTCATGAAAATTTTGAGGGGTCTATATAAGATTGGAAATTAATAAATTTAATGGACATTAGAATTGAATTGGTAGATAGATTATGACTCACATTCCTGGATCTTAAATCTAATCATTGAGCATTATTAAAATGGATGTAGTACATAAAGAATTAACTAGTGCAGGTGTTTGTTAGATGATATTGAAATTGGTAGGATTAATGTTAACAAAAAAAGAATAAAATGTTCTTAAATGTAAAAGAAATGTAATCATTTTAAAAATAATTATGATGGTTAAAAGAGTTACAATTACATAAAATACTATTATTTATATTTTAAACATGGGGTTAACTAAATGTGTTACCAAAAATAGAAATTCTGAATTAAAAAACTTAAAATATTTTGGGTTAAGAAACTTTTTTGAATAAAATAAAGTTGAAGAATGTTAGTTGATGCGGCAAATCTGATTCTGTCATGCTCATACCTAATTCAGAAAAAAATTAATGGCCACAGTATCTGTTGCACTAAATTTTTTTTGTTGCACTTGTATTTGTTTACATAGAATACTTTTTAAGTGTAGTGGGTTCATGAACTAGTAAGGTCCCAGATAGAAACTATTATATATACTTTGAGTATATCGAAGGAACATCACTTGTTCATTCCAAATGGTATAAATTAAAACGAAAAAAAAAAATAAATGAACCAATTAAGTGTAAGTGTTTGAAATAAATGAAAAGAGAAAAATAATTCAAAACCAACTACGTTTGGTGATATGTATTGATTTGAATTTTGTGTGCATATGTTAGGGCAACTTCCTTCAAGAATTTGTATTTTGCAATTCGATTTGTGAAGACTATTGAAAGTTAGTAAAGCAACCTTATACATTTTTTTTATCAGCAACAACCATGTACATAATCTTTTTCTAATGTGATCTGCCATGTGATTTGTATTTAGAAAATTGATAGATATCAACAACCCAACAACATATTTATGTATGTGTGAATGAGACTGCAATTGATTTACTTTTACATGAGATTGGACTTAAAAGTATCTTTTTTCAACCATCATCAATTTAATTCTAATGTCTATCTTTCTCTCAATCTTTTTCAACCATCATCTACATCTCTTTTCTACTTACCTATAGAATTTCTTCACTGGAACTAAGCCTGTTTGAGACTTTTATTGGAACTGAACTTAGGATGTGAAATTAAATTCATGAAATAAATTTTATTTTAAATTGTAATAGATAGAAGGAAAACAAATCTATGAATCCAATAAAATTTTCATTAAGAAACCTGAATAACCGTGATCTCTTTGATAAAATTTCAATTCATCCACTAATATTACTTTTTATAGATGAATATCCCTTCCATCCATTAAAATAATATATTTTTAAAAAATAAAATATTTTTTAACAATAAATTTTGAAAAAAAAACAAAAATTATTTAATTATCACAATTTTTTATTATATTATTTTTATTCATAAGTACATTGATAAAAGAACAGCCTCTTGATAAGAATTATAACAACTAGTGTGTATTTTAATAAGAATTACCAATCTATATATCACAGTCTTTTCCTCTTTAAATTAAGGGACTATATAGACTTATAGGAATAATTATGTCAATGTATATGTATTTTTATAGAAATTATGCTCAGACTTGTTTGTACTATTATATAAATTACATCAATCTCAATATGGTATTATAATCTCTTCATCTTAAGACTTAATATTGAGATATTACATATTTTTATAGAAACTATGTTGACTTATTTGTATTCACATAGAAATTATATCGATTTGCATTTACCTTAATAGGAATTAACTCATATCTATATGATATTATATTCTCTTAATTTTCAAACTTGAGACTAGGGGTTATCCATAATTATAGGAGTTAAACTACATGGTTCAGGAGCCAAAGATGATCTTTAATATTGTACACATGGGGTTGTTCAGGAATAAAAAAATAATTTTTAATATTATACATAGGGATTAAGGGATAAACTACTTGTATAAAAGATAAAATAATTAGGTCTTCTTCATATACGCGTTAAGGAATAACAAAAAAAATAAAAGGTGAAGAAAAACTCATCATTCTATCTAATTTTTTTTATGTAATATAAAAGTGTGAATACTAAGGTTCTTCTATATATATATATATAGGAGAGGAAAGAAGGGCTTCTATGTGTACTATACAGTTGACCAAAGCACAACCAGATTATAATAACAACTGGATATCTCATAACTAATTCTGTTATAGAATCATAACAGAATAACAAAATACAACAGAATGGACTCAAACTCATTAAGCCTACTACTATGCCTATAAATACAGGTTCGGACACCTTAAGCAAGATATTTCTAAATTGATATCCCTGCACACTCTAACCCTAAAGCGTCGGAGTGCGTGCAGGACCTCCCCCGAAACGGTGGAATTTGGAACATTGTTGTTGCTGGAGCCAACCGGTCTCTTGCAATAACAGTATGGATTTCATATATGCTAAAAAGTAAAATACAACTCTAGATATTGTTGTTGCTGGAGAGCTAAAAAGTAAAATACAACTCTAAAAGACATTGTTGTTACTGGAGCCAACCGGTCTCTTACGATAACAGTATGATTTTCATATATGCTAACAAGTAAAATACTAAACTAAAATATGCAGACAAGTATGATTTTCATATATGCTAACAAGTAAAATACTAAACTAAAATACGCAGACAATATTACTGTACGCAATATAACTGTATTGAAGTAAGATTTGGAATCCACCTAAAAAGTAAAATACTAAAGTATATATATGAAGATACCCCCACACATTATAAACATAGTTGTTTCATGTATGATTTTTAAAGAAAATCATTAAGCAAAATATCAAGAAAAGAAGCATAAGATTTTTTTTTTTCCAATAATCCATTAAATAACTTTTTATCTTGTGTACAAGTCCTTCTTACATATGCTCTGGTCCTAAAATGTATTAAATTTAGTCACGGATTGGTAAAATTTTTAAACATGTTATTTATTTGTTGAATAAAGTCAAACATGTAACATATGGTAGTGTACCTTTTGTTCATCTAAAATATGAGTGATTTATAATAGAATAAATTTTAAAATATGTGCAAATAACAATTACTAAAAACTTTGAAACTTCTCATGTTAATGGCAAGACAAAAACTGCAACAATATAATGGAGTATAATAACCTTTTAGTTATTAAGTCACTAGTAAGGAAGTCAATATTTATTGAATTAATAACTCAAATAGATTACTCTCTTTTCCCTTTTATAAAGAATAACCAAGTCATCCACCTCAAAAAGCTGAACTAATAATTGATTATTTTTTCAATACACAAGTCCTCCAAACAACCACACACTCCATCTTTTTCCTACAACAAAAGTTAGGATTTGCTACTCAATGTTATTCATAACCAAAAATTAAAAAAAATATATCTCAATGCATTCTATTAACTGATTAATAAATAACATGAACTATTGAAATAATGGGTAATTTAGTATATATGTTAAACTATCTGTCGCATCAGTGATTATTTTGACAAATTTATTAAACTAAATCAAATTTGACACATTTTAATTTTATTGAACAAACAACAAACAATATATTCTAAAAGATTAAAAATGACGTACTCATACTTAAAGTAATAAAAATATACTTGAGAAAACATTATTGTATTATAAAATAAAAAGTTATTTTAAAATATATGTTTAAGTTTGTTAAATTATTATTATATACATGAGATTTTAATATAAATACAAATATAAACAAAAGATAAAAAGTATGGGTTCTACTCCGAGAAGTAATGATCTCTATTTTAGAATCTGAGAGAAAGTCATTTAATAAGAATATAAAAAGTATAAGTGTAATTTTCACATAATTAAATTATTTAAATTTTTTATTGATTTTTTTAATATTTTAAGTAAACTGAATATCTATTTAAAAATTAAAAAGAACTGTGAATATCCTTATGTTAAAAATTGAAAAGAAAGATAAATATTTATTTTAAAATAGAAGTGAGTACCATGAAGTATAATCTTGAAAGAGATAAGTTTTTTTTTCTTTAAAAAATATATAAACTAAGTCTTGTCCTGTCATATGACCTAAATAAAATATATTTTGTATCAGACTTTAAGGTGCGAGACTACTGAGTATTTGTTATCGTGCATATTCAATTGTTTAATTATAATATTAAAAAAATAATAAACTGGTATTTCATGATTTGCCTTATTTTTTTTAAGAAAATAAATAATAGAATTCTATTTTGATAGATTTACATGATCTATTTAAAACTAAAAATATTGAATGGGAAAATTTAAATAAACAGGTACACCGAAACTACCCATGACCACAAATCCATCTACTTTTTGAATTAAAACGTGAAATGGATGAAATATTCTTCAAATACCATAATTAATATAATTAACAGTACAATGTATCCATTAAATTTCTGATTTTGTTTATATGTCATTTTCATGGTTGTTCACAATATTTAGTTCATAATTAATAAGATTATATATGTGTGTGTAAACTACTTTATAATTTAATAAGATTTGTACTGTTAAAGTAAAATTCTAGTTTTCTACTTTCTTTTTGCAAAAAATGTCAAAGTCAGCGGTCAAAAAATGTCACGGCACACAATTAATTTTTGCTTTTATCAAAAGGTGTTTGAATAAAAAAAAACAATTGTCTTGAACTTGAAGGTTTCATACATCCTTTAAAGATGATGACTGAAAACTTAAAGAAGTTGATTAATTAATTGAATGAGCATATTTTTCCATCAAAGTGATACTTGATTTGTCTTTTAAGAGTTTTATCAAGTTGATTTTTAATTATTTTCTTTTTTATAAGTTAATCTTTAATTGTTAAAATTGTTGGAAAATATAGTTGAGAACATGAATATAAACAAATAATAACTCATTTTAAAGATTTATTTAAAATAGAGATTTTTTAAATGATATCGACGAACTCAAAACTAACAAGCAAATTTAAAGTAAAAAGTAGGAGAAGAGAGAAGAGTGAATAAATGTGTGTTTTGGAGGAAAGTAAAAACACCTATTTGTATCCGGAGGAAAGGCAAAGATCGAGAGTCTATGGATGAAAAAGAGAATCATTATGCAAAGAAGGCAAGGTTAGTGCATTGAGAAACACAACGTTGCCAAAAAAGTAAGAACACAATCCTTGTGGATTTTTCATTCCAAAAAGGAAAGGCACACTGCGGATTTGAAGAGATATGAAATGTGTATGAATCTTGATATCATCGTTTGAACTCCAGGTGCCACTTTCGATCATAATGGCACCAATTCTAGAATCATTTTGTGTTCACTTGCATGTAGAACAAGATATGACGTCATTGTGAACAATCGTGAACCTTTTACAATACTTAAAATTCATTACAATCTCTCACATATTTCAAAAGGCAAGATATATAGAATGAAAGAAGAAAATTTTGGGTTTCATATAAGATGTAATGTATAAGAGTTGGTGTAACAAACTATATGAACAAATCCTAAATTGACAACTTAACACAGAGTGTAATTGGTATAACAAGTTATATGAACCAAGATATTTGGTATATACCCCACAACAATAATTGTTGGGTATATTGTGAATATATAATCTTGTAATAATTATTTGCTTGGTTGATCTTGTTGTAATTGCATTATCTCCAAGTGTAAACACATCACCACTAGTGAATTTTTGTCTCATCTGAATCAGAGATTCATTTAGCATCATTGTACTCTTATAGCACAACGAGAAAATCATTGTATTCAATGTCATAATTTATTGTGCCTCTTAAGTATTTCATGAGTCTTGTAACATTGAGTAGTATACTTACTCAATTTACTTACAGATAATGGTCTAGAAAAGTTCATTAAATACAATAGGTTCCCAATTATATATAGGCATACTGAGACTAAGAAATAGATTCTATTATGTCTTTTTTTAATTTAGAATTAACATCATAAGGTGTTTACTGATTTAAAGTCATAATAGTCAAACTTTCTAAGAAGTTTTTCAATATATTGTTCTTAGGATAGTAATATATTATCTCCCTTCATTTTCATTATGACTCTGACACCTAAAATCACACTTGCTCACCCATGTCTTTCATTTCAAACTTAGATCCAAGAAAAAAAAATGTTTTTGAAATTATATCATCGCATGTTCTAAAAATAAACATGTCATTCACATATAAACATATAATTACACACTTACCATTTTATTTTTAGATTTAGTGTATACACATTTATTAGCATCGTTAGTAGAAAAAAAATATCACAAAGTAAAACAATTGTTAAGTTTTTTATGCTATTATATTAGTGTATGTTTCAGCTCATATAAAAATTTTAAAAGTTTGCTTACTTTTTTCTCTTGACCAAGAACTACACATTTTTCAGGTTGAGCTATATAATTTTTTTTTTCTAGTTCACCATTCAGAAAAGTTGTTTTAACATTTATTTAGTGAATAACTAACTTATGAATAAATGCTAGAGCAAACAATACTTGAATGAAGGAAATTTTGCGGCAAAAGTATCACAACAAACTGTATTGAATTTTTTAGTAAAACCTTTCAATACTAATATTGCCTTATATTTTTGTATGGATCCATTCTAGATGATATTTTTTTTAAGATCCACTTACAACTAATGAGTTTTGTTCCTTTAAGTAAATCTACTAAAGTCTATGCATTATTTTTCTTAATTAAATTTAAGTCTAAATAACTTTATTTTAATGTTTCATAGTAGAAACACTAATAGTTTCTAAAAAAATGTAAAATCATCTTGAAATGAGGTTTTTTTCTCTATGGTTTATTTCTTCTCAAATCCTCACACATAGTAATATCTATAAGTTTTTGGATGTATCATTAATCTTTAAGGGAAAACATGTTAAAGGAACTCAACATTTTTTCAAGTTTACTATAGTATTAGGTACAATTATATCATTATTAAGAACATGAAACCTATAAAATAGTACTACATTTCAATTATATCATTATTAAGAACAGAAAACCTATTTAACCTATAAAATAGTACTACATTTTGCATAACCTAAAAACATGCAATCATAATTTTTAGAATTTATTTTTCTTTTCTTAAAATCAAGTAACATTACTTTATGTAGAAATCACCACACTCTTATGTATTTAAGATTAGATTGATAACATTTTCATAACTTATAAAGTGTTTTGCCATTTTTCTTAAGTGATATTTTAATTTGTGAAAAAACATTTTACAAGAAGTGCTTCATCCCAAAAATTACTAAGAATATTAGAATTAATAAGTATAACATTCATCATTTATTTATTTAAGAGTCATATATTCTATTTTAACTACTCCATTATATTCAAGTAAATAGGAAATTACTTCATAAATTATATATTCTTTAACATAACATACTCACTATCTCTTTCTGTCTAACTTATCTATTTCTTTCAATTTTTTTATTTAATTAATTTTCAACTTCCACCTTATTAGTCACAAAAATATAAAAACTTCATCTTTATGTTTTATTCTAATTAACTTTGTTACTATTGAGATCTCAATAAGTTAATTTAATCATTAGAAGTTCTTCGAATACCATGACTGTACAGTGTATCTATTAAATTCTGATTTTATTTTATGTGATTTTCATCGTTGTTCACAATAATTAACTTATAATTAAACCTAATATTATATATATATAAACTACTTTATACCGTTAAAGTGAAATTTTAGTTTTTTACTTTCCTTTGCAAAACAATGTTAAAGTCAGCGGTCAAAAATATGCCAGGACACACATTTCATTTTTGCTTTTATTAAAAGGTGTTTGAATAAATGAAAAATTGCCTTGAACTTGAAGGTTTCATACATCCTTTGAAGACGATGACTGAAAACTTAAAGTAAGGAAGCTGATTAATTAATTGAATGAGCATATCTTCCTATACAAACGATACTTGATTTGTCTTTTTAAGAGTTTTATCAAAATAATCCTTAACTATCTTCTTGTATCTTGTAGCTAGGAGCAGATTCGTTCAACAAAAAGGATGCAAGTATTTAATCATTTTAATTAAAATTTCCTTTTTTAGTTAATTGGTTTTTATTATGGTTTAATTATTTTTGCTCATAAAACCTTCTGTAGTATTTTAATCTTATAACCAATATATATATATATATGTCTATTTTTAATATATAATAACCTATTAGTTACTAAATTTTTCTTATTTCCTTTTATATTATTTTTTAGAAAATGAATAATTCATATAATAAAATTTATTATTCCTTTTAAACTCGATTAACTTTAATATTAGTTTATAAATACTTTTATAAGTATATCTTAAACAAATCAATCTACGGCTTAAAAAGAGAACTATAGTAGGTAAATAAGGCAGACACGCACACCTAATGGTTACATGGTTGCTTACAAAATGTCAACGTTTTAGTTGATAATGGATGTACTTTTTTATAAATAAAATAAAATGTTAGCATTTTTATGTTAAAAATTTGAAATGACTTCAAGTGTCAACAAGTGTCTAATAATAATAGTCTCTTAATGTGTAGTTACAAAAATAAATGCGTTAGGTTATATCATCGCCATTCCTCGCACGAGTCGTGGGCTTCTTAATATGAAGCCCACTTATATATGGGCTTTTTCTACATACCTTCTTGTTTTCATATCACTGTGTTGTTCAACTTACATCAGTAATTATTATCAACCTAATAAGTTTTTAAACGGTCATTTATAACTTATTCAAATTAAGTCACTCCAACAAATTATTCAACTTTAGAAACTTAAGTGTATTTGAACAAATAAAATTACCTAGTTTTTAATATGTTTTTAACAATAATTTACACTTTTCGAAAATTTCATATATTTATTATTATTTTAAACAATTCAATAGATTTTTCTCCAATAAAAAAATTAACTAAAGTTGTCAATAAAACATACAATATAATATATATATATATATATATGTATGTATTTATTTATTTATGCGGAATCGATGCTAGAGGAATTTCACGGTTTGAATCAGCTCCACCATTAGCTACCCATTTTTCTTTAACAACACAGGTTTATATGAGTATTATTTTTAGAATAATTGAAGAAATTGTTTTTAGCGAGAAGATAAAAAGGCTAAAGAAAGGAGGAACAACTCTGATTGATTGTTTGGCATTATTGAAGTACCAGGGGAGAGGGATTAATGAGTAAATATAAGAAATGTATGGAAAATAAGGATAAACTTTAATGTTTAGTAAAGATGGTTTTATAAACAACAAATGTTATGGTTAATATACAAATTAAAATTTTAAATATTTATTTTATAAATTTTATTATTTTTTTGAAAAAAAAAATTCACATTTTTTTTATCTTTTCTTTAAAATTCTTACTTCATTTATCTTTTCGCTAATCATAATTGTCTTATAAGATATAGCAGAGATCAGATGAATTGATACGATTTTATTTTAGAATACATTTTGTTTTTTTTTTTTTTTTTTAAAAATTTTTTTTTTTTTTTTGTTTTTTTTTATATTTTTTTTTTTTTTTTTTTTTTTTT
>Ga0209489_104765_pt1 | contig 24591 bp, 15 predicted proteins | sample SiratrowhiteBW_FD_187527 | JGI IMG/M metagenome (GOLD analysis project Ga0209489, IMG submission 187527) | Root nodule microbial communities of legume samples collected from California, USA - Siratro white BW (SPAdes) (version 2) | ecosystem: Host-associated > Plants > Roots > Nodule | place...
TATATATATATATATATATAAACTTTCACTTATTTATAATATTTTAATAAATATTAATGTAAGATTACCTAATTATTTAGATAAATATATCTTAATGTAAGGTTAACATATTAAAATTATATAAATGACAAAATCCTCTCCTATTTAATCAAAATCGTTTTAGTTATAGTCATATTTTAATCCTAGAATTAAAACTTTTACATATATTATGAAAATTTTAAATAATGAAAAAATCATTTCTTTTAGATCTTCTCAATTATACCTGTATACTAATCCACAAACTTAAACAAAATTAATGATGAAAAACCTTTAAAAGAATCCTTTTTTTTTTATAATCTCAGTCATATCTATACACATACTTTGAATATGGAAGCACATATTTCTTAGGAATAAACTCTGAGTATATACTAATAAACAGGTCAAAGTTATTTAATTGCCCTTGGAGTCCTTCACAAGTGACCTCACCTTTTCCTTTGTCATCTATATATTTATCACATTTAATTACTTTTTATAGTCTTTAGATATATGCACATATATCTTTTTAGTTAATTAAATTTTAAATATTTTATAAATTTAAATATTTTTAATTATAATTTGTATTAAATAAATTTTTTATTTACTGTTTTAATTGTTTATCTTTATTTAAGTACTTTGTCGTTTTCATTATTTTTCTGTCTTCAACTTATTAGACAATTCATTCTTAGAAAAAAAAAAAGTTGAGTCGAATTTGAAAAGACTAAACAGCAAATCATAAAGGGAAAGACAAAAATAATACTCGTATAATCTTATTGATAACAAAAGTACAAGTATATAGACCAAAAAATAGTAAAAAAGTTAAATGCTCATATTTTAATAAAAATTTAATTAAAATATATAAATTTAAAATATATTTAAACTTTAACTAAGTTTATATTTTTTAATTTTTATATAAAAGAATTTCAATATCCGTCATAACAATTTTTTTTTCAGAAAAACTGTGTTTTTTAGTTATATCTAAACACTGTATTCTACGATATATTTTTTATGAATAAGTTTTTATTGTTTGTTGTGAACTAACTTCATTAATTTTAGATGTCTTAAAAATGTCACAGAGATTGAAATTAACTATGTAAAGCTATCAAAGTTTACATATATAGTGGTTGCTAAAGAAACCAAAAACTTATTGTAAAAAAGTACAAATTTGAAAACGAAATGTAAAAGAAATGGTGCTTATTTCTCCTATTATATATATATATATATATATATATATATATATATATATATATATATATATATATATATATTTCTCATATCGAATTAAAATGTTTTAATTTTAATCAGCATGAAATTTATTCAAAGAAATTTAACAATGATAGAAATATTTATAAATCACAACTTAACATATTCTATCTATTGTGTGTTTGGCCACATGTGAATAATGTAAGTAAAAAAGAATGTTAAATTGAGTAAAGAACACAGAAGCACTTTAGAAGGTTCTGGTCTGGTACCACCCTATATTATATTTTATTTTATTTAATAACAGGTGCAGATTCTGTATAGTTGAACGCAAAACGAAACATACTATAATTGATTTTTTATTATTAAAAGTTTGAAATATATAATCATTAGATAAAACATATTAAATTAGGCACCGACTGTGTGGATTTATTTTAACTTACAAAAAAAAAAAGTAGAGGGAAAAGAGCAAGTAACAAAAATTACAAAAAATGAAAATGAAAGTTCTGTAGTTAAAAATAATTTTATTATTAATAATATTATTTTATTAGAAGATAATAAACTTTGAAAAAATATACTTATACTTGGTAGTCAATTCTACTATTTGTGTTCTTTTCTTATTCTCCATCATTTAGTATGAATAAATAAAGTAAGTTGAGTCTCTCAATCTAATCACTTTCCATTTTCTTCTACCTTATCAAATCACATTTTTCCTTTCTCCTTCATTATTTGATTTTTCTTCCCTTTTTTTTTTTTCACCTTAATCAAACTAACTAATGGTAGTGACAAAAACAATTATATATCATTTTTGAAAAAATATTACTAGAATCTGTTATCAATTTTTTTCCCGAAATTTGGCTGCTGATTTTGTTTTGTTTTAAATAACTTTTCATTTTTTTTGTTTTTATATACATAAAATAATATCATATTAATTGATTGTTTCCTAATATGTTTAAACTTACACGTTTACATATTACCTATATTTATAGAACATTCTTGGATTGACTTATATATTTCCTTTCTTCTAGGTTTGAAACTCGGTATGTTTTTTTTGTCTTCTAAAACTAAGAATTTGGAGAATAGTTTTCCTTTTAAATTAAAAGGTTTAATTACTCTTTTACCATCAATTTATTAATTTCTTACAAAATCTATCCTAACTATTTTTTACTGGCATTTTCTTATTTATCAAAATATTATAAATTTTGTATTTTTATTATATTTCAAATAACATTAACGTTTATATTTTTTCAATTTTGAACTGCTTCATCACATTTTTAAAATATTATTTTTTATTACAATAATGACATTTATAAAATTTGTTTTCTTTCACCTTCTTACCATTTAAAAAAAAACATTATGAGGAATTGTTTTATAGTCCGGATGAGAAAGATTAATTAAAATACAAATAAACATTTTATCATTTAAATATATAAAATTTAAATAGAATATAAAATTAATTAATTTTTTATTTATTTAAAACATTTTATTTCTATGAAATATAAAATCTTTGATTTTTTTTTCTAGATTTATGATGTTCTCATTTTTACAATCTTACTTTGATTAGTTTTTTAAAGTAATATTTTCTTTCCTTTCGTATCTCAAGTTATTTTTCTTGTATGTGTAGATTTTAATGATTTCATATGAGATCTAAGTTTAATAGACGAATTTCTACTATTTTAAGTCCATACTGGTACATTCAGTTTGTGAATTAGATTTTATAGAAAGAAATTGGAACTTCTATTGTTATTTTAAGTTTTGGATTATTTTCTTAATACATGAATTAAGGTAAGAAAAGTTAATTTGAATTGTTATATTTATAAAAAAAATGGTTTAATGTAAATAATTGTAATTTATGTAGAAATGGAACGCTGGGATACATAACAACCTTTTGGCTAAGTGTTGTTAATTTTGATGAAAGAATGAGAATTACCTTGGTAGGGATTATATAAGATATATATTTTTAGTTATGTAAACCTATGACTTTTTGTGAAATTGTATTAGATTGATTTTAAATTAATTTATTATTATAATATATTTGATTAAGATTTTATTTTAATTAAATCTTCAAATTATACACACTTTAAACAATCTCAATATAATATTTTTTTCCTGAAAACATTATATTTATATCACATCTTCACATAATTCATAACATAACATGTACTTACATCTTAAGTTAACAATATTCATTAGACAATTATTCAACAATAAAATATAACACCCCATAAATAAAAGGAAATTTTCAAAGCAAAGGTTAAGTAAAAATTCATAAAAGTTAAATATTGCAATACACTACACAACGCTCAACACAAATGAAATTGTGTCACACGCACATTGATATAATGGTTGGCTCAAGAAGTGGCACTCAACAGCATTCAAACCTAAGAGCACCTCTGGCGAGTCACGTCCAACAATAATGGAATTACGCCCAACTTGACTAAACCTAAGAACAACCCTATTGAATTGAGTTCGATGCTGAAGAAGTTGTGCTCAGTGTAATACCAACCCGAGAGCAAACACATAAATTTCAAAGCACCAATCAACTATGCAACTATCAAAATATCATGCCTCATACCTTTTCAAACAACATATACATATATAAACTCTAAGACTTCTTTCACATAAAAAACAACATATAAATTACCAATTTATCAATTTCTACTATATCTATACTTTCACATTCAATCTAAATCAAACCATTCTAATTTACTAAACAACAAATCCTGCAAAAGAAAAAACAAATTTTGGAATTGGTGACCACTTCACCCCTACATCCAAATCTTCTAACTTATGGTTTTATTTAAAAGTAAAACTAGTTTTCCTTACTTGATTACAAGTTTGAGTACTGTGAGAGCTCCAACTCTTAAAGAATAATAAGGATAGTCTAACTTGCACCATAAAGTTCTGATTAATGATCTGAGCACATCACTAGAATTTTGAGCTAGCAGAGAGACTAATCCTGAAGTTTCAAACACCACATGCAAAGGATATCTAAATAGATAATAAGAAAACTTAAAACTAGCACAAAAGAAAAGGAGCATAAATGAACTTGCTTCAAACAAACTTTAGATCGATCAAATTTACTCTAATCACTGCCAAGAGTCTAGCAGTGGTCTTTAATCGTTAGTATGATGAAAGATAAGTTTAGAAATCTAGAGAGAAGGCAAAGAAGAATAAAAGAATTTTTTTTCTAGAGATATAGTGAATATATTTAAATGAAACATGAATAACTTATTTTTCTATTATTCAAGTGTCATTTTAATTATACCACTTCTACTACATAGCTATTGTATAGGTCTTTACACCTCATTAAGTGAAAGAACTTTAAAGAGTAAAGTCTAATGCAAATTGCAGGCATGCTAATTGATGAATGTATTTTTACTCACACTTAGATGCTTGAATTGTTATATTTTTGGACAACAGGAAATAATAAATTCATCATTTTAACTGAGGTTCATCTAATTCAGTATATTTTAATCTTAATTGTTATTTATAATAATATTGCATTTTTATACATAGCAAATGATGTAACAAGTATATGCATTAGACTGTTTGACTAGACGATCTAGTGAGTACATAGAGTAGATGGTCCAACGAACAATCTGACAAGACTTAGCTGAAGAAAACATCTTAACAACATCAAGTGAAACGAAGACGAGAGTATATAAAGAGTATGATGTACTTAATATAGATTAAATAGTTCTTGTACATTATAACATTAAATGATCCCTTTGGAAGATCTATAATGGGATGCAGCATTATGAAGAGGGAAGACACTGATTTGTTGACTCGGAAGCAATAATAAATTCTGCACACATCTTTTTGCAAAGGTATTGTGTTTTTTTATGCGCTGAATAGAGGATGATCTTCCTTGATTATTCTACAAATGTCTCTCATAGTAGATTTAATTATATTGAGTTGGATTAAATAAAGATCTAATGTGTGTATTTGGAACAAACATCAAAAACAAAATATCTAAAAGAAAAAACAAAACGAATATCTTACAAGAAAAAAGATATTCACAAGTTAATCTGTGACAAAAAAAATTGATAATTACAAGAACAATATTTGAGACATAATTCTAAGTTGAAATTATTATTTCTCTTTTGTAATTCTTTTGCTTTTGTCTTCCTCATTGAAGACTAATTCCTCTAGGTTGATTCTTGCTAGGAAAGTCCAAGGGGGAGAACATTTATTTCTCTTTTGTAATTCTTTTGCTTTTGTCTTCCTCATTGAAGACTAATTCTTCTAGGTTGATTCTTGCTAGGAAAGTCCAAGGGGGAGAACATTGGGGAGACAAATAAGAATAAGACAAAAGCCAATACACATAAGGAAATGACACCACCTTCAACCCAAAACCTTAAGACATTAGGTTTATGGGTCTTCTTTCTTATATGTTGTTCAACTTTTTCATTTCTACTCAATGTGGGACTTAGACTCACATTTGGATACCTAACAATCTGCCCCTCAAGTGGGAGTCCTTCTTTCACATTTGTACACTCTCCCTCGAGCAGAAGTATTTTCAAACATGAGTACCTCACAAAAGACCCTCACTTGTACCGTCGTTTACACACTTAAACGGGACATGCTTGCCTGAATCCTTCGTTAGGAAGATTTTCGATACAAACAAACAAGAATGAGACAAGAGCCAACACACACAAGGGAATGAAAACACCTTCAACCCAAAACCTTAAAGCATTAGGTTTATGGGTATTCTTTTTTGTATGTTGCTCAACTTTCTCATTTCTACTCAATGTGAGACTTAGACTCACACTTGAATACTTAACAATTCTCTTATGATTTGACAACTAGTTCTAAGACTTTTGTTCAATAATTTTTTGTTTTTCAATTTTCTGTAGCAGATTCTTCTTTAATGTTGGTCTTTTTGAAGTCTATTTTTTGAAAAAGTAATTATTTTTTGAAATATGTTGATTGTTTTTCTTTAAGTAGAATTATTGATTAATTCACTTAATTTTAATCAATTTCTTATATTTTTAATCATGAAGTAAAAGATAAATATCTTATTGAGTAGACACTTAGAGAAGAAGTGAAATATTAGTAAACACTTGTTTTGTTGATAAAGTTATATTGCATTTAAGTGATAGGTGTTTTGATTAATTTCAATTCTATAAAAAAAATGAAAAATACATTAGAATACATTTAATTTACTCATCACTAATCAAAATTGTAATTTCACTAAAAATACTCTCTCTATAATAAATATACTTTTAGTTTGATGCAAAATAATTACTCTTGAAGTTACAATTCAAAGTATTTACATTGATTATGGTCCTTTGAATATTATTCAAAGGTAAATAAACATTTTAGTCTATCTATGTTTGAGGTTGAAATAAACCATAATGAAGTTTATTACTTTTTAATTGGATGCTAGTTTTTAAGCATTATAATAATTATGGCAAATGTTAAAGTTTTATGTAGGTATAAAGTATAGGTTTTCTTTGCTTACTATGTTATTATTACTCTTGGTTTTAGGTGAAAAATCAATTTTGTTCTAGTAAAATGATTATTAGTAAAACCTTTTTCACCTAATTTCCTTTTCTTTGGTAAACTTCTATTTTTCTTATTTTCCTCTAAATATTTTTGATAGTCATTGTTGTCATAATTTGTATCATCAAGATTTGAAGAGATTTTCATAATTCACATAGCTTAAATATTTTTGTAATGTTTAAAAAGTGTAATAAGTTTAGGAAACTAAAAATACGTTTGCCTTTTGATTTTGCATGATTGTATGTGTGCATACACAGGTAAAAATGCTAAAAAAAAAAATTACGGAAACGTTCTTAAAACTCAAAACAAATTAATAATTAATTTAAGATTAAACCTTAACAAAATTCCATTCTTAAAATTCATAAAAAATAAATCAAGAACAAAATAATAAATTATCTTCACATTTAGTGTTTTTATATTTGCAAAGTTTCGCAAGTAATTCATCATCTACTTGGAATAATCGATTGTTCACTCTTAGAAATAAAATCGCTTCACAGAGATAATCAACTACCTCGTATACTAATTAATTATTTTGCTCATGAAGAAACTTGAGTAATTATTATTGCCTAACTACTTAACAATCAACATATTCTGAAATAATTCAACCATGTTTTTGTTTTCCACTTTGAACTATGTATTTTGGGAATTAATTTATTGAAATCAGAAACATAATTTAAATACGTTGGCGACAGGAACTAGTCCCTAAGTTTTAGTAATGTAAGGACAAAAAGAATCACCACACTTTAAGAAATGAACTTAGACCACACATTTACAACATCAAACTACTAATAAGAAACTTTACTCTATTTTAAAGTAAAACACTCCTACATAAAAAATGCTTTCTTATACCATAATCTACATTCACTTCAACAAGATCCTTAGTGAAATTGCATTGAATCCAAAAAAGAAGTAACTGAAATGAAGGGAAGAAAAAAGGCAATGCATGAAGATGAGAGCAATGAAGGAAGTGGAGTAGACAAAAATGTAAGGGCAGCAGGTGCATTTTCCATTTGTGTGTTGGGTAGGCTGAATTTGATTCATAGGTAGAGAGATAGATAGAAAGATGAGAAATGAATTATTAAGATTGAAAGGGTGTGCAACTTTTGGGGAGCAAACAGGGATGGCCCCCTAAACCCCACCCACATAAATAAATTCATAAATATCAAATCATCTGTATCCAATAAATCTATATTATTTTCCTTATTGCCTGCCTGCCCATGTCTCCTCCATTCAAATTTCCCCACTCATAATTGTAACCTGTGACAGGAATAGGATCTCCATAGCTCAAATATTTATTAACAAATATCAATTAAAAAACACCACAAAAGGCCTAAAAGAATTCATATTTATTAATAATACATTCTTTATTGTATTGCCATGTAACAACATAGTAGATGGTAGATACTACATACATATATATTAATGCTTTTGACAATCCACAAGTATAGCTATTAGCTAGTGCTCTTTCATCATCATCACCATCACCATTCTCTCTCTCTCACACACACACTCTCTCTCTCTCAATCCTTCCTCTCACTCTACACGACACAACCAAGCTTGGGAATCGTTCTCACTATTCTAATGCACCCTTTTGAGCTTTGCTCTCAACCAGAGATACCCTTTTTCTGCAATCTTAATCTCCTAGATGATTGACACACAATTTACATGTACTAGGGCATGAAAACCTTCAAGCTCCGTTTTTTACGACTCCATTTCCATTGCTGCAACATTGCTATCGGTGAGTTTTCTCTGGCTGGGCCTGCAAAAATTGTATCTTTTGCACAACCCTTTTCGAAGAACGGGTTGTGGTTTGTTTTCGCACTGTTGGGCCTGAGCTGAAGCTTTGAGTTTGTTTTTTTTTTTTTTTTTTTTCTTTCTTTCTGAGATGGGTCTGTTGGTGCACACACTGTTTGGCCATTGTTCCATTTTGGGGCACCTATTTCTTGGAATGGCTTTCTTGGTGTGCTTTGCTTTAATTCCTCTTTCTCTCTTCCGATGAAAGCTTCTAGCTTGTGATGGGGTTCGGATTTCTAGGCTTTTAATGCACGTGGAGATTCTGGATTCTCTTTTGTACACTTCATGGCGAGTCGCTAGTTTCCTTTGGTTTTTCTTCTGGTGGGTTCACTTTGTATATATCAGTTGAAGATTCGCTATGGCTTTGGCTTTAAGGGGGTTGCAGTCCCAATATTTGATTTAGTGCCAAAGGGGTGTTGATGTTTTGTGTGAAAATGTATAATCGATAACTCTTGGATACCATATTATACTTGAGAGCTTATATTTTATGTCTTCACATGGTAAATTTCTGTAGATGGACTGGCTTTTACAAGCAAAGAACTTGCCTAATGATCTATTTCCCTTAGTTTGTGTTTTGCATGTCTGCTGTTTTTTTCTTACATTTTGAAAAAACTTATGTTGTTTGTATTATGTACATGAAATAGTATTTTTTCACTTGTTTGTGATGAAGTTTACTTTGTGTGAACCATTTTCTTCTGCTGTATAAGCCTATGCGCAGACCTGTACAAAATGTGTTCTCTGAACTGTTTTCTCCACCTATGTTTAAGCTGGTTTGTTAATTGAAAAGTCTTTGTAGTTTGAGTGTAACAGGGAATGGCGTTTTGATTTGAATAAGTGGATCTGGGTCTTTCATTCTCGAAGTTTATTGAAGATACGTTTGGTGTGATGTAGGAGAATTGACAGATGAATCGGAACCGATTGGACTTAAGAGCTCATCATTCTGGGTCCACACAATCAGAGGAGTCCGCTCTGGACCTGGAAAGGAGCTACTATGATCATCTTAACCCTTCACACTTGCAACCTTTTGCTGGAGGTGCTCAGCATTCTGAGAGCAGCGCTGCCTACTTTTCATGGCCTACATTGAGTCGCTGGAATGATGCAGCGGAAGATAGAGCCAACTATTTTGGGAACCTTCAAAAGGGTGTGCTGCCTGAAACTTTGGGTCGATTGCCAACAGGGCAGCAAGCTACTACCTTGCTTGAATTGATGACTATCAGGGCATTTCATAGCAAGATCTTACTCCGGTTCAGTCTTGGCACTGCAATTGGATTTCGAATTAGAGGAGGTGTTTTGACTGATATTCCTGCTATTCTTGTCTTCGTTGCTCATAAAGTTCACAGGCAATGGCTCAACCATGTTCAGTGCCTTCCTGCTGCCCTTGAGGTGGGGAATTTTGGTTCTTCTGGCTATGTTGCAGGTTTCTACGTGGCTTTAGTGGATCTCCTCACACTTTTCAATCAAATTGATTATTTACTTTTGTTGTTTCTATTTTGGTTGCCTTTGTATTTTACAGATGGGTAACATATTGCCACTATGGTTTTTTGCATTTATAAATGAAAAAAAAAGAATAAACTACCGTAGAATGCTAGATATAGGAAATTTTTTAAATGTTGGCTTGCTAAAACTTTTAACTGTTCAGGATTATGTTGCAAATAAACAATGATTTAACATAAGAAACAGGTGCAGGTTATTCAGGAATTTTTGGGACACAATGGATGATTTGTTAAGGCTAAAAGCAGAATAGCTTTCCACATGCTGATAAGGCACTAATTAGTCGATATCCTTTAGTTATCTTTTGCCTACAATGGTCTCTTCTCAGAAAATAATTAAGAAATTTCTAGAATAAAAAAAAGTGAGTTTGTCTCAGATTGTTTGTGTATGAAAATCTGTGTTGCATTGACATAAAGTTTTTCTACATGTTTTAGGTATCAAATGCTGATAGAATATAATCTATCAAACTACAATGTGTTCTTTCTTTTTAGTTTTTTGGCATTTTATTTAAACTTATTTTATGGATGAGCAGGAAGCATACACATTTCTTTTTGGTGATAACCTAACTCATTAGAAAATGTATTTTCCTCCAAAGTTACCATCTTAAATAAAAAATGGAACTGTTGCACCATTATTTAAGATCTAAAGTTTGTTGTAATTTTCAATGAGGCTTTTCTATTTAGTGATGCTGAAGTCATTTCTTAATTTTCCAAACAGGGACCAGGAGGTGTTTGGTGTGATGTGGATGTTGTGGAGTTCTCCTATTATGGTGCACCTGCACAAACCAGTAAAGAACAATTATATACGGAGCTTGCTGATGGCTTAAGAGGAAGTGATTCATGTGTTGGCTCAGGTTCTCAGGTAGTTCTGCTTTGAAGAATCAATTTCCTCTGTATTACATTTTTCTGTGTACTGAATGCAAGTACAAGGAAAATAGTGTTTCTCAATTTGATACTGGAGGAGAGATATATCATCTTGTTGTCATAGTCTCTATCCTTTTATTTTTATTGAATCCATAACACATTTGATATTAGCACTTTTTCCTTTTCCAAATAGATTAGATTATAATGGTACCAGTTAATATAACTGTTATTTCACAAAAAAAAAAAAAATGGTTCAAATCATGAGATGGCGATAAATTTATTTTGTTATATTATATGTGTTGTAGATTTTATTTTATGTTTGTACCCATTCATTGGTCTATGATGGGAAATTCTCGAGGAAGTGATAAGAGGCAGAGTTGTTGATATTAATGGTAAAAGATAGGGGTTCCAGTAATAAGTATTTGTGGCTTGTAACCTGTAAATTTGTCTTAAAATTACTGATGGGATTACCGAATTGACGATTTTCATTTTGGATTCAAAATGAAAGTCTTTCTTCATTTTTTCTTATCAATTTAGGTTGAGGTGTTTTCTTGCTCCTAGCTTTTCGTTGTGGTTGTATGCACCTGTATTCTCAAGTCACCTAAATTGAAGTTACAAATTTCATGTTTTTAATGGACTGAGATAATAGTTTTCCATGACAGAAATACATTTCTTTAGATACATTTCGAAGTATGAAATGGTGGCCAAAGTGGTCAAGCAGTCATAGTTGCAAACAAATAATTCTCTATTTAAGGCATTGATGGTTATGCTATGGCAGCTTCATTCTTTTACTAGATAAACAAATGATGTCTATACGAAACTCATTTTCATTTGTTCTTGTACTTTTAAATTGTTCAGATACTGCTTTGCTTAGATTTGTTCTTATTTTTATTTTTTTTCCAAATGTTGATTTCATCTCCTTGTTACCTAACCTTGACCTTGATCTAATGCTGGCATCTATCTGAAGTCTTGGTAATTATTTCCCCTTTTTTCCTTTACAATTTCTTCCTTCTAAGGTCGCAAGCCAAGAGACATATGGAACCTTGGGTGCTATTGTCAGAAGCCGAACAGGAAATCGAGAAGTTGGCTTTCTAACTAATCGTCATGTGGCTGTTGATTTAGACTATCCAAACCAGAAGATGTTTCATCCATTACCACCCAGCCTCGGACCTGGTGTATATCTTGGTGCAGTTGAGAGGGCAACATCATTTATTACTGACGATCTTTGGTATGGAATTTTTGCAGGAACGAACCCAGGTAATGTGGTTCTAAGTTGGAGATTATCATGAATATTTTACCTGTGGTGTGCTGAAGTTCTCAGTCAAGCTATTTGTCAATCTTAAAATTTGGGGTCAAATAAATAGGGACAAAACTTTTGTCCTATTGCCTACATAATCAAGTTGAGTTTCTTTAAGTAAAATAAGATTTTTCTCTTGACAGTGTTTTGATTTTAGTAGAAACTACTAACTAGGGAAAAAGAGGCACTTTGCTCCTCTCTGTATCCTTTAAAAAATAAATGAAAACAAAAAGAGCAATCATGGAGGGTGGGTGGTTTGTGGTGTGCTGCTGGAGGGTATGAATGATTTGGGGAGTGTAATTATCGGAGAAGTCACAAAAGACAAAATAAAAAATATGATTGTGGGAGACAAATAATTGTTCAGGGTAATAGTTATAAGGTAAAATAGAGTATACATAATGTGTACACTAAAACTTTATATCTCGTTTCTATATAGTTATAGATACAAAAGAGTACCTTACAGTGGAAAGCTACATCTTAGTTTCCTAAGGGAATGACTTGTGTTCAGAATTTGAAAGGCCTAGACCAAGATTTTAACAATTATGGTTTCACAGTTGGAGGTCTTTCTGTTTAGAGAATTATCTTGAAAAGGGAAATCTGTTACAGTGGAAGGAAAATATAATGTTTGGAATTTTTCTGCCAATTATTTCTTTGAGGCATTATATTGTTTAGCTTGACGGGAAAAAATTGTGCCGAATAATCTGTTGTGTTCTCCCTGCACTTTCTCCACAGTAACGACTACACTGGTCTATTGTTTAGGTTGTGCTTGAGATGGGAACCCTATAATGTAATTTTGGTTTCACTTTCATCTCAACATTACATTATACGCTAAATCTAATTCTTTCACCTTACCTAAACCCTATAATTGTTTCACTTTAGTAGTGATTTAAGTTCTTATAATGACATAAAAGGGTATGTTTGAGAATCTTTCGAATTCCTAAGTTGCATGTGAAATTCATGGTATTCTCATTTTGATTTTGTTGGTTATGATTCTGGCTTAGAATTCTGTTGGATCCTGACCCTTGATTACTGCACATGCACATTACAATTTTTTATTCTTGCAGAAACATTTGTGCGAGCTGATGGGGCCTTTATCCCATTTGCAGAAGATTTTAATATGAACAATGTAATTACAACTGTAAAGGGTGTAGGTGAGATTGGTGATGTAAACATCATAGACTTGCAGTCTCCAATCAACAGTCTCATTGGAAGACAAGTGGTTAAAGTCGGAAGAAGTTCTGGTTTGACTACAGGGACTATAATGGCCTATGCCCTAGAGTACAATGATGAGAAAGGGATTTGTTTTCTCACTGATTTTCTTGTTGTTGGTGAGAACCAGCAGACATTTGACCTTGAAGGTGACAGTGGCAGCCTCATTCTCTTGACTGGACAAAATGGGGAGAAGCCGCGCCCTGTTGGCATTATCTGGGGTGGGACAGCTAATAGGGGTCGTTTGAAACTAAAAGTTGGTCAACCTCCAGAAAATTGGACAAGTGGAGTTGATCTTGGTCGACTTCTTGATCTCCTTGAACTTGATCTCATTACTTCAAATGAAGCACTCCAAGGTTTGTAACATTCAGTTAATAATTCAGTTCCCTCAATAAAGGCTGCAGTTTTCGGTGTTTCATTGATTCACAATTGTTTGAAACTTTATGGTTTAGGCAAGGAAAATGGAGAAGAGAAAAAAAGGCTAGCTATTTTTAAGATTAAGATGTTACGTATAGTTGATACATTAACCTAATGCACCTATTTATACTATTAATTAGGTCATGCACTAGACTACTAGCACTTCTAGTACAATCCTTCATATTACTATCGAGTAAAAACTACTAATATATTTTCTAATACCTCCTCTCCAGCCTAAGCTGATTACAGGTACCAAACCCATTAATAAAAACCAAGAGCATTGCAGACTTCTAAACCAATTGAACTGATCTTAAAAGAAATTTGGAACTAGTACTCAACTGATGTAGCTCAGCAATCTGCACACGCTGTTGGATCAGAGAGGCGCTGAGCAAATTGTTGATTGTATTTCTGAATTGTATAGATTTGGGCAATGCTATTTATACATCATCCTAGACCCTACTATTCTTTTAGGCCTTTCAACTAGTCAACTTGCAACTTTTGCTTTGTCAGCAAAACACTCAATTTACTACCAAAAACAGGAAAGTGACAAAAAATTTACAAAATAAGCACTAGGATGACTAGTCTTGGATTTGGTTTAGGCTTAATTCAACCACAAAAGCTAGTACATGAGATGAGGATTACTCAAGCCTTTGTAAGCTCCCCTTTAGCCGTATATATAGTTGATATGTGATCTCAACTGCTTCTATATCAACCTTTTGCATCAGAACCTCGGCCATATCCTTAGAAGGTGGCTCCTTTCTTCTCCTTGGGGCACCCCAAGCAAAAGACATGAGTTTAAAGAGTCTGTTCATATTTTCTCATCATCTCTCAGGATTTGTTACCAAATTTCTTTTTTCCCTCATTAGTTAGGATCATGATTAGAATAATTTGTTCAATCACTACTCCACTTCTGAGTTCCCTAATAAGTTGTATTTTAACTCCATTATTCTTTTTCTTCTTTCAAATTAATGTTCCCCTGTTGTGTCATTTTATGGCTTGAAGTTTGTCCGAGTTTTGATCTCCGCCATCATGCAATTTACCAGCATGTTTCAAGTAGCTTGACGAGTTTCGTATCCTTGGCTAATAGAACTCCCATTTGAAATAGATGGAAGCAGTAAGCACATTACAAAACTACAACATTCTCTTGCTGTCTCAGAGTAGAGAAATTTCTAGAGATTAAATAACATGACTTTCCCATAACACCACTGCACCAGTACACTTGAATTTGAATGATAAAAACCAGTGAGTATGTACTCGGCTGATGAATGTTTTGTGTATGTATAAAAGATGAGTATGAGCATATCTCGAATAGGGAGGCTATAGCCTATGTTCCTTAGCCTAAAGCGAGGTACACCCAAAAACAGCTTTACGTAAGCCATACACTACAATAACAATCATAATTTAAAATCTCCTCATGCTGGAGCATATAATTGTATACATCAAGCTTGAAACATAAATTGAATTCTAGGCCCTCTCAAGGACAAGTTCACAAGTGGCCAGAGCCATATTCAGTTTCTGTACTGGATGGGCGACTACATTTTGTTTCATGCTCTTCTAGATTATTCCCTCGAATGAATACACTATTCTGTGGTGGATCTTCTGTTAATGGAACAACCAACCCAATCTGCATTACAATACCCTATAATTTTAGTATTTCCTTTGTCCTCATACAACAATCCCTGTTCTGGAGTCTTTTTGAGATATTTGAGAATGAGAATTACATTTCACCGATCATTGTGAAGATTTTACATGAATTGACTAATAACTCTCAACATAAGAAATATCAAGTCTTGTAATATCGAGAGAAATATGAGTGTTCCCACCAACCTCCTATATCTTTCTGGATATGAAAAAGTTTTGCCTTGGTTTACCATTAACTTTTGATTTGGATCCATGGGACTATTAATAGGCTTGCAATTTGTCAACCCTGTCTCCTCTAGAATGTCAAGGGTGTATTTTCTTTGTGAAATAACACCTCTGTTTAAGCCACTTCGATACTCAGAAAGTATTTCAGAAAATGAAGATCTTTAGTTTGAAGATGGCTGAATAAGTACTCTTTTAGTTGAGAGATCCTAATGGTATCATTTCGTGTAATAACTATATCATCAACATAGATCATTAGATCAACACACTTCCTAGGAAAAGAATGACAATAGAAAATTGAATGATCTGTCTCATTTGGTTTCAATCCAAAAGCTTGCATAGCAATTCATTAAACCAAGCTCGGGGTGATTGTTTCAGGGTTTAAAGAGAGCGACACAATTTGCACACTAGACTAGACTCCCTCTGAGTAACAAATCTAGGAGGTTGCTCCATGTAAATTTCCTCTTCAAGATTACCATGAGGGAAACCATTTTTAATCGAGTTCCTTAAGAGTAGTTTTAGGAGCAATGGTGGTAGACAAAGAAAAATCGAAAGAAGAATATGATGAAGACAAATGATGATAACTCAAAATTATGACTATGATATGGATTACGAGTAAATCAAATACCTTTCCTAAGAGCAATGGGCCAATCTGAAGTGGAGTAATGTGAAAGAGTTGATGGAGAAGGATCTATGGCATGGGAAGCTGTTGGAGGAGGATCTAAATCATGAGAGATTTCGGGAAGAGTGGGAGGAGGTCTCTCCTCTATCATGGTATGTAAGGAAAGGTGGAGTAATGTCAGACTGGTTTCATTAGGGTTGGAGGCAGAAGAAGCCAACATCATTAGCGGACCAAAGTTTGGAATAGGGAGAACCTCTTGAATGGACACAAGAACTTCCATGGAAGATGAGAAAAAAAGGGTGTTTTCTTAAAAAAATGTAATATCAGCTGATATATAGTATCTTTTGGTAGTTGAAGAGTAGCATTTGTATCTCTTTTGACGGCAAAAATATCCTAAAAAACACATTTAATAGCTTTTGTAGAGAGTTTGTCTAAACTTAGATACATATTATGAACAAAACAGGTACAACCAAACTTAGGAAACATGTGTGCTTGGTGAGGGCCTGAGGAAGATCAGCACGTGGCAGAGCTTTTGGTCATGCAACCACCGGGGTTGGGTTGCGCTCCTCGAGCTAGTGATCATATTTAGTGGCTGATTGCACGATGATTCAACTGAATGATACAAATGTTCAATGATTGTAATTGAAAGTAATCATTTTTTTCCTTTATGTATTACCTTCTTTCATTGGTTAATTATTTTAGCCTATAAAACTTTTTGTCAGTTTTTTATACTGTGACAAGATGAGGACCTATCTATGTTGTGTATCCTTCCAATTTTAATATAATGGCTTATTTCTTTTTGAATTTTTCTTATTTCCTTTAATATTAGTTTTTAGAAAATAAAAATATTTATGTGATAAAGAAGGCCCATTGGTCATTTTAGGTTTGTTGACCTAGTTAGACTTATTCACTTGTTTGTACGTCATTCCATAAACAGGTTTTCAAGGAAGATCAGATTTTTAAACTGGCCAGACTGAGGCTTAGAGAGAAATACATGTAATAGATAAATAGGTCAGACTCAGGTTTAATAATAATGATGATGCAGGCCATGTTTTGCCCTGCCAAAGCCTGACCTGTTTAGACTCCATTTGGCGTCCTCATCCTAGATGTACCATTGGTTTGTTGGTTTCTGAGCTCAGGGCTCCCTGTTGTTATTTTCTTTTGCCAATGTTTGGTGTACTTTCTCTCTACTCAAATCTTCCCTCTTTGGTATTGGACACTATGAGAGAAATCAGTCGATCTCATGGCTTTCCTAGAGACATTAACTTGGTCCCTCAACTTCTCTAGAGTTATTTGTTGGCCATGCGGCTTTCCCAGATAAATCAGCTTGAACCTGCTAGTTTCCCAGGACCCTGCGGCTTGCGAACAATTTTATTCATCATGGTCATTGAGTATTTCTTTAGTCAATTTCTATTCAATTATGGTTCAAGGGTCCTTACGTGGCAATATTTTATCCAAAATATTCCTATCGTCCTTGAGTGCCTGATATCTCTCCCCAAACCAACTCTTTCACTCTAGAACTGAATGCCATTTCTTCCCCTATCTATTTGTAGCTTACTGTGTCCATTCTATTAAAAGTGTAACCAACAATTATTGAATGTGATTTCTTCAGTTAACAGAATCATTGGACTTACGAAACAGTATTCTCACTTAACATCCACCTCTACCAATGGATATGTGATTAGCAATGACCCTTTTTTAAACTGTTCATCCCCATGAGCATCTTTTAATCCATATAATTTTGACTTCCAATTTCTGGTTCAGGTAGTTTCCATCTTGTCCTCCCTCCCTCCAGGTAGTATTCCTCGCTGATTGATCATCACAAGGCTGCAGTGTGAATTCCCATTCACCTACCTGTGAAAGTCTAAGAGGCTCAAGCAATGGTGTTAGACTGGCTTGATTTGTCTAGTTCTTTTTTCTGCAGTATGTCTGGACCTTTCAAATGTCCCACTTGGCCACATCAGATCAAAATGTTCTTTCCTCTTGTATATCTTCATCTTTTATCCATGGCAATCTTTTGCGTGTCACTTGAGTTGTGTATCCACAAAAGTAGGGGCTAGGGAGTGGGTTTCTTCAATTCTCACCTCCTTTGCTTTTGGGTGAAGCTTCTATGTTTCCTCTGCCTGGAAAATTGCACATCATTTGTGTTTATTTACCTCCAAGCTGCTGGTTTCTTGCACTTCAAACCCTCATATTTTCTGTTTTCTTGCACTCAAGAATCTTCCCTGTACTGTTCAATTGTATTTAGGTTGGAACTACTTGAGGATTGCCTTCTCAAAGGTTCGGCAAGTCACATTTTAATGGTGCCATTTCCACCCAAGTTACCAATTGAGATCATAAGCACTCTAAAGCACTAACTGACTTTTGTTAGTACATATGAAGAATATCCAATAATATCTAGATTTGTATTTTAGAATAATTTAGAATATGTAGATAATCTCATATGATCGCCAAATTAGGATCTCCCAAGCCATTTGTGTACACAGTCTTCTGCTGGTCATTCAGGTTCAGCCACTGTTTGGTGAGCCTTTAGATTGAGAATACCCCAAGTTGAATCTACCAAGCCATTTGTATCTGCGCATTGTCTCCAGCCAACCGTATGTAATTTGGGCTCTGTTTTAGTGAGCCTACAAATTGAGACCACAAGACGATGTGGAACTTCCAATTTACTAGCCCATTATACGTTGTCTTATTTTCATCCACATGGCTGAATGACCTTTAAGCCCCTTAACATCTCAAGCTCCGACTGAAAAAATGTGATGAAGTATCGTATCAAAGTTTGCTACTTGTGCTATATAGTGAATGCCATATATAGAGGGTTTAGCCATTTTTAAAAACGGAGTGGAGCATCAGTAGAAATATCCTAGCTTATGATGGTTTATTTCATTGTTGAACATCTACATCTGACTTTTCCTTTCCTTGTCATTTTTGTAGCTGCGGTGCTAGAGCAAAGAAATGGTCCTGCTGCTGGAATAGACTCTACAGTTGCAGAATCCTCTCCAACTGTGACAATAAAAGAAAAGCTGGAAGAGAGCTTTGAGCCTATTTGCTTGAATATCCCACATGCTCAAGTTGAAGATGAGCCCTCACAAAGAATCAATCCATCATTAAGGGCCTGTGAGTTTCACATCAGAAATGAGATTGAAACACAGCCAAATGTAGAACACCAATTCATACCAAGTTATGCAGGCAAGTCTCCGGTACGTCACAGCTACCTGAAAGAAGACATGGAGCTGAAAAGTCTAGCTGAGCTTAGGAGTGGCCCTGGTGAAGATAATTTTGTTTCCTTGCATTTAGGAGAGCCGGAAATGAAGAGAAGAAAGCACTCAGATCCTTCTTTTTGCATCAAAGAATTAAAGTAACTAGTAGGTTTAAAGATGAAGTAAAATGCAGCATATATACTAGATGAAGCACTGTCTCATTTGCATGGCCCTTCTTTATGCTACAGAAACGCAAGGCCTTCAGCATGTGGTGCCTATTATGGGAGGAGCTTCAAAAGCAAAGGATAAACAAGGTTCACTTCTGCATGATATTCTTATTCTTTTTTTTTTTCCATCTATAAATCTTGTTTCGGCAAAGTGATATTATTAGTCACTTGTGGGCTATATAATATTTTATAGAGGACAATTAGCTTGTACTGTGTTACTTTTGTAGACTTTGTATTATAACACTCCTGATGGAGAGGCAGCTATTGTAAGTTAACGGAATGTGAAATATATCTTTGTTAAGCAGTATCATGTTATATCCTTATGCTTTCAGTTTCTACTGTCATGGCTGAACTTCTTTTCCTTTTGCTAGGTAGTTAATGTATTTATGCTTTAATCTATCTGTTCCTTCTTTCTTTCAATTTTAAAAAATACTTCTTTATTTTATTTTTGAAGATTAATTTTTTCTAATTTAAGACATACAAATTAAATTTTAATTATTAATTATAGTGAAGTAATTTAATAGGTAAAAGTAATGACTTTTTAATTTATTCCATTAAAGACATTAATTCATTAATTAAATATTTAAAGTTTTTTTGTATGATGAAGTACGTTTTTAAAATGTATGTTAAAATAAAAAATAAAACAAAAAATTATAAAAAATCTGATAGGCTGATTGGTTTGTTTACTCTACTCATTTTGGACGGGTTGGACCAAACTACAGAAGGTTTACTCTACTTCCTGCACCCCATCACTTTTAACCTGCACCCCATCATTCTCCAAAAATTCTAAAAATATCTTTATGACAAAAATAAGTTTTGGAAAATACTTTTCGAAAATACATTCTGGAAAAGGCTTTTTGGAATATATTTTGAAAAATATTTTTTGGAATGTAAAATTTTTATTTCCAAAAATACTTTCTGAAATTTTTTATAAAACATTTTTCGAAAATTAGAAAATAAGGGTACTGTCGTATTTTCCTATGCGTGATGGGGTGTGGTCATATTTGATGGGGGTGCAGAATCATATATTTTTAAAATACCTAATATTAACTAATGTACTTATATCAAACAAGAAGTATACAATGTATATAGTATTATTAAGTTATTATTATTTTTTGTAGTTAAGTTTTATATAAATATATTAATAGTTAGCTATTTTTCAAAATCGTTAAGTAATATTTTTAAATAATTATGTAAAAGCTAAATAAAATTTTGAAACATTTCATAATGAATAAAAAAAGTCATTTCAAAGAAGCTCATAAGCAAGCCTTACTTTAGGCACCTCCTTTCTGTCTTCATAGTTTCTTCAAACACAATTTTTTTAAAATGTCCAAAGTGTCCATGACAACTATATTTGAGCTAGAGGGAGGTTCTTCCTTCCTTCACATTTCTCCATTGTTGGTTGGTGATGGCGTACAAGTGCTTGAACATCCTTCCTCCCTTCTCCATTGTTTGCATTTTGTGTCTTATTTCCTATATGAGACAATCCCACTGGGAATCGATATTTTAGATTTTTGATTCCACAAGTTCCGAATACCACAATCCATAGTATAAAAAGAGAGAATTCTAGATTGGAAGAACTTGTTCACCCTTGACTTCAATTTTGAAACAACAAATCTAGAACTCATGAAGTACTCATGCGATAATGTTTTGGATTGAAAAAGAAATATGTTAAATCTAGAAGGGAAAAGGGGTTGAACTATGCTTAAAGTTGTTGTGCAAACTTTTTTTAATAAGATGGTGATAAAATGGCTTAGGGGTGATTGTTTGAGGTTTTCATAAACTTGTAAAAGACCACTAGAAGCTAGTACAACACCAAGAGAAATTTTAATTTTTATATTGATTTATTTTAATTTTTATATTGATTTATTTTAACATTGTGTTATGTCTAGTAGTTTTATACAAATAATAAATTTTTTTTACTAATCAATAAATAATTATAAGTATTTTCACTAGAAATTCTGATTACAAAAGATAATGTAGAAAACAGAAAAAATATTAGAAGAAAAGGTTGAATTGTGTTTTAATAATTTTTAAAAACATTTTGTAAGTATGGTTTGATACTGTATAGTTATATGATAATTTTATATAGCATAATAAATTTTTGAAATAATGTGTTTGATGAAGCCTAATAAACACAACTTGAACATTTAATAAATTTACTTGTTTAAAATCTTTTTAGAAACCTGTTTTGAACTTATTGTGTGAGCATATTAGTGCATTTTAAGATGAAAAGGAAGACAATAATGTTTTAACATATGATATACAAAACAATTGTTACTTATATTATATGTTGTTTATAGACCATGTATGATAATATTTTATGCTTTATTGTATTTAAGTACTTAATCATAATTATGTTAGAATTTTTTTCCTAAACAAGCACACAAAAATGCTCCTAGCTATTTACTTATTTTACTTTGAAATAAAAACACAAGTATTTTTTTACAAAGTCACTTATGACTTTCCAAAATATTCTTTAATCATCACTTCTGGCTACAATGAAAGAGTTATTTATAAGATTATACAGATAATTCACTAATTTTTATAAGAGAAATACTCCATAGAGTGAAGTTTTTTTTTATAGAAATAGTATTTTTTTTCTATTGTCAAAGTAATACATTTGTATGATATAACACTTAAATATATTTGACAAGGGCATATACAAAATACATTGATATCATTATGTTACTAAGATGTGAACGTGAAATTAGCTTGTTTTGGATTCTTGAAAGAGTTTGAGAGTCATTTTTGAAAATTGATTTGCTCCTACAAGTTTTTGTAACTAGCAAAGTTGTAACATTAAAAATGCAATTACAACTGTATTTTATAAAGTGTGGAACCTTCTAAATTGCTTTCTATAAAAACCTATAATATTGATTATGTTTTATTTTATTCTTTCTATAATTTTGTTCTTTATTGTAAGTGTATCATGTTATTAATACTAAGATTATGTATTTCAAAACAATTCCATAATTACAGGGATTTGTTTCCTTATAATTAGATTAACCCTCTATATTTCTTAAAATAACGACCAAGATGATGTATTTATGGGTCCAATGGCCTTATTATTGATATATAGAAAAAATATATTATTCTTGCTAAATTTAATATGGTTTAGAGCTCTTAATCTTTGGTACAACAAAACACAACCTTTATCGTTGGGCCTTCTTGATGTAGGTTACAACCTTCATTGCAAAACCTATCTTATCCCTATTGCAACCTTTACTGTTGCATAAACCCCTCGTATGACTGAGAATTGCAAAATGTCCATTCTGCTTAAAGATTAAAGAGAAAATATTATATCAAATGATCTCAACTCATTCAGACCATCAAGGCTAGTCACCCAATTGATAATGCACCTAATGAAATTGATGTGTTCAAATTTTGGAATGAAGAAGATTCCATGATCATGACATGATTGTCAAATTTAATGATTCCAAAAGTCAATGATACTGGCGTGTTCCTTCGATCAAAAAGGGAATTTGGGATGCATTAGAACAAACCTATTCTAAGGCAAAGGATGCTTCCCAAATTCATGATATAAAGCTGAAAACTATGTCTGCCAAACAGCGGAGCAAATCAGTTGCAGAATATGGTAATCAGCTGAAGTTCTTATGGATGAAATTGGGTTACTATAAGGTTATAAAAGCAAAATGTTCATAAGACTCAACAATCTGAAAGTGTATATTAAACAAGATAGAGACTATGTTTTTTAGGTAGGCTTGACTACTAAATATGATAATGTTTGAGTCCAAATTTTGGGAAAAGAGAAGGTTCCACAGATTAATAAAGTAGTAGTTATTATCTAAAGTGAAGAAATTAGGATTGGACTAATGCTAGAGGCTCCAATTACTGAAAACTCAACAATGATAGTTGAAGGAGGGACAACAATGATTTCTAACGAAAGGAAAAACAGGTTTACAAATATGGAGAAAAAACATGAGGAGTTTTGGTACACCTAGTACAAAAAGCCACGTCACACAAGCGAGACGAGTTGGAAATTACGTGGAAAGGAGGCCAACTGAGCATAGGGTAAAAAGGAGGACACAACCGAGAGTTGGATAGGAAAGAGGCTAAAACCAATAATTGTGTCCTTAATGTCCTTAAATTGTCCACTAATTTTATTTTTTACAAGAACTCACAAAAGATCTTTTATGTAATGTGATTTTTCATAACAATTCTTGTATTTCTTAGATAAGAACTTGAGGAAGACGATTGTACATGTTAGAGATGATTGAAATGGTCTTTACTACATGCAAAATGTGATGACCTTAATCAAATTTTATATATTTTGAAGACGATGCATATTCTTAACTTAGGATGCAGCGGAAGATAAATGAGTGTGTAATACCTTCTAAAAACAAGTTAACATAAGATTATAAGATTATTGACTTTGTAGAAATCCTTTCATCTAATAATTTTGGAAAGGAATATAAATGCAGTTCATTAAATGTTAACGTAGTAAACTGTATTGAATCTAATAGGTACAATAACAGATTGTAAAAATAAATGATGGTTTACAATTAAATAATACCAAAACAATGTCTAGATTTATTCTTAAAAAAAAATACATATAGACACACACAAATAAATGATCGTATAAAATTAAATAATAACAAAATAATATCTAGATTTATCTAAAAAAAAATACATACAGATTCAGACACAAATATACATACACAAATTCACATACATACTCACACAGACTCAAACACACACAAGACACATATATAGAGAAAGACAGACAGACACAAACACATTTAAAAAAAAATACATATAGATACATGAATATATATACATACACACACATACATACTGACACAGACTCAAACACACACACACACACACACACACACATATATATATATATATATATATATAT
>Ga0209489_104766_pt1 | contig 24591 bp, 4 predicted proteins | sample SiratrowhiteBW_FD_187527 | JGI IMG/M metagenome (GOLD analysis project Ga0209489, IMG submission 187527) | Root nodule microbial communities of legume samples collected from California, USA - Siratro white BW (SPAdes) (version 2) | ecosystem: Host-associated > Plants > Roots > Nodule | place: USA...
AATATTTTTTTGTTATTATTAAAATAGAAAATGTGATGCATGAAATTAGGGTTTCTTTTTGGAAAATCAATTGTTGTTGTTTTTATATAAAAGATCTCTCTCTTTTTTTAAAAAAAAAAAGTGTTGAAAGTATACCAAGTAAACTCCCAGGAAAGAGAGGTGAGTCACAATTGGACTGCTTAAGTACCAAGTCTTTTCTAGCCAGAGTTGTTCTCAGCCCACTCTCACAAATTTTCTTTAAGAAAATGAGATTGATGTTTTAAAAAAAATATATTGTATGCTAGGGAAAAATGAGATTAATATTTTTTAATTTTGAATAATTATTGGTGATGAATGACAATAGATAATTGAGCTGCAAAAAGTCTCCCTTAGTGTCCTAATTAGGGTTTGCCTTAATGATGCTTAATTCTAAGCATGTAAATATATTCACAAAGGTGGCTTATCCTAATTACCTAATAAAGGCCACTAGAGCTATGGCCCCCTTTACCACACATCCATATCAGTTAGTAATGACAATCTTTATAGACATGACAATAAAGGGAACAGACTCTAGCTGGAGTTTTCGCACACCTGGGTTAGGACGTACATCTGCCCAGTTTTGTTACACAACTCCTCTATTTCTAAGCTTTACAGACCCGGGTACAGGGCCCCACTCATGATTTGCAAAGGTGTGTGTGAAGGGAGAACAATACATACCTAAATCCCAAGGACGAACAGAGACTGAAAAATGGGCAGAATTGTACCATTATTGCTGTTATGACATCATAACCTCCCATACATATAATCAAATTCGAAAATAAAATTAATATGGGGAATAAATGGGGAATATTGGAGATAATATGGCTGACACATTTTATTATTATTATTATTATTTTAATTCATTTTCTTTCCTTTATTGTTTTTTTTTCATTTTTACATTTATTGAAAGCAACCTAAATAACACAACAATAAAAATAAAAATAAATACTTAATTTTTTTTTATTTTAATATTATTATTATTTTGAAATATATATTTATTATCATTATTTTTTCTACTTTTCGAAAAATAAACAAATTATCTAATTACTATTTTAGAACATTAACCAAATGGAGCCTATAGAATAAAAAGGATGAGCATAACAATTCAAAAAGAAAATGCATCAATTATTAGACAATCAGCATTTAATTGAAAATTATCAGCATTTAATCACTATTAAGCAGAAAATCGTTTGCAATTAATCAGAATAATAATCAGATCAACTATTCAAATTTCTAGCCTTTCTAAAATTTTTTAAATTTATTTTCAATTAATTTTCTTATCATTAATGGGCATCAGAAAAGGCAAGCAAAAAGAGAGGATGTGACATGGCAACACTTTAAGGAGCTAATCCACCATCTTCCATTGTGCTTGTTGGTTGTTGGTGTTGTCATGACTATAAGGAGCTAAACTCATTATTTTTGCGGTGATGTAATAAGGTGGAACTCTCATGTAATTATATTTAGGGTTATATTATGTCTTATCATAAATACTTTTCTTTCAATACATCAATATATTAATTTTATGCTTATGCTTGTTGTGTGAATCCATAACTCGACCATTGATTTTTAAAAGTATTGGAAAATATCTTTTGAATCTAGAACTGGACTAATTTTATTATGTCTTATCATAAATACTTTTCTTTCAATACATCAATATATTAATTTTATGCTTATGCTTGTTGTGTGAATCCATAACTTGACCATTGATTTTTAGAAGTATTGGAAAATATTTTTTGAATCTAGAACTGGACTAATTTACCAGATGAAAGCTCATGTCTAGGAATAGAGTGTGAATCATTAATTGCCATTAAGATCCTTTTCTGAATGCAAGATTCATTTATATAATTGATCAATGAATTAACTGTTAATAGAAAATCCCTAGGCTCATGTGATGAGGAATCAAGTTTGAGTAATTTTGTGGGTTGAAATTGATTATTGATTTAAAAGAAGAAAATTGATTTCATACATGAGAGTGATGTTTGGTGAAATCTAACCTTGAAAGTTTCATTCTATTAATCTTTTACCCTTGTTTTGTGTTTTAAGTGTTGATACAAAAATTCTAAAAATATTTATTTGTTTCAATTTTATTTTTCTGCACAACATTTGAATTATGGATTATTTTTTGAGTCTAAATTTATTATAATTGTATAAATTGTTTTATGTTGGATAAGTCCTTGGTAGAGAATGGTATATCCATTACTTGCTATATTTGCGATTAGTGCACTTACCATCATTGCAAATTTTGCTAACAAGTTTTCGGTGCTATTGTCGGGGATTTGTGTTCCAATACATAAAAGATTTACCTTTATAATTCTTTTAGACTCGACTTTTTTTTTTCATTTTATTTATGTTTTCTTTTATTTTACTTTAGTTTTTGTATATATAATTTATTTAGAGTAACACTTTGTTATAATCTTTAGTATATATAGTATAATCTTCTTCTATTCCACTTATCACTCCAAATTTTGAACTTCTTGAAGAGATGGTTAAAGAGACTCAAAATTATAGAAGAAAAATAGGGAACTCAATCACATACACGAGTCTTAGACTTCACTAGTATTGTGAGGCCCATTATGAATGAAAAGATTATTGAGAGGAAGCCCGAGCTCTTATAGGTTATAAGCTCACATCTTCTGGTTTAGATTATGAAGATTCACATACTCATCTATACATATTTTATGAGTTATGTGGCTTAGTTGGAATCATGGGAACCGATGAGGAGGCATTGTTCTTAAGATTGTTTCCATTCTCTCTGACCGAAAAGGCTAAGGTTTGGCTTCAATCATACCCTAACTAAAGTTTGACTGGTTGGAATGATGTAAAGACTAAGTTTTTAGCCCGTTTCTTCCCGACATCCAAGAATATAAAGGTGAAGGTAGCCATAACTACTTTTGTGTAAAGTGTTGACGAATCATAGTGAAGCTTAGTAGAGATTCAAAGCTTTATTAAGATAGATACACAAAATAAGGGGGAGAGGGATTTCAAGCATATGTATTGCATTTTCTTTTGTTTTTGATATACTATGTTATAAAGTTTGACTCCAAGATCGAAGTTCCTTTTTCATGTTATTAAAAACTTTGACAACCACCAAACTTATGTGTTATGATATTTTATTTGAGAGTTTGTTCGTTTCAAAAATATTTTTGAAAATTTAATCTGTTGTTATCTCTTTTGCAAAAATCTCATGTTTAAACTATATTGTTTTAAACACCATAAAAAAGTGGGAAGATTGTTAGAGCAAAAGTTCAACAACCCCATGATTTTGACTAAGTGGTTATCATAACAAAGTAAGAAACATGAAAGACATTGAAATATGAAAATGAGCAGATCATTTAAGACGCAAGTGTTTCGTTTGATAAATGATACAACAACTTGCAACTTTTACTTCGTCTAATTAGTGAAACATTAATCAACCGAAAAGTGCACACAAACTCTAAGTTTTTATAGTACCTAGTGAAAGCATTATTTAAACTTATTATTATGTTGTATGGAATATCTTCCTCTCCTATTTACAAAGATGATTTTTACATAGCACAAGTTTGCATCTATATCTTTTGATATACGAGTTAAAGTTATTTTGTAACACCCCACAAAATAAAACTTCTACTAACATAGTTATAATTTCACAATTACACATATATTATAGTAATTCACACTTAATATGCTACAAAATACACAATTATACTAATACGAAATTTAAAACGTATTTACAAAATATCATTTACATATGAGTTTTTCAAAATAAATTCCTAACAAGAAAGACTGCTCAACTCAAAAGATCTTCAACTGCGTCCTCTACAATACCATATGCTCTCGTGTAACACATGATCATCATAGATAGAAAACAACAAGCACAAACACAAACAAGAAAAGGGTAAGCTAACATATTTTAAAAAAAATCTTAGAATATTAAAATAAACTACATTTATCAATCAACACATAAATATATCAAATCATTTATTACACTCAATTTCATTCACAATTTCAACTACATGACTATGACACATATAAATAAACTTGACTCTACTCTAGAAGACTCATGCATTGAATAGACCCCAAGATATGCACCTATCATACAACTCTAAGTTGTGAATTTGCACAAATCCCAAACCAATGAATCATCAATCTTGTATGACAAGGTCAGTCTCCCTAAGACTTTTATGACCAGCTATGTTTCAAGCTGCAGTCACCAGTTCAAACTTCTTTCGACTTTCACCATCTAGTAATGATCATCTATTTTATTCATATTACTAGTAGAGTAAGGATATCAATCGTTATTTATCAAATCCTTAGACAATGCACATCCTAATTGACCTAAACACGGGTATTTCTTTCCTAATATTATGCCTTGATCTTGACCATCTCAATCATTACTTTAACAATATCATATCATATGCATATATCTCTACTCATTCATTCATTCACTTTTCAATCTCATCCAAATATCTCAAGAATTACTAAATCATCAATAGATATAAATTAGAAATCAATTTATTCTATTCAATTCATATATTAAATTACAAAAGAATCGAGTAATCAAAACTAAAAAAAAAAAAAAGAAATTAAATTGAGCGAAAATTTCTCTCGTTTGAGTGATTGAAGCCGTATCTGGCCAAATAAATGAAGTTAAATGCAGTACTAGGAAGCGACTCCTAGGTCGTCTCCCAAGGACCTCGTTTTCTGTCAAAGGATTAAACACAAAAAAGGAAAAGGATTTGTGAAATAATTGAATTTAATAAAATAAAAACCAACAACCGAATTAGATTTCCTTAACCGAATTAAATTACCCTCTTGATTAGATTACAGTCCGTTTATCATAGGATACAAAAATTCATGCTCAACTTATTGAACCAGAATTAATTAACTAAGAGAGAATTATCACAAGTTTTCCTTATGCAAATTAAGCATTCACATACATCATTCATTCCATCCCAACAACCCGTCACTCACTCCATTAAAGATGAACAAAGACACAAATTTTATATTAACTGAAACATCAAGCATGAACCAGTAAAAAATTAAGTACAAAAATAAAATGAAGAGTTAACAGGCGAATAGAGCAAAAATAAGACAACAACAATCTCTAAGTTTCATTGCAATCTAAATCAAAAGGATAACCTTATAAATTAGCCTTCCATTAAATTCGAATAAAACAAACGGAGATTAAACGCAAAACAAAATTAAAATAGGAAACAAAATTGAATTAAAATAGGAAACGAAATTAAATTAAAATAGAAAACAAAATTGAATTGAAACAAAAACATAACGTAATTGTAGAGAAAAGAAAATAAATATAAAATTAGTCTTTCCAGAGAGAGAGAACAAACTAAATCCTAAAAACAGAGAATTATGAATTTTACACTTCTCTATTCGCCTCCCTTGTGTAACAGGCGGCTAGACCTAAATAAGTGCTCAACACTAAACCTAATGGGCCTAAATTTTTTCAATTCTGGCCCAACGAAAAAAATTGATAATGTGAGCTCCTCTTCAATTCCATAATTAATTTCCAAGCCCGATAAATTCCAAAGATGCCCTGAAAATAATAATAAAATTAGCTCATAAAATTTGAATTAAATAAAAATATGAAATTCTGGTAAATGAAGCCCAAACAGTGAAATTAAGAAAATAATAGGTAGTTAAGCACAAATCACTAATCAAAATAGGTACGAAAAGACAAGTAAATAAGGGAAAGTAATGACTCATCATTGAGCGAAAATGGTCTCAAGAGCACTCAAGTTCCAATACTATTTTCACTTGAGCGAGGATATCCTCGCTTGAGTGAAAATCTACTCTCACATGAGCGAAAATCTTCTCTCTTATGCGAAAACAAACTCGAAAGCAGGTCTAAATTTACACTAAGCTCGCTTGAGCGAGAATCTTCTCACTTAAGTGAAATATGTAGAAATAAGTTTTACAAAAATAGTCAACTACTACATAATACCATCCAAAAAGTCATTCACTCAACTCAATTCCAATTCAAATATTACACTTTCCTATCCTCATTATTATCAAACTGCTATGAAGCTTTACTTAGAAACTCTATCCTTTCTAAACAAAACGTCGATCAAATTTGACAACTTATAGTATTTGTTTACTTTCTAATTATATGATCTAAAAAGAACCTAATTATATTTAATTCATCAAAATTCAGTTTAGATGATACATAACATCACATTTATACTACAAACAATTAACAATAACTACATCAGTCACACTCCAACTCTATCATCCAAGTTCATCCATCATAACTTAGAAATACAAAAATCATTCAACCATTTAAACCATGAACATCACAACACCAATCATACATACGACATCCAATTCACACACATACACACACACACACACACATACGAGCATAAATATTAGAGAGGAATGATTTACCTAAGACTCTAAGGAAGAGGGACAAAAAATGAACTTACTTTGTTCAAGAATCTAATTGCGCACACTTGCTCTCCACGACACCACGAGTCTAGTGGTGTGACCTCTGATCATCAAACTAATGAAGGATGGAAACAACACTCTAGAGAGAAAAGAAAGAGAGAAAGGGAGAAACATATTTTTAAAGAGAGGGCATTTTTGTGAAAGTGAGACTTGACTATTAGCTTTTTCTATAAATACTTGTTTTTAGTTTATTAATAAAATATTCAAGTGCTTCTTTCACTTTTACCACTTTTACTCTATAGACAAATTTGTCAAACTCTAGCCAGTTATCTATCTTATAAAGTCTCTATTTTTACTTCATTTTGAATAGAAAGCTAGCACTGATAAGTACTATCAGCTATTGTGATGTTTCTTGAAGAGGAGAATGACATTTAATATTTCATGGAACACATTTAATACACCTTTATGTCTACGCTCGACATTCGAAGAAGATTGGAGTTATTCTCAATGGTCAAAAAGGAATTCGCTACAACTTCTTCTTCCAAGCTCTATATAAAGCTATTTTTTTTAAGAAGAAGACAAAAGATGTGATCAAGTGGAAAATGCTAAAACACTGTCAAAACCTTTCTATAACCTTAAAATCTTTGTAAACAAACATTGTCATGTTCGTATAGCAAACTAGAAGAGAGTGCATAACACTCTCTAGTGAGCAAACTATTGTGATCACACTTCAATAAAAACTTTGTTTATTTAGGCAGGAGTGACTGTTATATAAAAATACAATGTCTTAGTTAGGAGTGAGTAATGTCCAAAGAATACTCTGTCTTAGTCAAGAGTGGTAGCATTCTAAATAATACTTTGTGTTTAGCCAGGAGTGTTTGTGATCCAAACAATAGTAAGTAGGTTAGCTATAAGTGGTTAAGGTCCAAACAATACTCTGTTTTTAGTTGGGCGTGGTTTCATTTCAAACAATACTTGAGGATTTTAGCCAGGAGTGGCTAAGAGTTAATGAGTTTCAAATAATACTCAGTTTGTAACTTGCAACAATAGTCTACAAATTAAAACTCAACCAGTTGGGTGAGAATTAGATGTAGTTTGCACTATTAGATAAACCAATATAAAAATATGAGTAAATCTTCCTTTCAGTTATCTTTGTTCATTAGTCAAAACAAAAGAAGAGGGAATTGAATTGTGTTTCTGAAAAATTTTATAGATTTTCACAAATATCATCTAATGATACACCATCAGATGATGATTTTATACTTGATAGACAATTTGTCCAAGACCTTCAAAAACTTAGTTTTGAAAAAATCTCCTCCTTAAGTTAACACAGATGAAATAACATCAATTTTAACAATATAAGGAAGGAAGAACTTAGATACCTTTTATACTAGATCATCTGATAACGTAAACTACATCTAATTCCCAATCAATTGATTGAGTTCCATTATGCAAACTAACATTACAAGTTAAAACACGAGTGTTCTTTTGAAATATAGTCACTCCTGATTAATATGTCGAGTATTCTTTCGGAACAGAGTCATTCTTGGATAACCTGTCAAGTATTGTTTAAACACTTAGCTACTCTTAGCAAAAAAACCCAAGTATTCTTTTGGATTGTAGCCACCCTTGGAAAACTGTTGAGTATTCTTTAACAAGAAATCACTCCTAGCTAAGGTTTGTCTAAAGCGTGATCTAAAATATCACTATGGTTGTTCACTAGAAAGGATAATGTCTTTCGGCATATACCAGGTTTAGGTACTCTTATAGTTTGTTAATTAGAAAATCATAGTTTGACACCATTTTTAAAGGTACCCCCATTTGACATCGTGACATGGCAAAAAAAAGAATATTTTAATGAGTTGTGGGACCCATGTAATTATGAAGCTCTTTTCAAATGTATGACAGTTGCGTCCAAGTTGTTTCCTCTATTTTGATAAGTGGTTTGTTGATAAGTACTTTTGAACTTGTCTAACAAATATGAAAACTAGGAACCTCATGTGTTCAAGTTTCCTCATGTCCTTCTGTTTGTGATCCAATAAGGTCAAAGTGGAAGTATTTTCAGGAAATTATGAAACTCTTTTAAAATGTATGACACCCATGTCTAGGTAGTTTCTTCTGTTTTGGTATGTGAATTGTTGAGAAAGATTTTTGAACTCATGTTACAAATATAGAAAGTAGGAACCTCATACGTTAATGTTGCTCTCATTTTGAAAAAATATAGTCCAGGTGGTTTCTTCTGTTTTGATAAGTGGGTTGTTGATAAGTACTTTTGAATTCGTCTAACAGATATGAAAAATAAGTATCTCGTGTGTTCATATTTCCTCTCATCTCAAAAAAATACAATTATAATGCTATGAAAAGTAAAGGCGTTCAAGTGATTTCCTCTATTTTCATATGTGATTTGCTGATAAGTACTTTTGAAACCCAAGTAAAAAAATGAAAAGTAGATATGAATGTAGCACATGTAATTGAATAAAAAAAATTGTCATGTAATAGTGTCAAATGGATGTAATGACATGTAAGGGTGTCAAAATATCATGGTCCTTGTTCTTACAAATTGTTTTAGGACACACAAAAAGTTAACAGTGATTTGGCACTTTGAAAATTTATCTCTTTTTCTTGTTCTTTTTCTTAAAGGATGGTTTTAAATAAGGCGTAGAAAAAATTCATTTCAAATCTTGTTCTGGTCATTGAGCAACTTCAACTCATCTAAACATCTTCCTTTCATTTGATCAACTTGGACGTAGAAGACACATTAAATGTGCTCCATGAATGCATTAAATGCTTTTATCATCTTGAAGTAACATCCACATAACTGGTATAACTTACCACTCCTTGATTAGAGTGCCTTTACTCGAAATTGTGTGAAGAGTTGAACTGTACAGTAAAAATAGTCTCTTCTAACATTCACAAAGCACGCGCTAGGGAGTTGTTAAAGTATAATAACTTTAGCTTCTTTTCTAAGATCATTGACGTGACATGTGCTTTTACAGATCATCTTGGTAGATGTAGGAAGCGAATATTTCATGCACCATAGAATAAGCATAAAGAGTTTTTTTTTATAAAGTATAACATTAGCTTAAGTTTATGAGCATGTTGTTTGACCACAACAAGAAAATGAGACTACAACATGTTATATCATATGTTAGAGGAAACACTTGTGTCTTATCATATGATAAGTACTTTTTAAAAGAAATATTTTCGTCTTATAACGAAGTCTAAAAATGTGTTTATACTTTGTTGTTTAACAACTCTTAATCAAAATATGAGTTGTTAGCTTTTCCTCTAATGATTATCTATTATATTATTACACGTGTTTCATCAATTGCTTTTATATAAAAATGCCAAGGGTAGAATTGAGATTTTAAAAATATAATGGAATGCAAGAACCAATTGATTCGTGTGCACAGGAAGCAATTATGCATGTAGTTATATAACAAAAACAAAGGAGTCATATTAGTATAATATGATAAAGAGATTTTTTTTAGTCTTCTATTAAATCATAATTCAAGGATATAAAACATTGTGCTACTTTTTTATATTTTTGAATATTTGTTTAAGAAAATTGAATACATTTAAGACAAAAGAGAAACAAAGCTAACTTGAACTAAAGTGTGTTGATCAATAAGGATTTTTCTTGTTCGCCAATTGACAATATTAACAATGATTATAATAAAATTATCTCAAAGAAGATTAAAATAACTTATATTATTGTCAATGAAGCTAATTGGAAGAAGAGATTATTTGGACTTAACTTCATGAAGCTCACATTATGGATGACCAAAAGATAATGATTTCTGGAATGATTTGAATTCTCAAATCGGTTACAGTGTATTGATCAGATCATCCCACATACCTCTTGTCCATCATTTGTTGTAAAACATGTTAGTTTCTTATCATTGATTTTTGCTTCACCCTCATGTTACTGTTTATGGTCACATCCTTTGCTTTGATAGCCTCCAATATCCTTGACTGTGACTTCTGTAAGATCTTTAGCCTTTATTAACCCTATTGTTTTAAACAAAATAGACCAAAACATGAGATTTTGGACTATCTCAGACTTCGATACATTCTTGAAACTTGAATTTTCTTTTATTGCCCAATACTTTGATAAAAATAACAATGCTTCATACAATATTGTAAGAGAGTGATTTGATGTATTTTAGTTTATTAGTTAGTATTGTTTTTATTAAGGTATAAAACATTGTTTGAACATGTATCTTGCATATTTTATTTCTTTTTAATTTTTATCGAGCAATTATGTTTTCAAGTGTTATATATGTATAGGAACATTTTTGGATATAGTGAGATCATAATCGGTGAATGTTAAGATTGCATGTTATTTGATCACTGATGCACATATCTAGTAACATTTTAAATCTTTATTTTATTTTAGTATGGTTTGAACGTTGTTGAGTTTATAAGCTTTAAATTGCACTTTTTTGTGCTAGGTTAGGTATTCAAAACGAGAGATGACTGATAACTAAGAAATAGTGACAAACATTCTTAAAATCTCTTCTCTATTTGGTATTTATATTTCTTTTCAAGTTTTTTTTTTTTTCTGTTGATTATATTTATATGAACATTTAACCATTATTTTACATCCTTCTGAGAGATGAACCCAATTTTAGATTTATAGGGGTGAGACTTAGGGTTTAAATCAATAAAGTATTTTTATCCTTCAAGAAATCAATGAATAAAGAAAGAACTTACTGGTTTGATTGAACGTAGTTACCGTATATATGATTAGTGTTGCAACCAGCATCACAATGAAACAATAAAATTAATTTAAAAAGACAGAGAAGATATTATCTTAGTTTATTAATAAAAATTATAAAAAAAACACCAACCTTCAAAAGAATAATGATGTTTGAAACTAAAATTGGGTTGGTTGCAAATAGAGAATGTATTAGAATCCAATAATGTTTGCATTAACATAGTTTTTAAATGTAAACCATTAATGTAATTTTTAAACATTTGATTTATTCCTTTAACCATCTCATTTAAACTATTATTAATTATTACTAAAAATTAGTCTTAATCTTAACGTATTTCCATTAACAATAAAAAATCAAAGTCACTTAATTCTTCTTGAAGAAAAATATTTTGTAATGAAAATGTTTATATAAATTTGATTAAAATTAACCTTATTTTTAAGTTTACATATGGAAAATATTTGTGAAGTAGTTAATACTTTTAAATGTTTTATAAAGATAATTGTTTTAATGAGAATTTTTATATTAAAAAAAATAATTATCAATTAAATTCCAAATCTTAAGATAATAATTAATAATTTTCAAAAATTTTATGCGGATGAAATTTTAATTACCAAACAAATCCAAGACTCAACGCAATAATCAATAGTTTTTCAAATTATTATATGGATGAAAAATTTTAATTATCAAAAAATTTGAGGCTAATAACAATAACTTTCAAAATTATTATATAAATAAAATTTTAATTGTTAAATAAGTCTCATACTATCAATAATTTTTAAAATTATTATATCAATAAATATTTTAATTATTAAACAAATCCTACACTCAACACAATTAATAATTTTTAAATTGTATAAATATAAATTTTAATTATCAAATAATTTTAATTTTAAGATTGAACATGATAATTGATAATTTTAAAAATTAATAAAATATTAAATTTTAATTTTTTATAATATATAAACCTCAATATACATATTAAAAAAAATAAGATATTAAACACATACGTTAAATTCACATTTAAATAGTATATGAAAAAAAAAAAGTTAAATAAGACAAAAATCCATCCTAATTATAGGCTTAATATCACTTTTGTTCTAATATAAGTTATGAAAAAAATTAACGGCAGTTACTTCCTGCACTATATAAATATAAAGTATTACCTTCACTATATAATTTTTTAAGATATTAAAATTGTCTTTTAGATATTATTTTGAAGCGAGGGTGCAGTATAAGTCATTAGAGATAACTATTGTAGAGGTTGAAAGTGGTTCATGTAACGATGAGTAAGGTGTTCTAAGATAGAATGAAGAAAAAAAAAAGAATAAGAAAGAAGAAAAATAAAGAAAAGAATAAAAGTATGCTTTTTATAATAAATAATATTGGTAGTGTATAAGACTTAACACAACCTAATAAACACGAAACACTGTCAGTTACGATGAGTGGAAGAGCTTCCAAACACCATCGAGACAAGCATAAGAGTGTTGGGGCGGAGCACTGTCGGGATAAATGAAGGAACATTGGAGCACTATCGGGACAAATGAAGGAACGTTAAAGCACTGTCAGGATGAATGGACGAGGGAAGGAGAACCATCAGGAGTGTTTAACCCTTTAATAATTGCATAAAATATTTTTCGTAATGGGTTGAGTTGAGAATCCACATTTTGAAAGGGTGAACCACTAGAGATAGACACAATGTTGCAAGTAAGAAGGCAGGATGTGAGAGAGAATGTAATAAGAAAGAACTTTAATAACAGAGAACACTACAACAGAAAATTTTGAGACGACAAAGCGAAACTTAGAGAAGAAACTCCACTTTGTAATTATTAAAACTTGAAAAATTTGAGATGACAAAGCGAAACTTAGAAAAGAAACTTTACTTCGTAATTATTAAAACTCGAAGGTATTTTGGATATTTCATCTTCGGGAAGCAATTGTCAAAATTACTTTGTTCCTCTAGTTTTTATTTTGTTTAATGGAGTCTCAAATTTGTTTAAAATTACTCAATTTAGTCATTTTGTTAACATTGTTAGTCTTATTAACGAATGAAAAACACATGTTACGTATGCATCATTTTAATCTGATATGAAAAATGTGTGACCTTTGTAAGCCTTTTTTGAGGTGGAAATTTTTTTCCTCAACAATTAAGGATAGAATGAATTTAGAGTTTTTGTTGGAGTATTTGCGACTAATTTTTATTGTAATGCATTTAGGCTCGTGTGTGGTGTTTGATTCGTGTAGTGCGATGTTTTTGTAATGATTTCCCAAGTTATTTTGCAGAGGCTAAATCTTTGTGGTTGCTAATGTTTGTTTTAGGACTTTTTGGTGGTATTAAAATCTGTTTTTGTTTAAGGTTTTGGTTGTTTGTATGCAGTTAATTAGAATTAGAGTTAATTTTTTATTTAATTTAGTACCATGTTATAGCAATCTTATATAAGCATTTAGAGTTTTTGAGAAATATTTTTATACATTTCATATTATAGCAATCTTATATAAGTATTTAGAGTTTTTGAGAAATATTTTTATACATTTTTATGTAGGTATAGTAAACTTTTAAACCAATATTCGTTTTGAATGAATACATATCATAGGTCATTCACATTGAGGATATTATTTATATATTTGAGTTTTACTTTAAGCCTTTCTTAAGTAAGAGAATGTTATGAATATTTAAGAATAAAAAGAATCACTTGATCAATTTCACAAATCCTTTAATATTATTATTATATAGTTGTAAAATGATAAAAATTAGTGTCCAGATTAACGAGCAGTGGAACAAATCCTTCAATCCATCAAAAGAAAAGAAAAACAAAATCAAAATAAGAGAAGAAGATAATTTAAACTACTACATAAAAAGAATAAATCTTAGTCCATGTCCAACTCTATCTCAAAAATAAACATTAAAAACATTCTAAAAGAAATAATCAAATTAAATTATTTTAAACAAATCTAGAATCACATTAAACAAAATAAAGATTGAAAAACTAAATTATCTTTTAATCAAAATCAAAATTAAATAAGAAATGTATAATATTAGAATTTAGGATTTAAAGTTTAGAAATAATATAAGAAAATTATTATCACTTTAATAAAATTAACATTATTAAAGTCAACTACATTTTTATTAATATATATTCTTTTAAGAAAGGTAGTTGTTTCTGCTAAACATATTATAGCAGTAAACATTTAATACGTCATAAATATCTTCCGTTATGTATAGACATGTTAGACGCAACACTAGTACACAATTTTGTAAAGAGTTGGTCATATTCACATATTTGGCTTTATAAAAATATTGATTTTGGAAACCACCAGCTGTAAAATCCATAATAAAAATCAATGGGTATAAAGAAGTTTCCATCGTCATGGTCATAATAAAGTCACATTGCCAGAGACATTAATGACGCTGCAATAATGGTTTTGTAATTTCTCAGCGCAATTAATGAAACAAAACTTACCATTAACAGTGATATCCATAAAAGTATGCAAGATGTGTTTGGATTCCCCACGAATGCTGTATACTATAAATAAAAATAATTTACAGTAAAAATAATTTTTATTTATTATATTACTCACTGTCAGGTTATTTATAAGTATTTAATCTTATATTTAATATATATATATATATATTAGAAAATATATTAAAAATTTTATATCAATTAAAAATATGATCAGTCTAAAATATAAATAGAGATAATTTACATCTTATAAATTAATTTTGTAAAAGTATTTAGTTTCAAGATTATCAAGGAAACTAAAATTCTAAGAAGAATAGACTAAAAAGAAAAATTCAGTTTAGTTCTTTTAACTTTTAAAATATTCAACATGACGATGGTTCATCATTATTTCTCGTAATTGTACTTCTGCTATTATTCCTCCAACTGTTTTCTTTCTTTTCGCATCCTCCTTTTTTTTTTTTTTTTTTTTTCTCTCTCCTCCCTATCTCCCCTCATTGGATGCTTTTAAACTTTAAACTTTTTGTACACCTTTTTACGATGGATTGGGCCTTGAGTGGCCATGTAGAAACACCAATGGGATCACATGAGTATAATATGATAAAGAGATTTTTTTAGTCTTCTATTAAATCATAATTGAATTTAAAAAAATTAATTGTTTTACTTTTTTATATTTTTAAATATTTATTTCAAAAATTTGGATATATTTAAGGCAAAATAATCTTTTATTTTTAATTTTCATATTTTTGTAAAACTAAATACTAAACATTTATTTTTCAAATAAAAGGATATTTCCTATTTTTTTTCATCTCTTTTGTATTAGTTTTTAGTATGTTTTACTTTTTCAAATTGATTTTACTTTATTTTTTTCAATATTTTTAAGTAGCAGAATAAAATCAGATATTAACAATTAGGGATTAATTCAATTATATATATATATATATATATATATATATATATATATATAAGGGAACATGGATTACCTTAGGTTAATTTACCTTTAAAGAAAATCAAAAGAACATACAGAAAATGAATTTAAGTTCAATCTTAGTATCAATAGGTTGACTTGAATTATCTATGCTTCAATGTGTTCATATGAAATATTAAACTCACTGAATTGTTTAATAATTTGAAGATAATGACATTTTTCGTGTTGGTTATAATGAATATTTACTTAATTTGATCAAGTATGAGTTTAATGTGGTGCAAGTTAGGAAGGTATATAAGATTTGATAACTACTTATTCAATGTCTTTAGTGACAATAAGATTTATTTTCTATCTTATTATAATGAGTATTGTTCCAGCAAATAAAGACCAATATTAATGTTTAGTCAGGACATTACTTATCCCTAATCGTTTTAATGTTTCCTCTTTTAATCTATTCGACCACCCATTGTTGTTTTAAATTATTATTTTTTTTAGAATTTAGTCTAAATTCATTTATAATCATCAAAGAAAACATTTAAATTTATTTATTGAAGTTGATAAAACTTATTAGCATCATTAAATTCTCACTTAATGAGTTAAATGTGATCTATTATTTATGGACAGTTGCTTCCTCCACCGTACAAGTTATTTCCCACACTTAACAAATTATTAATTTTTCAATAATATCCATATTATTTTTATTTTTAGATTTATTTATTAAACAATTTTTTTTCTCTTTCAGACACACGGTCAATTCACGCACTAGATAAGTGTAATTAAATTAAAAAAGCAATGACTCCTAGCTAAGGTCTGTCTAAAACGTGATTTAAAAGACCACTAAGTTTATAAACATTAGTGAGGGTAGTGTTAGGCACTCTTCTAGTTTGCAAATAAATGCTAAATTGTTCTTACAAAGGTTTTTAGGACACAAAATTTTTAACAATGATTTGGCACTTTGCAAACTATATCTTTAATCCTTGTTCTTTTTTTTAAAGGATTGGTTTTAAATAAGGCCTAGAAAAAAGGAGTCATTTCAAATTCTTTTCTAGTGGTTGAGCAATATCTGAATATTAAATGTGCTCCATGAATGCATTAAATGTTTTTATCCTCTTAAAGCAACATTTACATATCTTATATAACTTATGGGTCCTTGGTTAAAGTGTCTTTACTCCAAATTGTATGAAGAGTTGAATTATACAATTAAAATAGTCTCTTCTAAAGTTGACAAAATACACACTAGGGACTTATTAAAGTATAACAACTTTAGCTCATTTTCTAAGATTGCATAATGTGTTTACATATAATCTTGGTAGACGTAGGAAGCGAACATTTCATGCATCATAGAATAAACATAAAGAGATTTTTCATGAAGTATAACATTAACTTAAGTTTATAAACATATTGTGTAACCATAATAAGAAAAAAAGACTACAAAATATTATATTATATGTTAGACGAAACATTTGAGTCTTACATAATTTATTTTAAAAAAAGACTTTAATCTTATACACAAAGTCTAATAATATTTTTTACTTTGTTGTTTAACAACTCTTAATCAAAATATGAGTTGTTTGATTTTTCCTTAATAATTACTATTATTACACCTATTACAGCAGTATAAAAATGTCAAGGGTGAAATAGGAATTTCAAAATTTAATGGAGTGTAAGAAGCATGAAAAATTAGAATTACGTATTAAAAAATGTTTTATGAATTAGTTGATATTTAAAAATGTTTTATGAAGATAATTGTTTTAATGATAATGTTTATATTAAAAATTTTAATTATCAACTAAATTCCAATCTTAAGATAATAATTAATAATTTTTAAAAGTTTTATGTGGATGAAATTTAATTACCAAATAAATCTAAGACTCAACGTAATAATCAATAATTTTTCATATTATTATATGGATAAAAAATTTTAATTATCAAAAAGTATGAGACTCAACATAATTACTTGAATAACAATAACTTTCAAAATTATTATATAAATGAAATTTTAATTATTAAATAAGTCTCGTACTATCAATTATTTTTAAAATTATTATATGAATAAATATTTTAATTATTAAACAAATCCTAAACTCAACATAATTAATAATTTTCAAAAATTATTGTATTAATATAAATTTTAATTATCAAATAATTTTAATTTTAAGACTGAACATGATATTTGATAATTTTTAAAATTAATAAAATATTAAATTTTATTTTTTTATAATATATAAACTTCAATATAAATATTGAAAAATAAAGATATTAAAGTAAACACATACATTAAATTCACATTTAAATAGTGCGTGAAAATAAAAGCTAAATAAGATAAAATCATCCTTATCAAAGTTTAGGTTTAATATCACTTTTGTCGGTTACTTCCTACACTATACAAAGTATTAACGTCACTATATAAATTTTTAAAATATTAAAATTATCCTTTATATATTATTTTGAAACGAGAGTGCAGTACAAATCATTAGAGAAACTTCTTGAAGTGATTGAAGGTGGTTTGTGCAGCGGTAGTGAGGCTGTAAAAAAAAATGAAGAAAAAAGAAGAATAGACAATATTAATAGTATTTAAGACTTAAAACAACTTATTAAACAATGAAGCACCATCACGATTGTCGCAACTGAGGTTATGACGGGGATGGCGAACAAAATAAGATATTTTTTAAAATAGTGGAGTCATCACCATAATTTATTAAAGGAAAATTATGGAAAATCGAAAACAAAATAAGGCAAGTTCACAAAACCGAATTTAGAACCCGGGAGTCGGTTACGTATGGGGAAGGTATTAGCACCTCACAACGCCCGCCCTAGGGCGGTACCTTTAATTAAAAGAGTAAAAGAGTGTGATTTTTCGAAATATTTATTTTTCCCAAAAATGAAATAAAAATGCAAACAATAACAAACAAAGATATTTTTTAAAAAAGGGAGCCCGACAAGGATTTGACCTCACTCTTACGTATCTCTATTGAGGATAGAGAATCAGGGTTACTTAGTTCTTTGTTGATAAGATTGTTGGTTGGTTTGATATTTTTTGAAACTTTTGAAAGTTTGTGTTTGAAAATAGGGTAAGTGAATGACGTCAGTGCCACGTTTAAAGCCTAGGCTTTGGATAACAGTGTTAGGTTTAAAGCCTGGGCTTTGGATAACAGTGCTAGGTTTAAAACCTGAGCTTTGAGTAGCAATGCCAGGTTTAAAACCTGGGCTTTGAGTAACAGTGTCAAGTTTAAAGCCTGGGCTTTGAGTAATAGTGCAGGTTTTAAGCCTGAGCTTTGGGAAACAGTGCCAGGTTTAAAGCCCGGGCTTTGGAAAACAGTGCCAGGTTTAAAGCCCGGGCTTTGGGAAACAATACCAGGTTTAAAGCCTGAGCTTTGGGAAATAGTGTCAGGTTTAAAGCTTGGGCTTTGAGAAACAATGTCAGGTTTAAAGCGTGGGCTTTGAGAAACGGTGCCAGATTTAAAGCCTGGGCTTTGAGAAACGGTGTCAGGTTTAAAGCCTGGGCTTTGAGAAATGGTGTCAGGTTTAAAGCCTGGGCTTTGAGAAATGGTGCCAAATTCGATGTTGAAAAATAACATGCAACAGTTATATGCAACATAGAATTAACACTTTAGCTTTAGCGGGATCATGTATGCAAAAATGGAACGTGACTGAATGAATTCGTGATAATGCAAAGCTCAAATATGTAAGTTTTAAATGGTGCATGGTGACTTTTTTGAGTATTTGTGGGAACAGTTTTGGAATTCAGAAAAGTGTGGGTGCAGATCCTAATTAATGGAGGTGCAGGAAGTAACCCCACCAAACTCAACTTGAGTTAAGGACATTTTGGTAATTGAGAGGAGTATGGGTGCAGAACTTAATTAATGGGAGTGTAGGAATTAATCCCACTAATCAGAAACTCAACTTGGATTAAGGGCATTTTGGTAATTGAGAGGTGTATGGGTGCAGAACTTAATTAATGGGGGTGCAGGAAGTAACCCCACCAATCAGAAACTCTACTTGGGTTAAGGGCATTTGGTAATTGAGAGTAGTATGGGTGCAGAACTTAATTAATGCAGGTGCAGGAAGTAACCCCACCAATCAGAAACTCAACTTGTGCTTAGGGGCAGTTTAGGGATTGTGGAGAGTGTGGCTGTTGGTGGCGCCGAAAAAATGACGGTGTTCGTTTTAGGGCTGTTTTGGAGTGGTTTGGGGAGTACAAAATACAGAGAATAATGTATGGAAGATGGAATATGGAATTTTTTATTATTTAAGAAATAAGAAAAAAAAAAAACAAAATATGCCATAAAGAACAATCTTCCCTTCTTCTTTACTTTCTCTCTTTTTTCCTCTTTTTCTTAGTTCAGAGCAGTTTTAAGATTGACTGATTCTTTTTTTTTATTATTATTAAAATTTTTTTATGTAGTGGAGAAAGTGCGTTGTTATCTGTTTAAAAGTTGTTATTTTATATATTTTTTCAAATAATACGTGGAGTTAAGGGAGAGAAAATTTAAAGAAGTTTGACTTATTTTTTTATTATTTTTATTATCTTAAACATGCAAGAAACAGTTTGAAAATAATTTTATTTTTTTGTTATTTTTTATTATTTTATATTTTTCCTTATATTTTAGGTTTTGTTGTTTCAATTTATATTTATATTTTTTGTTATTTTCGTTTTTTATTATTAATTATTTTTTTAAATCACCACCTTTTCTCTTTTTTTTTAAGTTTTTTTAATAGAAAAATTCAAAAAAAATTATTTATTATTTTTTAAGAAAATTTAAATTAATAAATATATATTCTGTTATTATTTATTTTTTTTAATTTTTCCTTTTTTTATTTTATTATTATATTTTAATTTGAAAGATTACCAAGACAAAATCGGATATTGACAAAGATGAGTGAAGGAGTTCCGGAGCACCATCGGAATAAGTGGAGGAGTATTGGAGCACCGTCGAGACAAATAGAGGAACGTTGGAGCACCGGGACAAATGAAGGAATGCTAGAGCACTGTCAAAATGAGTGGAGGAGAACCATTGGGACGTTTAACCCTTCAATAGTTACAGAAAACACTTTCTATAGTAGATTGATTTGCGAAATTCACATTTTGGAAGGGTGAACGACTAGAGAGAATGCACCAATGAAGAGTTTTAGTGATAAAAAACATTGCAACATAAAAAGTAAGGATGACAGATAAGAAACACGGAAAAAAAGACTCTACTTTATCATTATTAAGATTTGAGGGTATTTTAGATATTTTATCTATAAAGTGCAGGTCACAATTCTGTATAGTGCAAGAAACAACTGTCAAAATTAATTTAGTCCTATAATTTTTATTTTGTTTAATGTTATCCCAAATTTGTTTAAAATAACTCAGTTTAGTCATTTTTGTTAACAATGTTAGTCTAACTAACGAATGAGAGAGACATGGTACGTATGCGGTATTTTAAGCTGACGTAAAAAATGTGTGACCTTTGTAGGTATTTTTTGAGGTGGAGTTTTTTTTTCTTGAACATTGAGGATAGAACGAATTTAGCGTTTTTGTTGGAAGATTTGTCAGACTTGGAGAGTATTTTTTGCATTGTAGCGATGACATTTGGGCTCATGGTGTTGTGGATTACTGTAGTGTGGTGCTTATGGTGTTATGGATTAGTGTAGTGTGGTGCTTTTGTATTGACTTCCTAAGATGATTTGCACCGGCTAAATCTTTTATTGTGGTTGTTAACGTTTGTTTTAGAACTTTGTGGTGGGATTAAAATATATTTTTCTAAGATTTTGGTTGTTTGTAGTCAGTTAATTAGAATTTAAGTTAATTTTTTATTCAATTTGGCCCAATGCGTGTAGCAATCTTTGTATTATGAGTTATATGCCAATGTAAATTTTATATAACCATTTAGAATTTTTAAGAAATATTTTTAGACATTTTTATGTAGATATGATAAACTTTTAAAGCAATATCTGTTTTGAATGAATACATATCATAGGTCATTCGTTTGAGGATATTATTTATATATTTGAGTTCTAACTTAACAAATGTATTACTTTAAGTTTTTTTTTTTTAATTAAGAGAATGTTATGAATATTTTAGTAAAAAAGGACTACTTGATCAATCTTACAAATTTCTTAATATTATTACTATGACTTGTGTATACATCTTCAATACATTGGTTTTATAACTTCTATTCATTACAGTTACAAAATGATAAAGACTAGTGAACAGTAAAGCAAATGCCTCAACTATTAAAAAAAAAGAGAAAAAAAAAAAAAAAAAAAAAAAAAAAACAAAGCCGGAATAAGAGAAGAAGATCATTTAAACAACTACATAAAGAAAATCTTAATCTACAATTTTATGAGTGTATAATTATTTCAAATATAATTATATATGTCCAACTCTATTTGTTAAGTAAATGTTAAAAACAAACTAAAAGAAGGAATCAAATTAAATTATTTTAAACAAATCTAGAATTACATTAAACAAAATAAATATTGAAGAACTAAATTACCTTTTAATAACTTGTACTGAAATCAAAATTAAAATTAAACCAAAGATTTATAATATGAGCATCTAGGATTTAAGGCTTAGAAATAATATAAGAAAATTTATTGTCACTCTACAAAATAATAAAATTAACATTATTTCATTGTTAGAAAGTCCACTACATTTTTATTAATATATATTCTTTTAAGAAAGGTAGTTGTTTCTGCTAAACATATTATTGCAGTAAACATTTAATACGTCACAAATATCTTCCCTTATGTATTGGCATGTTAGATGCAACACTAGTACAATACGCTGCCATCAATTTTGTAAAGAGTTGGTAGAACTTTTAGCATATTCACATATTTGGCTTTATAAAAATATTGATTTTGGAAACCACAGCTGTAAAATCCACAATAAAAATCAATGGGTATAAAGAAGTTCCCATCGTCATGGTCATAATAAATAGTCATAATAAAGTCACATTGCCAGACACATTAATGACGCTGCAATAATGGTTTTATAATTTCTCAGTTCAATTAATGAAACAAAACTTACCATTAACAGTGATATACATAAAAGTAGGCAATCTGTGTTTGGATTCTCCATGAATGCTGTATACTATAAATAAAACTAATTTACAGTAAAAACAATTTTTATCTATAAATTAGTATTATAAAGATAAATTAAATATAAATTCACTTCACTGTATAATATTATATCTTATTTTAGTGAATTTTTTTTATTTATAAATATTTAATCTTATATTTAATATATATATATATATATATATTAGAAGATATATTAAAAATTTTATATCAATTAAAAATATGATCACTCTATAATATAAATAGAGATAATTTACATCTTATAAGCTAATTTTGTAAAAATATTTAGTTTTAAGATCACTCATACGTACAATGAATCAATGAAACTAAAATTCTAAGAAGAATAAACTAAAAAAAAATCCAGTTTAGTTATTTTAACTTTTAAAATATTGAACAAGGCAATGGTTCATCACTATTTCTCTTAATTGTACTTCTGCTATTATTCCTCCAACTGTTTACTTTCTTTTCGCATTCTCCTTTTTCTTTCTCTCCTTTCCCTATCTTTGGTGTTTCTCCTCCCCTCAACGGATGCTGTTCTACTTTAAACTTTTTGTACCCCTCTTTATATGGATTGGGCCTTGAGTGGCATGTAAACACCAATAGAAAAACATGAGTATGATATGATCAAGAAATTTTTTAGTCTTCTATTAATTGAATTTAGAAAAACATTAATTTTTTTTATTTTTTTATATTTTAAATAGTTGTTTCAAAAAATTGAATATATTCAAGGCAAAATAATCTTTTATTTTTAATTCTCATATTTCTGTAAAACTAAATACTGAACATTTATTTTTCAAATAAAAGGACATTTTCCTATTTTTTTTCATCTCTTCTATTATTTTTAGTATGTTTTATTTTTTCAAGTTGATTTTACTTTATTTTTTTTCAATATTTTTAATTACCAGAATAAAATCAGATATTAACAATTAGGGATCAATTCAATTATATACACAACTAAGGGAACTTAGGTTAATTTACCTATAAAGAAAATCAAAAAGACTATACAGACAATGAATAGGTTGACTTGAATTACATATGCTTCAATGTGTTCATATGAAATGTTAGAGTCATTGAATCGTTCAATGATATGAGGATAATGACATTCTTAGTGTTCATCATAATGAATATTTGCTTAATTTGATTAAGTGTGGATTTAATGTGGTGCAAGTTGGGTAGCTATATAAGATTTGATAACTTCTTCTTATTCAATAATGTCTTTAGTGACAACAAGACTTATCTTTTTGCTTATTATAATGAGTATTGTTCCAAAAAGACGAGACCAGTATTAATTTTTGGTCAGAACATTACTTGTTCTTCATCATTTTTCTCTCTTAATCTATTTCATCTATTCCACCGCCTTCTCTCGTTTTATGTCACTTATCTTCGTCCCATCCTAAAATTCAGTGTAGATTCCTTTGTAAATCATTAAAGAATGCATTTAAATTTATTTGTTGAAGATGATAAAACTTCTCAAAGTCATTAAATTCTCACTTAATTACTTATATTTAAAGCGTTATCTGTGTCTTAACCTTGAATTCAAGAATAGGGTAACCTCAAAGTAGTAACCCATACTAATCTTTACTACCAATTATGAGAGTGGCAAAAGGCTAAAAGTTTAATCAGCTAGAGTTACTTTCTCGTTAGGTACCTAATACGAATATTACTTTCTCGTTAGGTATCTAATATGAATATTCAATCATAGAAAGAAGTCCTTATATAGAACAGGTCAAGTATAATTATAGGTTTGTTTGTCGAGCTTCAACAATTAGTTGAGGATTAATATGACGTTGTTAGGGATAAGCATGGTAAAAAATGAGTAGAATCTCAATTGGGCTATGGCAGAGTTGCATATCTTTTTATGATGTATTGTTAACTAATACTTTTTTCTGTACTTGTAAAGTTACAAAGGTGCTTTAATATTAATCAATTTCTTTTTTTTTTTTTTTTTTTTTTTTTTTTGATATTTTTTTTTTTTTTTTTTTTTTTTTTTTTTTTGTTTTTTTTTTTTTTTTTTTTTTTT
>Ga0209489_104767_pt1 | contig 24587 bp, 7 predicted proteins | sample SiratrowhiteBW_FD_187527 | JGI IMG/M metagenome (GOLD analysis project Ga0209489, IMG submission 187527) | Root nodule microbial communities of legume samples collected from California, USA - Siratro white BW (SPAdes) (version 2) | ecosystem: Host-associated > Plants > Roots > Nodule | place: USA...
ATATTCTTTAATATAGTATTCACTTCTAACTCTATTTACAACCTAAAGATGTTAATAATAAAAATATCACATTAAATAATTTATACTAAACTCATATTAATATATTAACATACATATACAAAGAATACTCTGTTAAAACTAGATAACTTTTCAAATGTATAAATAAATAGATATTTATTTAAAAATAACTAAGAAAAAATATTATGTTTTAAGAATAAGTTTAAAAATATTTTGGTATGAGAACCGTATTTGTATTTTCAAGTTTTTTGCATAATTATATCTATATTTTTTATTAATTTTATTTAAACAAAAATAAAGTCATACAATTTTTTTTTTAAGATTATTTCTCTCAAACAATAACTTGGTCTTTCAAGTAAACATATAGAGAAAATAAAGTTTTTTATTCGTTTAAAAGAAAAAAAAACTTTACTCGATTTAAAAAAAAAAAAAAATCTCACTCAATTGACTTTTTGGTGTAATAAAATTGATATGTTTTAGAGTTGAGAAATATTATGCATATGTACATATAAATAAATGAAAAAGTTAAATTATGCTATAATTAATGATGTAATTTATATAGTTTATGATTAATTGTATGATTGATGGTTAAATATTTATATTATATTTGGTATTATGATGTAGTATGCAAGATGTATACATCATTGAGGTATATTGTAATTATGAAATGTATGATTAAATTTATATGAAATGTATGATATACGTGATATTGTATGATATGTGTAAATATTTATATGATATTATGTATTGTTGTGATTTTATGTGTCTCACTTAAACATAAAACATTAAACATAAAATATTGTGGAGTCTCACTTTACTTCTGACAATACACTAATATGTTTAAATAATATGCACATAATTTAAGTCATCATATTTGTTTGAATATTTATACGCTTATTTTATATTACAAAAAATGTCAATTGCTTGTGTCTATCAAATATATTTGTTCAAACATAAGCCACATAAAGTGATATATTGGATAAAGAGCTAAAATTACTTTCATCAATAACAACTTGACACACAAGCGTTATTCAACACTGATCCAACTATTTACTCAGTAAAATGTGAGCTTTTAGGGTTAGAATTACTCTTAGTTTTTCAATTAGGATGCTTATGTAACTCATTTTTCAATTTTGAATTAATAATAAAATGCTAACCAATTTTTGTCTCTTCAACATGTTCAAGAACTCTCAAAATAGTAGTCACCTTTCTAAACAAAACTCTTGCTTACTCCTAAGTATTTTGGCATAACCTCACACATAATTCACTTCCGAATCCATCTCAAATGTTCAATCAACAATTATTTTGTTGCATGTATATCAAATCACGTCCACTACATCAAACATCCAAGAAGAAGCAAATTGACGGATGTAATGGAGCTAGGATTGCATCAACTCTTAAATGTTGTAATTGACGAAAGGTGTAATCACTCCATTAAGAGAGAAGAGCTTGTTGACGTTGCAATATTCTGAAATGACAACGATGTTATGTCATGTTTGATGTTGTTTATACATGTTGTATGTTTTTATACAGTTTTTTGTTGATGATATGACATATAAAAGGTGAGATTAATAATATATATATATATATATATATATATATATATATATATATATATATATATATATATATATATATATTATAGATATATAATTAACATTGTGATGGATACATGACATATGTCTTTTTTATGTGGCCATTTATGGGTGGTGCATCCTAGATGAATCGCTTGAATATATGTATATGTTTATCTATATGCATTAAATATATACGTATACAATGTTTAAACCTTATATCAATGGCCTTGATCAAGTGGTTTGCATTACTTTGATGGTTGATGTAGGTACACTCTAGATGATATCGTGCTTTAAATTTACATTTATGAAGGTATCTCGGATTTAGTGTTGTCTAGCCACATAGACATGATTTTAGGTGGTGAAAATTTGAAAGAAACTTATGTCTGACTTAATAGCATATGATTTGTGTCACCATAATATTTAGAACATAAGTCGTACAAGGTATGATGAGTTTGGAATATGTTGGATGTTAATTCTTAGTAAGATTTGTTTATCATTTTTAAAGTGTTTCAAAAAAATGACTGTTTCAAAAAATAACTTATATTCAGTCTAATATAATATGTGACTAATTGTGAATTTATTTTATTATATATGTTATTTTAATTATGTAATGTCATACATATTATGCATTGTTTTCATTAATTTATCTTTATGCGTTTATTTTATGTTATTATTACCATTGTACAGTAGATAATGATAATATATATTTTTTTTCATAATGTATTTGTATTTTGAAACTTTTATAATCTTCACAATATATACAAGTTTTACACTTTTGATAATATATATTATAATAGTTATAACTTTAGTTATTATTTTTAATATCAAATAATAATTAAAATCATAAGATTTACAAATTTAATTTAAACCAATCAAAATTAGGAAGAAGATTGAAAATATCCCAAGAGAATGTATGTATGAAGTGACTTCCAAGATGAAGAACAGGCTCAGAAGTTAAAAGTTAACACTTTACATTGCAACCACAGACAACTGCCATGTTACGCGTCCGTATGAGCATTGATGCGGCGGAGGGTTTAGGTCCCACAAAACTCGAGCGATGGAGAAAACGACGTCGTGATTGGGTCCCACGTGTCACGTCTTGCTCGCCTGGATCGTCGGCGCTCGTCACATCTTTCCTTTTCCTCACAGTTTCATTCAATAGCTATTGTTTTTCTAATAAATTATAAAAAAAAATTACAACATGGAAACAAATAATCTTTATAATCATTTTAATTTTTATATATCATTTTACTATTTTCAATTCTTTATAAAAAGTCTTGTGTGTATGTCAGCTTTGAATTTATTGAAGTGGTGTAGTCTTCACTGCATAGAGTAAGATAAATATTTTGTTGTGTTTGGATTTTAGAAGTTGATAAAACAATTAAGCTTTAGGGACATAAAAAAAAAAAAAAAAAAACAGTTTTCCTAATTTCGAACACAGTTTTTTATATATCCATTCGGTTAGAAACTGATCATGTTTACGATAATTGATTGCCACCCGTTTAATATATTTTGTGCATACCAAAATTAAATACTGAATTTTTTGTTTCATAAACACAAAATGTTCAATCACTGTGACAACATGTCACTTAAAAAATGGTAATTTAAATTGTTTTAGCACATTGTTATTTTGGAAGAATGGCTTATATTTGGACTAATTCCATAAAAAAAAAAAAAATCATTTGAATGGATGTTTAATAGGTTACATTAGTCACTTATCTATCTATATTCATTTTAAGCACATTATTAACTAGAATATAATATAAAAATTAGGAAGTAACAATAGTTTAACTTTTTAAAAATATAGTAATCTTGTTTTATTTTTCTTAATAGCGTAAAGTAAAAGTTATGTAAGATAAACTTGACTAATCTATAAATAAATTAACGTAGAAAGATATTTTCGTTTTTAGAAACATTACCATATCATAGAAAACACATAATTAGATAACCCCAAAAAAAAAATTAATAAGGGAGCTTCCAGAATTAGTTACCATAAAATAAATTTTGTTCCGTGAACCGGTTTTGTTACAATTGGGTTGGTTTCTTTTAACATGTATGCAATAAAAACATGTAATGATAGTTCATCACTCGAAAAATTATAATTATGATTTCTTATGCAGAGACACTTTATTAGGCCGGACACTAACAAGTGTATCATAATTTATAAATTAATATCTTAATTAAAAATGTATCATATAAATGTATTTTAAAAGTTACAAATTTGGATATAATTCTATTTATAAAATATTTATCTTAATTATTTGTTTTAAGTTAATGATTATACATATTTTATTACATGATTTAGCTATATTCATTCTATTCTCGAAATAAAAAATTATATTATTTTTATTTTTTATCTAATATAAAATTTATATTTCATCCTCAATTTGGTAGTGGTCAGTATATTTATACCACTTTTGCAAATATAAATTAAATATTTTGTTTTAAAAAAATAACCACAAAAATATATGATATTAAACAATAATTATATATAATTAAGATTTAATGAGGATAATAATGATAATATTTATTAGTTTTACAAATGTTAAAGAAATAAAATATCTGGATAATTTTAATAACTTTGATAGATATTGAATGAACTCAACCATTGAAAGAGATAATTAAAAATTATGGAGTGAATGAAGAGTCATTGAAATGGAAGTTAAGAAAAAAAAATTAAGAACCAAATAAAAAATAAAAAATATTTTTTTAGTTACTAATAAGTTAAGGGTATATTTAATTTAATTAGATAGAATTTAAAGTTTCCAATGAAATAATCGTTTAAAGAAGATCCTAAAAGAAAATGAGTTTAATAGTGGTATATCAGGCCGAATTGGCTTGACTTGGGTTCAGTTTAACTTGAACTTAATTGGACTAGACTCAACCTGATCTAAATTAGATTAAGATCTTCTTGGTCCTAGTCCAACTTAGTTAAACGTGGGTTAGTCTCTATTCGAGTAAACATAGACCTTTTATGGCTCGAGTAAATATAGATTTGTCCTTATCAACTTGACTTGGCTCCGAACCAACTCAACTCGTCTAGCCCGGGTCGACTAAACTCGATCAGGTTTGGAACGACTCGACTCGACCATGTCTGGTAGACTTGACTCAACCTGGCTTGACCTGGTCTTGATCGGGATAAAACTGACGTTGTCTTTATCGAAGTAAGACTGACTTAAACCTAGCCCAACTTAACTAACATGGATAAGCGTGGACCCGCCCTGAATTGACTAAATGTGGGCTTTCCATGATTATGCTCGACATGGGTCCAAACAGACTTGGCTCAACCTCGGTCTGGTCAACTTGACTTGACCAAGCCCGAGTAGATATAACTCGACATGGCTTTACTTAGTGTTGATCGGGTTAGGCCTAAAATGGTCTTAATGGGGCAAGGATTTACCTAGGCCTGACACAACTTGGCTAAACGTGAGTTGGCCTCGAATAAGATGAACATAGACGTGCCTCAATTCGACTAAATATGGATTTGCCCTACTCGACTAGACCTAGGTTTACATCTTGTCTTGACCTAGCCTATATTGAGTTGGCTTGAATTGGCCCGAGCCAACTCAACTTGACTTGGGTCTAGGTCGACTTAGCTCAACCTAGCCCGACCCATTTGGCTCAACCTAAACTCAAAACGACTCAACTTGACTTGTACTTAAATTAGTTTAACTTTGACTCAAACTGACTCGACTTAACCTTGCATAAGCCTGACCTAGTGTTATCTTACTTGGGTTTGCTCAATCTAACATTCATTACTTAAAAATAATATCGTTTAAGATAAATTGAGAAAAATTTTAAAAATATAAAATGAAAAAAATCTTTTAAGTTGAGAAAAAAAATATATCAATCAATATCTATTATAAAAGATTATCAACATTAACATTTTTTTTATTTTTTAACATTTAGTTAGCATTTAAATATTTTTTTGAATTTGGTAATAATAGTAATACTTTATCCATAAAAAATTAAAATCCATTAAATTTAAAATGAGTTTTTTTATTTAAAGAAAATATTTGAAAAATAAAACAATTTAAAATGAGATTAATTCAAATTGATTATATTTGAATGTCTTATAAGTTATATAATTTCTTTTCCAATCATAAGGTAAAAATAATTTAATAATTTTAAATAAGATAAATATGAATAAATATACACACTTATATTCAATCTAAAATATTGAGTATTGCTGTATTCAATAGGTATTTTATTTTCCAACGAAGAGATATTTAAAATAAAGGTTTATTTGTCATTAAAATATTCTTAATTTATATTTTTCCTGTACAATTATTTTAGTTTATCAATAAAGTATTAAAAGTTTATGATTAATATAAATTTGATATAATTTTTAAGATAAAATTTCAAAAAGATAACATCTCGAGATGCATTATTAAGCACAAATTTAGTAAACGATAGTAATTAAAGTTGGTCACTTTCTCAATATGACGATGGTTAAATTATTAGTTCCAATCATACATGAATAACTAGATTTAAAACAAGTTGAACTAGTTGTATCTCCCCAAGCAACCAGTTCGATTTTGTATACCTAATTGCCCACCAAATGATGTAATTAATAAGGAAAAAAAATGTTTGTTGAGATCGATATCTCAATGGTGTGAATTGTTATGCTTTGATTAGTTAGAGATTTTATTGCTAGGATGATTTTTCTATTTAGTATACCCTATATTAGGTACATAGGTTAATGAACCAGATTACTATATAATATTTTTTATGACTATTATTTTAATGAAGTTTGAACGTAAAATTTTATGTAAACTATTTAAATACCTAAAACGACTTCAAAAGAGTTTATTGATTGTGATAAGGTATAACATGTTCCACTTTATTACATATTTAAAAATACGTTGATATGGCTATTTTAAATAAAGTTTAAAGAATGAAAACAAGCTAAGTATTTTTGCAAACAAAAGAAAACCATTTAAACCTAGTTTCTCAGTCTATTTTTCTTGGTACTTAATATTAAACTGAATTTAGACATTGATTCATGTTTAGAACTTTTCAAATGTTTTTTTTATTATTGAAATTTACATCAAATAATGATTATTTTTAAGCCATTCAAATAAATAAAAGGATAAAGGAACGAAAAATTAAAATATTTTTTTAACTATGATTAAACAATAATAGCAATTTTAATTGGCAGGTTCGGGTGGACTTTAGTCATTAGGAGCATTTGGCTAAAGAATCAGATAACGTAACCGACTTTCTGTATTCTATTTTTTAATTAAAACTTCATCTGATAATAAACATTATTTTTCACGTAAATATCATTTTAGATAATCTATAAAAACTAGAGTCTCTACTCTAACCTTGGTTTGGCTTTTCACGTTTGAAAATAAGTTGGTGCAACATCCCTCTTATTCAATTAACAAACACCATTTACATATATTAAAAGCTATTTTGAATATTTTATGATCAAATTAATTTGGTAAAGTGCGTTGAATTAGAGTTAGAAATGATTTATTTATATTGAATAATAATTGATGAAAATAATGATGAAATTTTGTAGTAGGAAGAACCTTAGGTGGCAACACTTGCCACGTATGAACGAGAGCAAGACAAATTTGCCAACCGGCAATGCCAGCTGTTAGATGTTTTGTTTTAGGTTGACACGTGTTGCGCTCGGAACATTCCACGTGGGCCCACATTCTTATTCCATGTTGACTATCACATACAAAACCTCCTCACGCAATCTAATTTTTATTTTATTTTCAAAAACTAAGTTCATTATATTTTTTAACACGAAATTACATACACATATATATCCATATTATATCAATAATTTATTTGATTCGGATAAATTATTATGATGTAAAATATTTCTTCAAATATCTGATATAAATGTATTAAGAAAAATCATATAATGATTGTTTTAAGCATTGTTGTATGACAAAAGTTCTTGTTATTCATTTCCTTATTTTAAAGGATATAAAAAAACCAATAAATTTGTAATTAATTATTTGAATACTATGACTTTGCTGCGAAGTTCAACCGATAATACTCAATAATGAGCTGTCAAAGAAAAGTTAAATAAAGTGGAAATAATGAAATAAACTTTATTTTATTTATTTAAAAAATTGTAATTTATATCTGAACTTTGAGATATATGTCTTCTATACCAAAAGCACTTTATTAGCGTAATAAATACTTAGTACTCTTTTCGGTGGAAGAAAAAATGAACTTCTAAAGAGAAAGATGATGCAATATTCAAATCTTAAATATAAACTTATTTTCTAATAAATATTCAAATTTTAATTTCTTACTTAAAAGATATTAACTCTTCTATTAGACAAAACTTTGATCTGAATCAACACTTAAAATAAAATAAACAAAGAGCATTCGACTGAATTCTGGGTTAGGAAGAAAGAAAAAAGAAAAATACGTGATGACGCAAATTACGGAGAATTTGAAGAAGTCAAGGTGACTCGTTTTGTGTTATTATTCTTTATCTCTTTCTTTATCTTTTTTATTGTTTTCAAAACCAATATTCAATTATGTTTTACATCACATCTTCGTTTACATGTTTGGGTCAATTTGTCAAATATCCTAACGTGTAAATTTGTTTAATTACAAACTATATAAAATAGATTATCTCATTTCGTATTAAAAGAGGAAAAAATACATTTCATAGAGCACTAATTAAATTCTCTCTTCGTGATCTCCACTCTCAAAAAAATTGTGAGCAAAGGAAAAAAAAAATTTAAATTGCGAATTATATAATTATGTATATCCCACAATTTCCCTTTTGTAACACTTCATTAACTATACGAATTCTTTTTTTTTTTTTTCTGATATCAAATGATACCTTTCTTCCTTTTCTTCCACGTATGAGGTCTTTTCAGGCATTATTTTAAGTTGAATTTTGGAACAAAACATGTGCATATACATGCTTCTATAGCACACAAGCATTTAATTTTACCCTTGACCTTTTCTCTGTATATTCCTTCCAATACAATTATTTTATGTCGAAAAAGTCAAGATTTCGCATGTCCCATGGAACTATAGTTCTTCAAAATCGTAAATGTACCAAAATAAATAAATAACTAAATAATTGACAACTATTAGAGACAAATTATTCAACATTTTCTATTTGTTGCAATTCAAGGCTTATATACTCACTTCACATGTGCTCCCTCATTTGCTTAGGATCTATGTAACCCTTTAAAAGAAAATTCCCAATTCAATCTTTTTTAAAGCTATAATTATATTTTTATTATTTTTATTAAAAAATTTTACAATGAAAACCCTGTGTAAAGATTTAATATTTTTTAATCATGTCAATTTTAATCGGAGACTAAACTGGTGAAAGATTAAATACTGGTTAAATAAAATTCAATCCTAATAGTTTAATCATTTCTACAATTCTTAGCTTTTTAGGGTTTTTTTTTTTTTTTTTTTTTTTTTTTTTTTTTTTTTTTTTTTTTTTTTTTTTTTTTTTTTTTTTTTTTTTTTACCAGTTTCTGCTTTTAACTTTTTTAGTTGTTTCATCCTTCATCTTTTTGTTAAGACTTGTTATGACAATATTAAGAACGACAATATTTATATTAATAATGTGTTATTATAAGTTGTGTCACCAAAATGTGACGTTACAATGACATCACAATCACCACGTGTCGATAAAAGTAATATCGCAATATTAATACCATGTCAATATATTATCTTACATCGTGATGTTATGGAAATTTTAAAAAATATATAGAATTAAACATTTTTTACATAGATAAAAAAATATAAATTGAAAGAAATTAATTGTAATATTTACACGAGCATTCAAATATTTATGGTTTAAATTTAATTTAAAACTACTATAAAGTAAAAACACTTAAATAATAAAAATAAAATCATTCAACCATACAATTATAACTTTGTTGGTCCAAACCTTTACATGCCTACCCAAATTTTATGACTGTTATTATAATTACGCACTTACGTTAGCAATTAGCTATGCATAACGTAATAATTTAAAAACTAGGTTTAGAAAGTATAAAGGGTATAATTTAACAATTTTCCTTTTCTCTTTTATCTTCTTTTTAATAATTTTTAAACTTTTATGTGTGAATAAATTAAAACTGTCTAATTAGATTTTTTATTAGACTAAGTTCAATTTTATTATTTTTTAATTAATTTTATGTCTTAGATACATGTGTGTTGTATGTGAGGTTTAGAGTTTCAGTGATATGATATGATTATTAATTAGTCAAGATTTTTGTGGTATAGATTGGGTCATTTTTGTCCTTTTTAGGAGTTAAAAATTCATTTTAGTACCTAAGTATATAATCAGGCGAGAGAAATTGTGTGTGTGATATCAATAGCTTCAAAGTGTAATTTGTAATATTTATTCAACCACAATAACTTTATCCAACTTAGACTCAAATTTATTTTAATTGAAAAAACATTAAATGACTCATAATTCTATATATTTTAATTTAGTTCTGAATGTGATTTATAATGATATTTATTACTGTTAATACAACTTAGATAAAAGTAATTTGTTTATTCTTAAAGAATAATTATATGTAGAAGTGACTAAAAAAATTTAAGCAACTATAAATACTTTCAAGCACTACTTTCCTACCCTAAATAGTTTATAGCCAAATTATCACTAAAAGTACTCTTATTATAGTTGGAAAGTTTTTTGAATTTTAAGAATTTAAATATTAGAGAAAGGTTCCTTTATACATTCGAGATTATACTATGTCAAGTAATATGACATTTTTAACAAAATAAAACGAAAAAGGAAATTTAAGAACCACTCACCTATATATGAAAAGCTTTTAAATGGATATGTTATTTATTTTGGAGAGTTTTTGATTAACTTACTTTATGTATGATCTTGATCTTCGGTCGGTCTTTCGTTGCTGTTTAACTCTTCATCTTTGTATGTGAAATTTTTGTTCCAAACCGAATAGAGTACTTTTCAATGATATTTTGATGTTAAAGTCACTATTTGGATATCGGAACAAATTACAATAGGGTTTGTATGTGTACCTTTGACTTGACTCTATTCACTTATTTATAATGGTATGACTGACACAACATCAACGTGATTGACTTAGACAGTGTCACTAGCCGTTTTTACAAACTGTTATTGTCAGAGATTTTTTTTTGTAAACTAACATTTTAAAGATAGTCTCAATCCGAAATGAGATGTTATCGGTTTAGAACGATTAAATATCGTTATGAGGGTATAATACAGAATGCATTATGACAAAACTAAAAATAGATATATTTCATAAATGAATTAAAATAACTTAATTTAGATAAAGATGAGAAAAAAAATACATTAATAGGTTGATGAGAAAAACACATTTGTAGTTTTATAGGTATGAAAATAAATATATATATCAATTGAAAGGAAATAGCCACATTCCAAAAAGCTTAATATAAAAACTTAATAAAGTGAACCGAAATAAGGAAAAAGAAAAAAATAGGAGGTGAAAGAACAACAATAATATTAAATATAATTAGGTATATGGAAACAAATATAATGAACATAAGATAGATATTCAACTTGAACAGTTTGCAACAGATTCTTAAGCATTCATATTCCCCAAACATTAAATATTATTTATTACATTTCTTGAAATTTCTAATTTGACGCTTATTACATAAAAGTAATTTTCCAAATCTATAAGTAGTAGTATACCTATTATTGATTTGATTTATCATTTTTAAAAAATATAAAATATTAGTTAACTTTTATATTTTATATTTTTAGACAATTTAAATATGCCCAGAGTAACACCTTTAAAATAACACCAGACTCAACTATTTTTTCATAAAGATAATGATGAGAAAAAGAATAAACAAAATTTATCGGAACCTCTTATAAAATAGCCACATACGAATATAAAACAATTTTAGAATATGAGTTTACAAGTAGGTTGTTTTACACTTAAATAAAAAAAATGTTCTACAATTTCTTTTTACATTAATGTTCTATATTGGATAAAAAAGTATTTCTTAGTTCTATTATATATACACTGAGGAAAAGCATTTGATACTTGCTCGTATATCTCTAAGCTAAACATGTCACATAATTATATTTTAAAACTCTACAAAATTAATCCTAAAAATATATTGGTTTCTCGTGTTAACAAGTGATTACAAAATTAGACATATATAATTGGAGATGTTATTTCTATAATTTTTATTTTATTAAATCTCAATATTGATAAGGGAAAACTATTTTCTTTCGTTGATTAAGTTGGATTCACGCAAAAGATCATAAGTTTTATTTTTTCCAAAAAAAATGGAGTTACTTTGGTGAGTAAGATATTAAACAAATAATATTTTTTTACTAGTTACGTTGTGATGTGACGTTAATGCACCTCTTTCTTAAGGATTATTATTTTTTTTAGTTTTTTCTTTAAAAATTAAAAAGTAAATTGTGACTTGTTTTTGCAATTTTCTGAAGACTAAAAAAATGGAATAAAATAGGAGACCAAAAGTATATGTTTAAGTCAAATAACGTTACAATAACTATTTTCAAAGTCATTATTTGCTTTATTCTTAAAATAAAAGGTTTTGAATTATTCTTTAATAAATAACTCAAATAGTGCATTTGTTAGAGACAAATAGAGAAGTTGAAGATTTCGGATCAGATTAGTTAAGTAACGGCTTCTTCTTATCTAACTTCATGTTCTTATCTACCCATGTACTTTCATATATGATAAATTTGATTTTTAAACTTTAAGAAAAAAATTCAGTCTTTAATTTGAATGTTTTCCATAAATAATCAATTCCTGTTTAAATTCACATGTTTTTAAAATTTTGAAGATTAAATTTATTAATATGAAAAATATAACATTTGAACCATATCTATCACACAATATACGGACTAAAAGGGTATATTTTTTAAAATAATTTATAGAAATATAATACTTTTAGGAATTATTAATACTTTTTAGCTATAATTTTCTTATAATAGAATGTGAGATTTCAAGGAAAAATAATCTTTAACATGACAATGAGAATGTTAGAATATGATTTGATTTCTTCTCAATTATTTAAATCACTTTACTTTATAAAATTACAAGGAACACACACAATTATTAACAATCCCAAATTCCTGAAAGGAATTTTCAATGTTGGGTTGTTGGTAGTGTTTGAAAGATTATTAATTATTGTCATTCATTGAATTAAGAACGTGTTGATGCCTATTATTTGGCGCACCAAAGGTTATAGAAAAATAAAGAAAAAAATAAACTAATTATATGTTATAAACTATAAGCACTTATCTAGTCCAAACCATCTAAACCAATCCCTTTAATCACGTCTTAAAAAAAATTATTTTATTTAACTTCACTTTTTGTCCCCAGTTATGAGTGCCTTGCATGTTAGGCTACACATATTTGTATTGTTCGGCAAAGTCCTGAAAATGAATTTGATGGTCAATGTTGAATCAATCAACCATAGAAATTTTCATACTTTATGTTATATTTTCTTCATTTTTAACCATTAGCCTCACAATAAAAACACCATGGCAAGAAGATACGAACAAGAATAATTTGTATTTGAAGTTAATAATAATATTTATGGAATAAAAATGAATACCAAATTTGGTGGTGGTCCAAAATTTGAAGTGTCCGTGTGGGTGGCATGTGCTAGGGTCTCATCTTATCATAAGGAACATGGTACCCCATCAAGATAAGATACACCCTAAACTCAAAAAGCTCTTATAACCTTGTTTTGTGGCATTGGACTCACTCTTTTCTATCAGAAATGTTAGAAATATTACATGCTGATTTCACATTCCACTCTTCCTTTCAGCATCTATTAAAACTCTTATGCATTGCATTTATCACACGAATCACACTAGTTAATAATTTATTAAAAGTAGATTTTAAATTTACGTCAACTTTATACAATTAGTTTATAAAATTTACAATAATTTATAAAATGAAGTATGTATTTATTTATAAATTATTAAAAAGTTTTATTTTTAATTGATGTGAGATTTTTAATACATTCTCTCATTTGAAATTCTTCAACTCGAATGTAAAGTTTTTATGTAGGGATAGTTTGATAACAATTCCATAACGGATAACCCGATAATTTTATTAAAATAGACTCTAATACATATTAAAAATGAACTTTAAACATAATTCAATCTTACAAAATTTACCTATAAATTAAAATTTACACTCACAATATATATAATTTGAACACTACACATTTAATACATATAATTTGAACACTACACATTTAATGATTAGTATAAAACCATTATTATGATGGTTGAAGAAGAAGTTAAATTAATGCATGAGAGAATGAGAAAGTAGAAGGCAATGATGCTTAGGTTTGCAGAAGAACATGAGAAGCACCAGCTGAATTTTTTATGATCCATCCCTTCTTATCTGATATGAATATTTGAGATAGAATAGAAACGGCTAAGAACTCAAAACTGCTATAGCTTTTCTTAACCTAAGAACTTGTCGGCACGTTACCACAAAAACAAACAACTTTGTATTGTTCAAACTAACCGTGACAATTTAGATTCGTTGCAGACGCGAATTCATGGATACCCCACAAATGCAACATAAGAAATACGTAACCTTTTCATCTGCCAGCTCAGTTCGCATGCCTCATACCAAGTGTCACCTAATATATATATATATATATATATTGAGACACACATTGGAATATAATAACAGTTGTTGTATTTGTCATATTATCTAAGTACAACCTTAATTTTCAGTTGTTTCAGCTATGTTAACTTTTGACCCCAAGATAGTAAAAATCAAACTTTTGTAACAATGAACATAAATATCACAAAAAATCGTTTAAAGATTTCAGCATAGAACTTAAAAATACACGTTTGAATGTTTTGGATGTGGGTTAGTTTTAAGAAAAAAATAATGTGTTTAGAAGCATATATTTGTTTGGGTAATTTTGTGATCTTGAAGTCTCCGACCACTTTTTTATTTGGCTAAGTAATGCTTATGAAAAGGTAACCAAATGATTGGGCATGATTGGGACATTGTTTAATATAGTGGGGGGTTTGGAGTAAGAATGAAAAAGGTATTTATTTAGATAATCACAAAAGGTGGAAGAAAACAAAAAAATGAAGAAGAGAGGCATATGAAGATAATAAACAAGGGAAAACTAAAATTTATGTTAATTAAATTGTTCTACTTAATACTCATATATATCACATAGATTCATTACAAGTACAAAAAACAAATGCCATTTGAAGCACCTGGTCCTTTGATTACCTTCCTCTGGCCCACTGACAACCTGCTAAGAGTTGTAGAGCATTTACAAATAGTCAAAGAAAATGTCCTCAAGAGATTCCTTTCAATTGTTCTCTCTTTTTTTTCTTGTTCTTTTCTTTTCTCTACTGGGATTTTTTAAGAATAATGTTGGTACCAAGAACTTTAAAGGACACTTTGGAATACAAACATGGAACTAGCAAAGATCATCCTGCTATCAAGGATTAGAATTTGTGTTTGGTCCTTTTCCAAGAGTATGGGAAAATGGGTTATCAAACTTTTAACTTAATTCTCTCCCAAATATATTATGATCTCAATTGATCCTTTAACTTGTTTGGGTCATTTAACATGTTTTTAACCTACCAAAGAAACACTAAATTTTCAACACTCTTTGGAGCTACATACAACTTTGAGTTCATTAAGTTACGTTTTTTTTTTCTTTGACCTATCGACTCTAACTGGTTTTAGACCTTGAGTTGTTGTAATTTTAAGGTTCAAGTTTAGAACTCAAACACAAGTTTTACTTTCATTTATAGTCCTCTTTGACTCTTAGAGATCTCAATTCTTTTATCATTTTTCAGCCTTTTTTTTTTTGTTTAGGTTGAATTCTTTATTTTGGGCCCTGAAGATTTTTAACCCATGACGGGTTCTTCCTCTAACTCCGTACATCTCCATAATTTTTAATATTCTAAGTTTAGCCATAAGTAAAAGATAAAAAATAAAAATATCATTAGTTTATATATTTACGATTTTTTTTCTAAAGGATTGTAGAATCTATAAATAATATATATTTATAGCTTCTCATTAGTAAATACTAAGTTACGGACTACATAAGCTATAAGGAAGAATTTATTTCAAAAGACTTACGAATTATACAGTGTATAAGTTAAAAACGAAGTTATCATAAATTAAAGATTATGTAATTCGTAAGTAATTTAAAAATCGTAGAAGTTTTGATATTAAACAATTTGTAACGAAGTGTATGAAAAAACATTACGAATTATAATATCTATAAATGTTAATAAATTATGAATTATACAATCCATAATGCACTTTTGAAAACAATTATAATTTAAGAGTTTTACAATTTATAAATATTGAATTTTTTCAATGACTAAATAGTAAGTCATTTTTGCATATTACAAAATTCACAAATAAATAGGTAAAGGATATAATTAGTTTAAAATATATTTTTAAAAAATAAAATTTTATTTTAACATTTACTATTATTTAGTATGAAGGTGCAGGAAGATATTATCGAGATGCAGGAAGAACCCGTCTCAACCCATATCCAACTTTTTTGAGACTTCTAAGTCATTCTTAGATAGACTTTGATAGTTGATATTTATCTGGAAGTCAGACTTCCATAATTTTTTTGGTTCTTATACTAAATAGTTCAATTTTATTTTGAAGTTTAAGTTTCTATACAATTGAAAACATTTTATATAAATTTAATTTATATTATAAAAATTTGATTTTAGTTACCTTTATATTGAAACGTTCCATTTCACTTCCTTATATTAATATGAAGATATTCATTTTTAACATCTATTATTTTTACAGAATTTTAAACTTTGTTACTTAAAAATGTCAAATTTTGTTTATCCTTCTCTGTTAGTCGAGTTAGTTAATAGAAATCTTGACATCAACCATATATATTAAATTAAAAAAAATCAAAAAAACAAATGTTTTTAATGATATATATTTTTTTGATGTATTTATAGTTTGCTTTTACATTGAAAATACTGTTGATATACTCTATTTTAAATTTTAAATTAGTTTTCCTTTACTGGTAATAAATTAAGTTTATTATAAATATTTGTTTTAATTTTATATTTTTAATTTATTTGATTTTTATTAGTTGTTTTTGTTATAATTTTTTTATAGATATTACTTTTGACTGTTTTCGGTTATAATAAATTCTATTATATTTTTAGGGGTTTCAAAATGAAGATATGATTTCTTAAATTTGAAGTTCTATCGTATTACTTATGACTTTATTGAACTTGAGATAAATTTGTTAAATTTCTGTATACAAATTCATATGGATTCAAATTTTTCTTGCTTTAGTTTGATTTTTGTAATTGAATTAATGAATCTAGTTAGAACTACATTTATAGTCATGTTTGATTTAGATTACATTATATATATATATATATATATATATATATACACATCAGTTGTTTAATTTTTTAATTTTATGAATTGTTTCTTTATCTTTTATTTTTGTTTTTTTTTTTTTTTTTCTCAATTTCATTTTCTTCATTTATTTATGAAGAATTAATTTTTGAGTATCAATTTTCAAAATCAATACCAATCAAGTCGATTTGAATTTTGCATTTTTACCGTTTTGAGTCTGTTATTTTTTTTTTTATTTCGATTTTACATTTTATGATTATAATTTACGTTTCTTATTTTAGAAATATTATTAATTGATTTAATCTTAATTTAATAATTAAATATATATTATATTTAATATTTTAATTTAATTTGTATGACTAATTTATTTAATTAAATTATTTAATTTTTCAAATTTAAATATAAGTTTTTAGAAAATTATTATAAGAGAAATTAATAAGTGAATTGAGCTTTCATCTTTTTGATTAATGTTTTCAATTCCTATCCACACTTTCAATTCATTTAAAATCTATTTTTAATCCCAGATCCTCAAATTAATTAATTAATTCGTATATAAAGAATACTAAAGATGAAATACATGTTTTATCTGAGTACCAACCTAAGTTATAATATATTACAACATTTGGAGGAAACTTAAATATTTGATTTAAAAATCACATTAAACATCAAGAACCAAAATAAAAATGATTAAAAAATTGCTTACGCCTATAATTTATACGTGACCCAGGCTTCAAACTTGCCACTCTTCAACAATGATCCAGGCCCAAAAATACACTTTGCGAAGGGTATCCCTTCAGGCCCAAAAATCTCATGATCCAGGATGACTCCATAAAGTTGAAAAAGAAAGAAATTTAATTAATACCACATAAGTCTGAATAAAAAATTAATGATGCTTTAATGTATGGAACAAACTCATAAATAAATATTTAATAAAAATATATGACACAAGAGGCAAATAGTTTGATTAATTTAATAATGAAATAAAACAAAAATATCTGTTAGTTAATACTGTGGCACACGTATTAGAAAAATAATCGGTGTCTTTATTTTTTTAAAAGTATTTCAATTTTTAATTCATTCTTCTTATTTATAATTTTTACATTTCATAATCAATTTTCTATTTTCTTATGACGATTCCATAAGAACTAATTCACATTTTAATTTTTTTTTTAAAATACTAATGTAATTTTAATTGCTAAAAGAACACAAAATTTTATCAAATAAATGAATTGCACTTTTAAGAAAAACTTAATTTTTAATATGGTTTGTTTTCCAAAATTTTATCCCTAAATGTGATCACAAGTTATTTTTCACGCACAGCATATCTTACCCTCCTTTATTTTTTGTTTTACACAAATATGATTATTTATACATATAAACCAAGTGATATTTTATGCATTATTCATATTCTTCTAATAATGGTTATCTATACATTTTTTTTAGAATATGTTAAATGTAATTACTTGACATTTTTTTGTTTTGTTTTTGGTGTTCATTTTAATTTAACCTTGAATAAGTTTTTCTGTAAATTTAAATTTAAATCTAAACTTTTTTGCAGTTGATTTTATTATTATTTGTAGTATTGATGGAAAGATATGTATATATATATATTCAGAAGTATTATTAGTTGTGGCTAACTTGACAAAAAGAAAATTTGAACTTAACCCAAAATAAATAACTTTATTGACATGAACTTAATAAAGAAAAATCTGTTCTGGATATGGTAATTTCATTGAGTTTATATAAAGCTTCAACAACATCAAGAATCAAACTATGAAGAAATGGGAAATTTGGGACCCATAAGGCACGACACTGTCATGTGTTCAGTTGCCACTTTTCTATGTTGATTTATTTGAAATTTAATATTATTGGTGATTATTATAAATCATTATTAATTTATTTTCTATTTTCAAAAATACATTTTCCTTGTTTATAATTGTTTAAATTGATGTTAAAAAAAAAAATCATTTTCCTTCTTGAAATATATACGATTGAAAACTGCTAAGATTGTTAGGTGAGTGTTGCTCTTCCTTCTACTCATCTTTCTCTTTGATAATCATTCACTTGCTCAATTTGCATATCTATGATTAAGACTAAAACTTTCTCTTGTCTCTTCTCTACCTAACCTTTATTTGAATTATAAACTTTTTTTTTTGGCAATATTATCTTTTTAGCTATGAATTTTATTTCCAGAATTAGATACAAACAACATAGCTTAATGTAAACTCTCTTCTTTTTCACATGATGAAGAGCCAACACAACCATCAAAAACTGATTGAGAGACCTTTGAAGTAGGTGAATTTATAATTGATGTAAAATTATTTTCTTTTAACCAATAGTTTTGAATTTGAATACTAACTATATATACATAAAATACGAAAAAAAATTACATGATTTAAAAAAAATAGTTTATTTATTTTTACTTAAATGTGATTCTCTTCTGCTCTTTCTTATGGAAGAAATAAGATTTAAAAAAAGTTCAAGAAATAGAAAAAAAGGCAATTTCATAAAAGAAAACACAATAATTGGATGTGGAATCTATTAATTATTTTTTAGGAGAAATTGTCTTCTCTCACCTTTTGGAAACCGTTCAAATCATTTTGGCAGCTGAAAATATTATTAGAAAAGCCTTGAGCTCTCTCATAATTAACTAGTATGTAAGATTCTTTTTTTCAATCTACAAATTAGAGACTAATTTTACTTGTAACATTGTAAATTTCACTGATCGATAAATTTTCTCACAAATGATTATATACCTTGATCATATCCGATTAGCACACTATTCATGCTTCTAATTTGTAGTTGACAAGCATATTTATGAACAATAATGTTTTTTAAGTTTTTAATGTAATTGAAACATCAGTTGATTTATTTTGTCATTGATGATTATTGGTTAGTTTAAATTAATCTTCAGCCTTTTAGTTATGCAATGTGTTGCTTATATTGCAAACTTTACGGGAAAATTGATTACTAGCTAAACTTTCTCAAATCCATAAATAGTTGGATAATAATAATAACAATTATTATTATTATTATTATAACAATAATTATAATACTAATATTGATTTGGGACGCCGAAAACCTAATTAAAATAAAATAGTGCATGAATTTCTTAAACCATGCCATCTTCACCATTATTTCCCTTTGATGATGAACGAAGTGAATATTGACTTGCCATCACTGCGTCATCCAATGACAGATAGAACATCTCCTTCCCAATTTTCTCAACAAACTTTGATGCCATAAGCTTCTCCAACACCTCCAGCCTCGGGTTTACGAACAAAAACTACACAATAAGAAGAGGAAAAAAAACATAATTAATCACTTAAAAAAACTCATTCATGATTTAGTTAAATCATTCATTTAGTTGAAGCATGTTACCTTAATTGCATTCTTTGTCAACACTTTAATTATTTCGTCCAATGCTTTGATAGCAGTTGTGTCAATGGATGTCACTCCTGCAAATTAAGCATTTAATAACAAAAATAAAGTTTTTTTTTCAATCAACTCAATGATCCGAAAGAATTCTAAACATTGCAAACAATTTTTCTATCTTAATTTCACCTGACAAATCAAGTATGATGTGCTCGACATGATCTCCGGTAGAAACTTGCTCACTTCGAATATACCTCATAATCCTAGTGCAAGTTAAATTGCATAAATGAATTAATTAGAATGATTTACATAATATTGCAATGCATCAAGCATATTTTAGAGATATGAATATAAGGTTTCTAGAAATAAATTAATGTTAATTATATATGATTTTGACTTTACCACAGAATCACATTGTCATCATTTCTATTTATTTTTGCTTTTATAAAAGGATTAGATTGTAATATTTTTTTTTTCTTTAGCTTTACCTATAATGGTTATACTATTTTGATATATTTACCCCTTTGCTTTTGCCCTCAATTAATAAATAGGGAAAATATTTTCATTTTCATATTTTTTTGTTCATCTCTTCATTATATAATATTTATTTTATAATATAGTATCAGTGATTTTAGAGCTCCGATTACTACATTTGTCCATGGTTGAAATTTTGATCTCTCACCAGTTCTCTTATCATCATTGAATATGATTTGTTCTCTCAGTACCCAACAAGAGAGACAATTTTTTGGTGATCAGTTCAAGGCAATAATTGATACTAGTAGAAGAAGTTATAAAGGATGATATACTTCTAAAGTCTGTAGTCACTATGAAAAGACAGAGCATATGATTGATACATACTATAGAAAACATAGTTTTCCACTTCAGTTCAAGTTTAAAAATCAGAAAGCAGATTTTAATAATAACCAACAAGATCATGAAGGTTCAAGGTCAGAAGTCATTCTACTCTTGAGCAATACCAAACATTGTTAGCCCTTCTACAACAGTCTAGATCCGGTGACAATGTTTCTAATCAAATCTATGTTATTCCTTCCAACATGACAACACATATTGGTAATAATTTTCTTTCTTCTTTTAGTTATTGGATTCTTGATACTGGTTCTATTGACCACATTTGTTCATCATTGACTCATTTCACTTCATATCTTCAAATTAATTTTATCAGTGTCAAATAACCAAATGGAAATCAAGTCATTGCCAATTATTCTGGAAGTGTTTTTCTCAATCAAAATCATATCATAGATAGTGTTCTGTATTTTCCTAATTTCACTTTTAATCTTCTTTTAGTAGCAAAATCGATTGATAATTTATCATGAGTGATTACATTTGACTCTAGTGGTTCACTTTCAAGAAATAACTCTTTGAAAATGATTGGTTCAGCTGATATGCTAGATAGACTTTATATACTCAAGATCCTTTCTTATCACAAACTTCAAATAAAACTTGTTAAATCTCCACATATCACCAATACTATGAATTTTACTGCTAGTGATTTCGAAAGCCTTTAGCATTTTCGGTTAGGGCATGCTTCAAACAAATTTATCGATATTATTAAAAATAAACTTCCTTTCGTTAAATATAACAAAAAATTTATTTGTGATGTTTGTTATTTTGCAAAGCAAAAAAAGACTTCCCTTTCCTGTTAGTGCATCTAAATCTAAAAAAAATATTTTGGTCTGATTCATGTTAATGCGTGGGGATCATACTCAATATCATCCATTTATGGTCATAAATATTTCTTGACCATAGTTGGTGATTAGTCAAGGGAGTTTCCTTTAAAACAAAAAATCTAAAGTTGTTAAGATTTTTAAAAAATTTGTTGTTTTTATTCAAACACAATTTGAGACAACAATAAAAATAATAACAAGTGATAATGAGTTTGCATTTTTCATGACTAATTTTTTTATCAGCGAAAGTAATAATACATCAAACTTCATCTGTCAATATTCCACAACAAAATAGTATAGTTGAAAGGAAACATAGTCATTTAATAAATGTAGCAAGAACTCTCATGATACAATCTCATTTATCCAAAATTTATTGGTCATATAATACATGATGTGCATATTATAAACATGCTTCCCACATTTGTTTTAAATGATTTTTCTCGTCATGAAATACTTTAGAAAACTCCACTAGATTTTAATCAATTAAAGGTGTTTAGATCCTTATATTATGTTATCACTTTGTCAACAAATAAAAGTAAATTTGATCCAAAGGTGTTTATTGGTTTTAAAAGGGAGACAAAAGGATATATTTAGTTGAATATTCAATCAACAGAAATTTCTATGTTTAGGGATGTTGTTTTCTATGAACATGTTTTTCTATATCAAAGGATTGAGGATACTACCAATGAAACTGATAGTCCAAACATTCATGATCAAAGTCATTTTACAGAAGACCAGTCTGTTTTAAGTCAACCATCACAAGTCATTTTTTCACTCTATGATAATGTTGAAAATACCAACAATAATGACCATGAATCAGAAGATCAACCTATTTTGAGTCAACCATCACAAGTCATTTTCGCACCCTGTGATAATGTTAATAGTGACCATGAATTATACATTCAGGTTCCAAAAGAAGTTTGTTCCCATAGAGACCAAAACCTCAATGAAAATCATGAAACAACTTAGTCAATTTGAATGAGTACCAGAAGAAAAAGACCACTTTAGTATCTAATGGATTATCATTGTAATCTCAATATTTCCAATACATCTTCTAGAGTTAAATATCCTTTGAATTCTATTTTGTCTTATAATAAATTATCCCTTTCTTCACATGTTGAGTCAAACACTTATTCTGAAGCTGTGAAACATGACTGTTGGAGAAATGTTATATAGTGTGAGATATCTATTTTGGAGTCAAATCAAACATGAGATATTGCTCTTCTGCCCAAGAACAAAATTGTCATAGGTTGCAAATGGGTATTCAAAATAAAGTATAAGGCTGATAGGACTGTTGAAAGGTATAAAGCAAGATTGGTGAAGAAGAGATACACACAAACAGAGGGACATTGACTATCTTAAAATTTTTTCTCCAGTAGCAAAGATGACCACTATAATTCTTTCTCTAACTTCTATATATAACTGAGAATTAAAACAGTTAGACATACATAATGCCTTCTTACATGGAGAGTTGAAAGAAGATGTATACAGGTTGTTCCTCCTAGATTGACTTCTATTCAATTAGGACACATTTATAAATTAAACAAGGCTTTATATAGTCTTAAGCAAGCTAGCATGGAGTGGTTTGCTAAACTGTCATTTTTTTCCTGTGGCATATACTCAATCTATGAATGATCATTCCTTATTCATTAATTCTTTTGAAGGATCTTTTATAACATTATTGGTGTATGTGAATAATATAATTTTGGCAGGAAATGATAAATAAGAGATTGACGAAGTCAAAATAGAAGCGTTGAATAAGACATTCAAGATCAAGGATCTTTGTGATTTAAGATATTTTCTTGGTCTTGAAGTAGCAAGAAGTAAGAAAGGGATAATGACGAATCAAAGAAAATATGCACTAGAATTGTTAACAAATCCATATCTTTTAGCCTGCAAACCTACCATCACTCTTATGGATAATCTTGTTAAATTGCCTTCTACTGAAAATGTGTCTTTCACAAATGTTTATGCCTATAGAAGGTTGATTGGAAGACTTATGCATCTCACTAATACCCGACCTGACATAATTTTTGTTGTTCTATGACTTTCTCAGTTTCTTGATAAGTCTACAATTGCTTACTATAATGCAACAATTAGAATTCTCAAATATATTAAAGGAGCTCCAAGTCTTGGTTTATTTTTCTCTTCCAACAACTTTGTCTATCTAAAAGCCTTTTGTGATAGTGATTCGGACACATGATTCAAGACACAATCAATAACTGATTTAATTGTGTACCTTGAAAATTTTGTTATATCTTAGAAATATGAAATTCAATAGCTAGTTTATCTTTTTAAAGATTTCAAAGTTCTTTTTGAACAACTATCTCTTTTATATTGTGACAATGACTCATCAATATACATTGCAACAAATCAATGTTTCACGAGCGAAACACGTAGAAATAGATTATCATATTGTTAGAGAAAAAATTGAGGAAAGGACTTCAGTCTTATAAGAATATTTAATTTAAGCTGGGTCTCATGAATATTTGCTTCTCCGCTTGTGGGGGTGAATTTAAGAGGATATGGTTACAAGGTTTCAAAGGATATATATATATATA